>Ga0138256_10006409_pt1 | contig 12441 bp, 15 predicted proteins | sample KNB2016incub_MG_FD_105486 | JGI IMG/M metagenome (GOLD analysis project Ga0138256, IMG submission 105486) | Active sludge microbial communities from wastewater in Klosterneuburg, Austria - KNB2014incub_MG | ecosystem: Engineered > WWTP > Activated sludge > Unclassified | place: Austria... | reverse complement strand
GGAGCCAGAAGCTCGCTCTTGCTTTCACTCTCTTCTCGGGGGTATTGGGGGGCGGAGCCCCCCAATCGCAAACCGGGTAGAGTGCAAAGTCGGGTCGCGAAGCGAGCCCGACTTGTGCACTGAGGAGGGCGTAGCCCGTCTGTCAAACAGAATCGGGAATAAGCTCTCAATCCACGTCCGCCATCGCGTAGCGTCCCGCCGGTTTGCCCGCCAAAAACCGCGCCGCTCGTAATGCCCCTCGAGCAAACAAATCGCGATTCGTCGCTCGGTGTGTCAATTCGATCCGCTCGCCAAACCCCAAGAGGTGCACCGAATGATCTCCAATCACGTCCCCGCCTCGCACGGCAAGTATACCCATTTCATCTTCGGCGCGAGGTCCCACATTGCCGTCGCGCCCATGCACGGATCGCAATGCGCCCCGAGCCTCACGCGCTGCTTCCGCAAGTCGCACGGCCGTGCCGCTCGGTGAATCCACTTTTCCCCGATGGTGGGTTTCGACAATCTCGATGTCGAATCCTGGACCCAGCCGCCTGACCGCTTCGGCGACGAGCTCGGCGAGCACTTGCACACCCAGACTCGTATTCGGCGCCCACAATATCGGAATCGTTGCCGCAGCATCGTCAAGCTGTTTGTCCACGAATGCAGTGAGTCGCGTCGTGCCGCTGACGATTGCAATGCCTGCACGCCGCGCTGCACCGAGCACCCGTGACAAACCTTCCGGACGTGAAAAGTCGATCACGACATCGGCTCCAAGAAGCGCAGCTCCGGCGTCGTCCCCAATGGCAACACCCACGTGGCCTGCGCCAGCCACGTCTCCCACGTCCTTGCCAAGATGCTTCGAGCCGAATGATGCAATGGCTCCGACAATCGTCACGCCTTCTTCAACGGCAATGCGTGTGACGCTTTGCCCCATGCGCCCCGTTGCCCCCGATATCGCAATTTTCATGACGCGCTCGGCAAAACCTTTGGGAATTCCTGATCGAGCCGCGCAAGCGCTTCCACGACACGCTGCTTCGTTGCGGCGTTCGCGGACACGAGCGGCAGTCGCACCACATCGGTCATGCGACCCAATGAAGCCAGAGCTGCCTTTGCCGGCGCCGGGTTCGGTTCGACGAACATCGCGTTGTGCAACCCAACGAGCGCGAAGTGACACGCTCGTGCACGTACGTAATCGTTTGCCAAGAGCGCCGTCGTCACCGCTGCAACTTCTCGCGGCCTCACGTTCGACGTCACGCTGATGACGCCGCTCGCACCGACCGACCCGAACGCCAGCGTCAATGCGTCATCGCCGCTCAGCACCGTCAATCGATCGCCCAAACGCCGCTTCAATTCCTGACAACGAAGCACGTTCCCCGTCGCGTCTTTCAAAGCGACGACATTCGAAGCCTCGTCGCAAATCTGCACCGTGGTCTCCGCCGACAGATCCACCACCGAGCGACCCGGAATGTTGTAGAGGACGATCGGACAGGCCACTTCGCGCGCAACGGCAAGCACATGCTCGCGCATGCCGTCCTGCGAGGGTTTGTTGTAATAGGGCATGACGACCATCACCCCGTCCGCTCCTGCAGCAACCGCTGCTTTCGACGCGGCAATCGTTTTCTTCGTCGAGAACGATCCGGTGCCAGCAATGACGGGCACGCGCCCCTGGGTCACGTCGACGACTCGCTTGATGACCAAGAGCTGTTCGTCGTCGGTCAACGTGGGAGATTCTCCCGTCGTACCGCATGGAACGAGGCCCGACACGCCGCCTTCGATTTGCGCCTGCACGAGCGCTTCGAGCGCTGCGAAGTCGACCGCGTCGCCTCCCGCGACAAACGGTGTCACGAGCGCTGTGAACGTCCCGGTAAACGTGATGGCTTTCATCGGTCGCGACCTTGAAGGCATTGGCCAGGTTCGTCAAGTTCTCGTGGTGCTTGCTTGCGTGGTGTTTGCTTGCCACTCGCTCGTTTCGAGCGATGTTGATCTTGCACCTTGCGGATCGTCTTTCGCGGACGCACCTTCCGCGGGTCATGCAGACGCTCTCGAACAAAGAACTCGTGGGGTACGTCGAGCTCCAGGTGGGCTCGCTGAAAGTGGAAGTTCCCATCCGAGCGGCAAGCCAAAGCAGTCCGGCCGAACCGCTCGCGAAGTTCGAAACGGAAGGCAACGCATTTGCGATTCTCGTGCGCGGCGACGTGTCGTCCAAACCCGTCGAACGGGCCATGCAAGAAGCTGCGGCGGAAGCAGTACGGCACTTGTCGCGCAAGCTCCTGAACTAGCCGCCCGATGAACATGCTACGCTCGCTTGCCCGTTGGCCCGGCTCGTCCGGGTTTGTCGGACGTGCAGGCGGAGAAAGCATGGAGTCGATCCGAAACAAGGCAAAGCGAACACGGGCAACTGCGGCGGCCATCGCGTTCGGCATGGCATCGTTTGTCATGGCAGAACGACCCGCTCGTGCTGAAGGGCCCGTGTCGGCGTCGGGAAAGGGTATTGCGGGGCTTGCGATCGTCGGCGGCTCGGTCACGGCAATGACGATGGGCATCGTCGGCGTCGAGCAGCGATGGGCCTACCTCGTGTTTCCACCGCTCGTGGCCGTGGGGGCGGGCATTGGTGGGTACTACATGGAGGACGCGGCACCCGTGGAAGCATCGACCTACATTCTTGGCGCAGGGATGGCGCTCGTCATTCCGACGGTCATCGTTTCGCTCAACGCAACCGTTTTCAGAGTTCCCGACGAGTATACAACCGATCCGTCCAAGAAAACGCCCGCGCGGGAACCGCCGCGACCTGGCGCGCGACTCGTGAATTCGTTCCGAGCGGGACATGTTCCTCGGTCGCTCGTCGATATACACCAGGGAACGCTCGCCATGGGTCTTCCGCCCGTGCAAATCAAGTCCACCTTCACGACGGAAGAACTCGCGAAGTTTGGCGTGGCTCAGGCGCGTGAAGTGCATGTGCCTCTCTTTCATGCATCCTTCTGACGTCCGAGAGATCCTCGATCACTACTCGACAAACCAGATCTCACGTGGGAAAACGAGCGAGTGAACAAACTTCACTCCCATTTGGAAATTCCCGAACGCTTCATGGTTTGAAGACGCCCACGGCGGACGAAATCAGGCATGCCGACAGTGCGAAAAGAGCCGCAAATACGTACGCAGCGCGTGCCGAACGAATGAAGCGCGGGTCGCTCCGGGAAAGAAGCAGCGTCACGAGACCGATCGAGGCGAACAAAAGCACTCCGAACGACAGGTGCATTTTGCGCTCGAACAGCCATCCGAGCACGCGCGAGGACAAGAACAGCCGTTGTTTCAGATGAATGCGGTAGTGTGCTTCGAGCAACATGCCCGAGACGAACGACAGGATGGCAGCGATCGTTGCCGACGTCGTGAGAACGCGCAGCCATGGTTTGTCTTGCGAACGTCCTTGCACCAGAAGTATTGCAACGACAAACAAGAGCAGCGCTCCCAGCCACGCGACGAAGCCGTGGAAAATGAGCACGCGACGGATGGCATCGGGCATCATGAGGCTTGCTTTCCCGCATCTTTGCTCGAAGTCGCATGTCGCAAAGACGCAAGCGCCATAGCGAGGGAATGGGGCAAACGCGGAGGCACTGGCAGCAGGGTATCCGCACGCCGACGGAATGGCAACGTGGGCGGCGATGAAAGACGTGCTCGCAACATGCGCCCGATTCTGATAGCATTCTGGTTTCAAAGCCGGTGAATGCCATGACGATGGAAACGTGGAATGTTGGTCCGCATCAAGTTTGCCGCGAAGCCGAAGACTACATGGTGTATCGCTTTGCCCGTGGACCTGTCGCGCAGGAACACCTCGCGGCAATGGCAGAAATCGAGCGTCCTTTTTGGGACTGCGGGCACTTGTACATTCTCACCATTCTCGATGCCGAGATGTCGGTTTTACCCGGAACGTTGAGTTTTGCCGTCAAGTCGTTGCGCGATTCGCCGCCGCGCACGGGCGCCTTTGTCGTTCGGAGTTTCGTGTTGCGCACGTCCATGGAGTTCATGCTGCGTGCATTGAGGAAGCTCGGGACCGGCGCGAACTCCCGGTTTTTCGAGGACGAAGCAAGCGCGCGCGTGTGGATCGAGGAAAGACGGGCAGCGCGGGCGGGTGCGTGATGCGAGCGTCCCATTTCAGTGCGGATATGCCACCGGAGAAAATTGGTTTACGCGGCGAACCTCTTCGCTCGCTTTTGGTTGAAGGCAAACAACTGCTGGGAAGTTCCAGTTCTCGATTGCGAGAAGGGGTTCATCGAATGTGGGAAGCTCACTTTGGATGCCAATGGCAATCTCGTCAAAGATGAAACACCTCGCGAGCGAACGGTCGGATTTTGGGGCTGTTTTAATGGGTTTGTTGTTTTCGTCGACCCATGTCTCCAACGGTATGGGAACAGTTGCTAGAGACAAACCGTCTTGATGAGTTTGTCGTTTTCGTCGACCCGCAAACGCATGACGGAGCGTCGCCTCTCTGGATCGAACAGCAGGATCCGTCGCTGCTCTCCCCTCGGACCCGTCCCCTGCGCTCCCCTCGATACGTCCCGCACACTGCGTCGATCACGTTGGAAGCCCTCGGAAAAAAGATCCGACACCTGCGCACTCGTTCCCTCTATGCGACCGCGTCGCAAACGGCTAACGTGGATCATAAACCTTGACGCGTGCCCTCGTTCCGGCACGATCTGGCCCAATTTCCGACATGCAACCGAAGCCGTCCGACAAGAACTCGCAAGGGGACACCGCGGCACAAGAGCGCGCAAAAGCCATGATCGGACAAGTGATTTCCGATCGGTACCGCATCCGTGAGCTCATCGCGATGGGCGGCATGGGCGCGGTGTACCGCGGTGATCACTTGCTTCTGAAGAAGCGCATCGCGATCAAGCTCCTGCATCCGGAAACGGAAAACCTGCCCGAACTGGTCAAACGTTTCGAACGTGAAGCAATCGCCGGCGCGCACATTCAACATCCAAACGTCGCGACAGCCACGGACTTCGGCAAACTCCCCGACGGCAGCTACTTCCTCATCCTCGAGTACGTCAAGGGAATCACGCTGCACGAAGTGCTCGAGAAGGGGCCGCTTTCGGCGAGGCGCGCTGCGATTTTCGTCAAGCAAATCGCCTCGGCGCTGAACGCCATCCACAGCAAAGGCATCTACCACCGCGATATCAAACCGCGAAACATCATGGTCGTCGAAGGCCCACCCGAGACCATCAAGATCATCGACCTCGGCCTTGCAAAACTCAAGGTGGGAGACTTCAACGACGACGCTCCCGCCAAAGACGAACGCGGCTCGATGTCCGACGAAGACGACGCCACCGCGCTGACGGTGGCCGGGACAATCTTCGGCACGCTCGCGTATCTTGCGCCGGAGGCTGCCGAGGGAATGGACGCGGTGGATGGACGCAGCGACTTGTACGCGCTGGGGCTCATCACGTACGAAATGCTCTGCGGCAAGCGGCCATTCGTCGCGATCAATCCCGTCGAGCTGTTCATGCAGCATCGCATTGCTCCCGTTCCGCCGATGGCCTCTCGAACGCCGGGATTGGTCGTGCCTCCGGCCTTCGAAGCAATCGCTCGAAAGTTGCTCGAAAAACGGCCGGAAAATCGGTTCCAGACGGGCGAAGACGTTTGCGACGCAATCGACGATGCGTTGGCGGACCTCGGACCAGACGAAGGGAGCGAGGTTGTCAATACGGAACGACCGAGCGGCTCGGGTCAACGCGACAGCACACCGACTCCGCCCACGGTGATGCAAAAATCGACGACGTTGTCAGGTGCCACGACGCCGTCGCAAAAGACACCTCCCGTTTCGCAGAGACAACCGGTGCCATCGCAACGAACGCCCTTGCCGTCGCAGCGAACGCCGGTGCCGTCGCAGCGAACGCCCGTGCCATCGCAGAAGCCGGTCAAAGCAGCCCCTGCGACCGAAGCGCCTTCGACGATTACGCCGCCCGCCGCAGACCGCGAACAAGACAAACCCGAGCCGGCTGCCTCTGGGGACAAGCGCAGCGTGCTGCAATCGGTTCGCGTGGCCGTCGTTGCAGGTGTGTTGCTCGGTTGCCTCGTGATGCTCGGAATCAAGCTTTATCAGAAGCACGCCGCGCCTACGCCAAGCGGCAAACCGGCACCACCTTCGACGCAAACCGCTTTGCCGACAAACAAACCGGCTCCAGCATTGGCGCCACCGCCTCAAACAACTCCGGCTGCGCTGCCGGTCGCGCAGAGTGCGGCCGCGCCCTCGGAATCGCCGTCAGCGGCTCCATCCACGGTCACGTTGTCCGATGCAGAAATCGCCACGTCGAAATCAAAATACCAAATCGCGTGGCGAGGCAAGGATTGGCGGGGCGCCGCGCACGAAGCCGTTTCGCTCGCCAAAGGCGCCCCTTCGGCATTCGATGATTCCGATCTGGCGCAACGCACCGAGCGCTTGGCCATCATTCTATCGAAGGAAAATGCAGAAGGCGAACTTCTCGACGCGCTCGGCAATGACCTCGGCAGCAAGGGGCTCGACATTTTGTATGCCCTCATCGAAGGTCAAGGACGCGCGCCGGTTGCCGTTGCAGCGATGAAGCTTTTGGCGGACGAGAAGCGTGTTGCAAGGGGAACGCCGGCGATGCAGATCGCCTTTGCTATGCGCGTGGGCTCGTGCGCCGAAAAGTTGAAATTGCTCGATCGGGCCGCCAAAGATGGCGACATGCGTACCCGCCTCGTGCTCGAAACGCTCGGGCGCGACTGTTTTCCTCGGAACGCGGAAATTGAAAAAGCAATTTTCGACTTGCGCGTGCGTTTTCCGAGGAAGTTTGCATATCAATGAATTTGCCGAGCCCATCAAGATCGAGAGCGACGCGGGATCATGGGTAACTCCGCAGGCGGAAGCTGCGACAGCATTGCCAAAACGCCCGCGGCACCTGCGCGCATCGTGTCGATCTTCGGAGCAACAGGCGCGTTTTCTTCCCGTTCTTCGTAAAGTTCCTTCGGCAGCTCGAGCAAGAAACGGCTTGGCGTGCGTGGAACGACTTTGCCCCGTTGTCCTCGCGCTTTGCACCGCGTAATGACGAGTTTTTCTTTTGCGCGCGTCACGGCTACGTAAAAAAGGCGCCGCTCTTCTTCGAGACTCACGGCTGCGTCGCCGTCGCCCACGATGAAATCGGTCGCACGCTCGTTTGTCGTCCGCGAATGAGGGCAAAACCCTTCTTCGACGCCAATCACGAATACGTAGGGGAACTCGAGACCTTTGGCGCCGTGCATCGTCGTCAGCGTGACTTTGTCTGCGGCTTCCGCTTCGTCTTCGTCCGTGCGCAATGCGAGAAGGCGGAGAAATTCGGTGAATCGTTCGCGATCGCCTTTTCCTTGCTCGTCCCTTCGAGCAAAAAGCTTGAACAGCCCTTCGATATTGCCCCAGCGACGTGCCGCAACCTGCGGATTGGCCGATCCGACCATGATGTCTTCTTTGAGCCCCACGGCGTCGCATATCTTTTGCGCCACCGTCGCGCTTGATTCACGCTGCTCGAACGCGAGCCTGCCGCCCTCGATGATCCGAACGAGCTTGCGACATCCATCGAGCGCGGCAGGAGGCAATTCTCGCACGGCATGCGCCCGTTGTACCACGGTCCAAAGCGACAAATCGTATGCCGTTGCGTGATTGACCAATTTCATCAATGCCGCTTCGCCGATGCCACGAGCCGGGTAATTGACGATGCGTCTGAGCGACATTTCATCGTCCGGCACGAGCATACATTTGAGGTACGCAATGAGATCTTTGACTTCTTTACGTTCGAAAAATTGCTGACCGCCGATCATTCGCATCGGAACCGCGCGTTCTTTGAGCGCGCTTTCGATGGGCTGCGCTTGCAAATTCGATCGATAAAGAACCGCAATCTCTTTCGGCCGGATCCCTTTCTGCTCGACGAGTTCTTGCACCTGCGATGCCACGTAGCTCGCTTCGACGTCGGGATCTGCCGCCGCCACGACGATCACGCCCGGGCCCTCGCCTCGCGTTGCAAGCAGTGTTTTTTTGTGACGTTTGCCCGTCGCGCGCGTGAGGACCGAATTGGCGAGGTCGAGGATGGGTTTGCGCGAGCGGTAGTTGTATTCGAGCTTGACGACTTTTGCGCCTGGAAAATGGTCCTCGAATTCGAGGATATTGCGAACGTCGGCGCCACGCCAAGCATAAATGGATTGATCGTCATCGCCGACGACGACGACATTTCTGTGGCCGCCTCCGAGCAGCATGACGAGCTCGAGCTGTGCGCGGTTGGTATCTTGATACTCGTCGATCATGAGATACCTGTACCGCATTCGGTATTTTTCGAGCAGATCGGGCCGTTTTTTCCACAATCGCACGAGCTCGCAAATCAGATCGTCGAAATCATAAGCCTGGAAAGCTCGCAATGCCGCAAGATACTTCGGATAGACGAGCATGCTGATCTCGTCGTAATCGTCGATGCCGCGGCTTTTGCGCTGTTTTTCGAGCCATTCATCGGGTTCCAAAAAGTCGTTTTTCGCGGCGGATATGCGCGCCAAAATGGCGCCGATATCGAAGTTTTTCCCCGCGCGCACTTCTCGCAAGATCTCGCGAATGGCACTCGTCGCATCCGCCTGATCAAAAATGGCGAACGACGAACCTCGCAGACCAAGCGCACGAACTTCCGCTCCGAGCGTTTCGAGTCCGAAGCGATGAAACGTGCAGATGCGCAGGTCCTTGCCCCCTTTGCCCCCGATGATACGCACGACGCGTTCGTGCATCTCCCCGGCCGCTTTGTTCGTGAACGTCATCGCGAGGATGTTTTGAGGAGAAACGCCTCGTTCGAGCAGCCGCGCGATCCGCTCCGTCACGACGCGCGTTTTGCCCGAGCCCGCGCCTGCGAGAACGAGCATCGGGCCGATGTCGTGCTCGACAACCTGTCTTTGCGAGGGATTGAGGAGGGTAGCCACTTGCGAGGGGGTAGCGCGAGGACCGCGGGTTGGGTAGCTCTTTTCGCAACGGGCCTATCAACTTCGCGATCGCGTGGCACGCGTTCGTCGTGTGCTCGGGCAGCGGGGTCTCGCGAAGTCGTTGGTGTTCCAATTGTTTGGATGTTCAAACCTCTCGCGTGAACGACGCCCGCTGATGCACGCAGCGAGCGCTCTGTCAAGGGGCGGTAGAGAATTTCTCACGCACCGTCGGCGATGAGCATTGCGGCTTGTTTTCAAGGGTATGGGTGTTTTTCGCCGGGAACTGGTCTAGTGCGAACGATTGTCCATCTGCAACCTTGACGGCGCGGGCCCGAGCTTGATCGTTGCCTCGCTTCGAGCGGTTTCCAGGGGCTCGAAAATCCGGCAAGGGGTGAAAATCTGCAGCGCGACGAAAGCCGACGGCTTGTCTATTGCAATATTCGCGCTGTTGCGAGGGCCGCACCGTACTCGCGTTCCACCAGGGGGTTCTCCTTCAATGCGCGTTCGAGGGCTTGTGTGGCGCTGTGGGCTGTCGTGATTTTTTCTCGAGGGTCATGGGTAGCGAGCGCTTTGGTGAGGAGGAGTTGTCCTTCGAGTGCTAATGCTTGGCTCTTGCGAAAATGGATAGCGAGGGCTTTGTTTGTCATAGCGAGTCCCAGCTCAATGTCAGCGCTTGGGTTTTTCTTGGATGCGACAAGCCATTCGGCGCGCAATGCGTAGACTTGCGCAAGGGTAACATACTAGTTCGTTCGAGAGAAATGGTCTTAATGGGGCGAGACTTCGCTTCTTGAATGAAACGTTGCCACAAACCCGGATCATCATTCTTGATCAGCTTCAACGCGACGGATCGGCCGAGACGCGGATCGCGTCCACGATAGACGGTGCCCATCCCGCCTTCGCCAACGAACGTAACATCCTCGTATCGCGTCGCAAGAGCAGGCGGCAGCGTGCGTCGCCGCGCCGAGGGCAGCGAAAATGTTTCGTCAACTCGAGAAAGCTCGGAATCCGAATGCGCATCCATGAGAATCCCCAACGCAATAAGTGCACCAGTCATCTTGCGCCGCCAATGGTGCGACGCGTTGCATTTAAGCAATCCCCAACGTTTCCTTGAAAAATCCGGTTAGGGGTGAGAGCCTGCCAGGCGATGGTCAACGAACGCGCTATGGCTTGCTGTCCAACGAATCGACGAAAGCCGGCGAAATCCATGCGCTTGCACGAGTTTGTCATTCGGCTTCGCAGCATCAAGCCGTTCGAAGACGCCGTGTCCGGCATCCTGTTACAGGCGCTTCCATTGGCGTACGCTGCACGTAAATCAAACCCTTTCATCAAAGGCGGCCGCATCTTGCGTGCCACGGTGCATCTGCGCCCAGCCGATGGATACCAGCGTCTCGTGGTCGCCGATGACTTTCCCGTAACGCCAAGACAACCCACCGCTACGCATCTGCCTTACGCGAGCGCTTGGCGCAGCGACGCGCAGCAAGACCGCAATCATCACAAGACGATGCGCTGCGAACTCGGACGCGTCGGTGCACGATGCAAAGCCGTCGCCGGCGAGGACACACGTTTTCTTGCAACCCTGTTGGACAAGGATGGTTGACGGCCGTGACCAGCCTGCTGCTCAACAAATACCAAATCATCCGCGTCATCGGGCGCGGTGGCATGGGAACCGTGTACGAGGCGCGCGAGGTCGGCTCGGGACGTCGGGTCGCCGTCAAGTGGATGCACGGACAGGTGTTTGCCGAAGACGATCCGAATTTGCTTCGCTTCCAGCAAGAAGCTCGTATCGCCGGAGCGCTCGATTCGCTTCACCTGACGGCCGTATTCGAATGCGCACGAGAAGTCGAAAAAGGCGTCGTATTTCAGGTAATGGAGCTGCTCGAAGGCGAGGACCTCCGTTCGCTGCTGCATCGCGTGGGCGCGTTGGATCCTGCCGTTGCGCTGCGTATCGCTACGCAAGCGTGTGCAGGTCTTGCGGCTGCACACGCCGCAGGCGTCGTCCATCGAGACATCAAACCCGAAAACATTTTCCTTTCTCGAAATGGCGGTGAGAAAGTCATCGTCAAATTGTTGGATTTTGGTGTTGCTAAAATTCGCCAATCAAGAGACAACACATCAGCCATGACGGTCCTTTTGAATTCGATGACCTCAAGTGGGGAAATGCTTGGAACCCCGCTCTACATGGCACCCGAGCAATTCGATGGAGCCAAACACGCGGACGCGAAAGCGGACGTGTATTCGATGGGTGTGACACTCTATGCAATGCTTTCCGGTGCCCCGCCTCATGCAAACTCCAAGTCGCTTCTTCAAATTTTTCGAGCCGTCATGACACAATCCGCGCCACCCTTGTCGCAAGTGGCGCCATGGGTTCGTCCAGCAGTGATATTCATCGTCGAAACAGCAATGCAATCCGATCGAGATGCGCGATATCCCAATGGCGCCGCCATGCTCGCAGCACTCCAAACCGTCACGGAAAAACCAACGGACATTCGCGAACGCATGCTCGTCGGAATCAGCGAGGAGCAAAAACGGGCCAGAATGAACAACGAGCGAACGGATCCCACGACCTCTGCCGGCGTAGAAACGCCGATCGCTACGGCGCAAACGGTCGTAGATCCCAAAGCGTGGTGGAAACGCCTTCTCGGAGGCTGACGCATCTTTTCACAAGCCTAATGTGCTCGACGCATACGCTTGTTTTGGGGTCGAGAAGCTGGCAGTTTGCGGGGGTTGCCGGCGGCAATCGAGATTGGGCGGAACGGTACGATGCCGAAAACGGCGGTTTTCTTCTATGCGTGTCTGCACCTCTTTGGTACGTTGCGTGCTACGAGCTGTACCCGAGGGCTTGCTGATGACCGCGAACGCTGCGCGCAGAGACCTTGCGTTGGCAACGACGCATCCTATTACGCTTCCCGGCGTCATTCTTTCGGAACGCAGGAGCGTCCCTCCGGCACTCAACGAGCGATACGACGACACAATCGGCGTCAAGCACGATGGGAAGAGCCACGCTTCTTCACGTGACCATTGAAGGAAACATCGTCGATGGGCGCTCACGCGAATCCCTCTTCGAACGGGAAGCGCGTGGTGTCGAGTGCTCTTCGTCCAGTTGGTCTCGCCGATCGCACAGCCTGAAGCGTCATGCAGATTCTCGAGATGCACAATTGGGTTGCCCATGGCGCCGATTTCGAGCTAGAGAGCAACGCATGAGTTTTGGCAAGAACCCCCATGTCCCGAAGGCGCAGGCGGCCGAGCAAAAAGCGGCCGACGCATCCGACGATCGTTCACGTGCGACCGCGTATCGAGAAGCAGGTCATTTGTGGGATCGAGCTGCCGAGCGCGAATCACCGGGCAAACGCCGCTCCGAATATGAACAAAATGCGCTTCGCGCGCGCGCCCTTGCAGACGCCGGCAATCCAGACGGTTCGAGCGACGCGCATACCGCGGTCGACCCCAAGTTGCTGAATTGACGAGCGGAGAAAGCTTCGAGCGAAAGCGATAAGCATCACGGCAATCGTTTGAACACCG
>Ga0138256_10006408_pt1 | contig 12442 bp, 11 predicted proteins | sample KNB2016incub_MG_FD_105486 | JGI IMG/M metagenome (GOLD analysis project Ga0138256, IMG submission 105486) | Active sludge microbial communities from wastewater in Klosterneuburg, Austria - KNB2014incub_MG | ecosystem: Engineered > WWTP > Activated sludge > Unclassified | place: Austria... | reverse complement strand
CATAAGAATATTTTCAACATCGGCTAAAACATTTTCTATATCTTCACCATTTGTTGGTGGAGTTTGTGGAATTCTTTTTAAAATGTCTCCTGGATTTGCTTGTGATAGCGGCGGATGTTTTTCGATGTTAGTTAAGTAATCAGCAATCCAATCTACAAGTTTGTATCCGTTCTTACGGAATTCTTCGGAGGGCATATCGTTAAGATTGTTTTTCATAAAAATTGTGTCTTATCAATTATTCTTAAAAATAAAATAAATATTTCATTAGGAATCAGCATTTCAAATCTAAGAAAAGAAATTATCTTTTATTACGAAACGAATTTTAATAAGTTGAATCATACAAATCATAAAATTATTACTAAAATGAAAAATCAATTAAAAATACTTTTCGGATTATTAATTTTACTTTCTGTTAATTTTTTAACTGGATGTTATGAACATTTTCCTCTTGATCAGGATTTAACTAGAACACAAAATACTTTTTTAAATCAAGATAGTGTTAAAGTTCAGTTTCCAAAAATCATTAAAGATAAAATTACTGTTCTGGCTATGGTTTATACGCATTGCCCGGATATTTGTCCAATGACCACACACAATATGTTTTTGGTTGAAGAAAAATTAACCGACGATTTAAAAAACAAAGTTAAGTTTGTAGTTATTTCCTTTGATCCAAATAGAGATAGTCCAGCAGTATTAAAAAAGTTTGCTGAGATCAGAGATCTAAGTTTTAAAAGCTGGACTTTACTTTCTGGTGATGAACAAAATACCAAAGAAGTAATGCTAAAATTTGGGATAAAGGCTATTCCTGCTGATTCATCTTATGATGAAAATGGTGAACTTAGCTATAATGTAATTCATACTGATAGGATTTCTTTGATTGATCCGGAAGGAAGACTTAAAGCTAATTATAAAGGCAGTACCGCAAAAATAGAAACTATACTAGAAGATATTAAATACATAAGTGAACATTAAAAAGGAGACAAAATGAACCTACTATTAGCATTGTTATTAATCTTCTCAAATCCATCGGATAAAATAAAAATTGTTGATCCGTGGATGAGAGTTGGTGCACAGGGACAAGCAACAGGATTATTTTTTAAAATTGAAAATAATTCTGATAAAGCTGATACACTTTACAAAGTTGAGTTTGAGCCAGCCGGAATGGTTCAAATTCACGAAACTTATGATGCTGGGGATGATATGATGGGCATGCGTGAAGTTGGACAAATTGTTATTCTTGCCAAATCAACTTTTGAATTAAAACCAGGGGCACATCACGTAATGTTGATGAAGTTAAAGCAGGATATTAAAAAGGGTTTTGTTGGAAATGTTACTTTACATTTTAAAAAAGCTGGAAAGATTTTGATTAAAGCTGAGGCAAAAGAAATGATGAAGAAACAATCGATGGAACATAAACACTAAAATTTAGACTCTTAAAGTCTCTCCCTTTTTTGAAAGGGAGAGATTTAGAGAGGGTTAAAAACTATCTTACAAAAAACTCTGCAATAACTTTATTCCAATTTACATCAGAAAGTTTTTCTAACTGACCGACAAATAACCCTTCTTCAAGATATTCATCAGATTTCTTTTCTGATTTTAGTAAATCCATAAATAAAGTTTTAAATTTTTCAATATCCTCCTGGAAAAATGCTACAGCAGATTTTCCGATATGCATTTCTTTAATTTCATTATCTAAATTTTCAGCATCTAAAGCACAAACCCAATTTCGTTCGTAAGGTGTTACATCAAGTGCATCAATATTATCTTTAAGCAATGTGTTAACCTGAGAAACTTTTCCTGTTACAGGAGAATTAAAAGTAATTGTTCTGTTACCCTGTTTAACAGTAAATAAAGGCTGTCCAGCTTTTACATTCATTCCAAGATTCGGAAGTTCAACTGAAGATATTTTTCCAACAAGTTTTTTAGCAAAATCATCAATGCCAACTTTTGCAATTCCTTCTTGATTCATACTTACCCAGGTATGATTTTTTGAAATAAAAACTCCACCAGGAATTGAAAATTCGTTTTTAGTGAAATCATCTGAAGCTGGCATATGTGTAATATGTACTTTTGGTTTTAATTGTTTCTGGATTTTATCCTGACGTTTAATTAAAGATTTCTGCACAAAAGCAATAAGTTCATCTTCTGTAAATGGTTTTTGAACATAATCCAAAGCACCATATTTCATTGTTTCAACAGCAGTTTCAACTGAAGCATAACCAGTAATTATAATAACATCAATATCTGGTCTTAAATGTTTTACAGATTTACACACTTCAACACCATCCATCATTGGCATTTTTAAATCTGTAAACAGAAAATCGTAATGATGTTTTTGGATCAAGCCAAGAACTTCCTGTCCTGTTTCAACAGTATCAACGGAATATCCATCAAGTACAAGAATTTTCCTAAAGCTGCCAAGAATTACTTCTTCATCATCAACACAAAGAATTCTTGCTTTAGGATTTTCAACTTCTGCTCGTTTTAATGTTTTAGCCTCATTTGTAAAATCGAGTTTAAGACTTTCTGTAAGAACAATTTCTCGGTCCTTCTTTTGTTTTTGTTCTGTCATTCTTTTTCCAACCATTCGGATAACAATATCCGCAATGATGAAAATGACAACTGCTAATATGAAAAGTGGCATAATTTATCTCCTGAAGAATAATATAATCTTCTATTTTTTAGCGTACTTTCTTACAGTCTATCAGAGCTGCAAGGAGTTAAGTATTTAATTTCATAATCATAGTTGGCCGGGATAATTCTATAAATCCAACCATCAAAGTATGGATCCTTTTCAATTAAGTTAGGATCATTTTTTATTGTTTCATTCACTTCAACAATTCTTCCAGACAAAGGTGCAAGTATTCTGTGGTTTCTATCATTTGCACAAATGAATGAAGCACAAGCAATCCCCTGCGCTATTTCTTCTTCACTATTTAATAATTCAATTTGCTGGATTGAATCAATAGTCTTCATATAAATATCACACATTCCAACTAAAACTGTTCCTTCACGTTCCTGAAACATCCAAGTGGAGTAGCCAAGTCTTAAATATTTTGTGGGACAGGCAACAAAAAGTATTTCATCATTTTTTTGCTGCTGAGTTAGAACTTTTTGCTTTTCAACTATCTTCTGAAAATTATTTACCCGATAAACTGTACTTAATAACTCATCAACAGTAAATGGTTTTGGGATAAAACTTACTGCACCATTATAAAGCGAGTTAACTGCATTTTCAACTGTTGAAAAACCTGTTGCCATTATAACTGCGCTATCTTCTTTTTTTGATTTAACAGCTTCAAGTATTTCAAAACCATCTCCATCCGGCATCATAATATCAGATATGATTATTGGATAATGATTGTTTGCTATTTTTTCTAAACCTGTTTTTGTATTAAGCGCAACATCAACAGTATAATTATCAAGAGCACAGATTTTTACAACAGCATCAACAATTACCTGTTCATCATCAATAACTAATATATCAGTGTGTTTTTTCATTTAATTGAATCATCTTTGTTGAATAAACGGAATACGAATTGTAAAAGTTGTTCCTTTACCTAAATCACTATTTACTGTTATTGTTCCGTTATGGTTATCAATAATTCCCCAAATCACTGCTAGGCCAAGTCCATTTCCTTTTTGTCCTTTTGTAGAAAAGAATGGATCGAAAATTTTTGGTAAATCTTCATTATTTATTCCACTACCAGTGTCTTTTACTTTTATTTCAATAAATTCCCGGAGTCCAGCAGAATCAACAGATTCCCATCTTTCCCAATTGCTGTTTTCAGATGAACACACTTCATAAATACCTTCACCACTGATTTCAAAAGCTAGAATTGGTGCTCCACATTTAGGACAGGTTTTATTTTCTTGGATTAATGAGTTGTTACAATCCGGACAAACATATTTTGCATCTTTGCTAATTTTAAATCCGATATCAAAATTATTTCTATGCTTCCCATAAACTGGATCAAGATGAATTATTCCTTCTTTGCCTTCTGATACAACTTTAACTTTTAAAGCCGGCATTCCATCAATCTTATAATCATTATCGATAAGACTGTGTCTTTTTCTGCAAGTAGCTTTTTTAATTTGTACCGTTCCAAAAGGTGTTAAAGATATTTTTTGTGTCGATACGGTTATTGTCCCACCAACATTTCCAATAGCATCACAAGCATTTACAAATAAATTAATAAATACTTGTTCCATTTGATTTGAATCCACAGTAATCTTTGGGAGATTATTATCAATCTGCTTTTCAATTTTTACTTTATTAATATTAAGTTGATTATCAATAACAGAAACAGCTTTGATTATTATTTCATTAATATCTGCTTCTATTTTTTTGGGAACTGATTGACGGGCAAAATCAAGTAAACTTTTTACAATTTCTCTGCTTCTTATTGTTTCTCTAACAATTACTTTTAGATCTTCCTGAAACTCTGGATTATCTTTTGTTCGCTTTAATAAAAAACTACTGTAAGTTAAAACACCTGTAAGCGGATTATTTATTTCATGTGCAACTCCGGCCGCTAATCTTCCCAGAGAAGCCATTTTATCGGATTGAAATAATTGCAATCTTGCTTCAGATAATTTCTTGGTCATATTATTAAATGAGAATGCAAGTTTCCCAATCTCGTCATCACTCATTTCTTTAATTGCATAATTTAAATTTCCCTGGCTGACTTGCTGCGTTGCATGTAATAAATCGTGAACAGGATTTGATACCCAGCGACGAATAAAAAATGCTATCACCAATCCAACGCCAACTATAGCAAATATTGCAAAGAATAAAATTTTCCATTCACTATTTAAAATTGATTTATCAACTTCAGATAATGATATTGAGACATCAAGAACACCAAGAACTTTTTGATCTGAATCGTGAGCATGACACTCAGCTTGCCAGCATGATTTTTCATTGTAGATTGGCGTAATTATTCCAAGCACACGATTAGAATCAGGATGAACCTTAAATATTCTTGTTCTTTCAGTCATTGAAAGATGCTCGAGTGGTTGATCTGCTGCGTGACAGACGAAACAACTTTCTGCGTTTTTATCCACCATTTTATTAATGTTGGATGAATCCGAAGAGTAAATTATCTCACCAACTTTATTAAGAATTCTTACATCACGAATGTGTTTTTGTGTACCAATTGATTTTATAATTTGTTGAATTCGATCTCTTTGATTTAATGTCATATCAAATCGTGTACTGGCTACAACTGTTTCTGAAAGTTGATTTGCATGACGCTCAACTTCAGAAATAAGTTCTTTACTCTGCGATTGTACACTAAAATATGCTGAGACTCCAATGATGATTAGTGAAGTTATCGCTACAACAAATATTAAACGGAAACCGATATTCTTAAACATATATAAAATCAACTATTCTTTTAGTAGCTGTACAATTATAAATCTAACTTAAAAAAATATAGCTACGATCTAAAGATCGCAGCTATAAATAAAAACTACTTACCAATTATCTTTCCAGGTTTTTGTTTTGGAAAACTATAACCATCGTGACAACCATCGCAAGAAGGTTTCTTTGCATAATTATTTTCTATGTGGCAATCTTCACAACTTAAATCTATATGAATTTCATCAAGTTGCAATCCTGTAATTGAATGTTTAAAGTTTTCACTGCTCCACGCTTGATGACAACTTGAACATTTGTTATCCAATTTCTTGTATGGAAGTTTTGAACCGTGACATTTTGCACATGATAAATTAATATGATGCTTGTTTAATGCCCAGCCGGTTTTCTTTCCGTGATCAAATGGCTCAAGTGTTTTATCATTGTGACATTTGCTGCAATTGTCATTCTTACTGTGGCAAGAAATACAATTACTGTGTTGTTCTTCAAAGGATTTTTTAGTTACAACTTTTTGATTTTTATTTTTATCAGTATTGTTAACATCATGACACTTTGTGCAACTTTCCTGTTTATGGCAGGTTGTACAATTTAAGCCAAATTTCTTTGTGTGATCATCATGATAAAATGTAACAAACTTTCCTTTATCAGATTTAGTTTCATAAACTAACTTTGTTGGTTCAAGAATTATTGGATGTTCTTTGCCAGCAAATTTCTTTTGAAGATTTTCATTTTTTACATTCTTCAAATCTTTCTTAGGAGTATGACAAGTATTACATCCTGTATCATGACTCCATTCACGATGACAATCCATACACTGTCTATGGTAAGCGCCTTTCAAATCAGGAATGCTAACGTCTTCACGTTTTCTTGAAGTTTCATGACAACTATTACATTTTAGTATTGGTCCGGATGTATTGTGATGATGACATCCTTCACATCCGCCACCCATATTAGACATTTGTGCATGAATTTTGTGTGAAAAATATACTGGTCCATATCTATCATTTAATTGATTGATTGTAATCAATTCAGGGGTTTGTTCTGGTTTTTGATACACTGTTACAATATTTTCTCTTGGACAAACTACTAGACAAGGATCGCTTTTAGTTGGAACATCGCAAGTGTGACAGGTTTTACAACTAAGATTAAGCTTTGAATGATCTTTGCCTGGGCTTTGTTGTGCATTAATCGAAACAAAGAAAAATATTACTATAAATAACGCCAATAACTTTTTCATTACTTTACTCCTCTTATTGTGTACTTGGATTGAGGAGCTATTTTACTTGGTAAACTGATAACTGGAAAATTCAGAACAATAAATCTATATACAAGAATTAAAATTGCTACAAATCCAACTGTTACAGAAATCTCGCCAAATGATGGGAAATATGATTCAGTTGAGTAAGGTGGATTGTATGCAACAACAAAATTATTTATTCTGTTTAATAGAACACCAAAAACAACCAACGCTGAAGCTGTAAAAAGCAATGGTGGTGATTTTAAAACTTTTTGTGATAAAAACATTCTTAATGGAATAATAACTCCAAATAACATTTCAATCGTAAACATTATGCTTGCTGTATTGATTACTGTTAAGTAAACGAATGTTTCACGTATAAACATATCTCCAATTTTAAACGCAAGATAAATTCCAAGTAGTGGTGCAATCATAGAACCTAATCTTGAAAGTATATGCATTTCTGGTTTTAGTTTTAGCGAGCGTGAAGCTATTAATGATTCAAAAATCACCATAGGAAATCCAACAGAAACTGCAGATAGTAAAAACAATAATGGTAAAATTGGTGTTTGCCAAAGTGGATGCATTTTTGGTCCGGCAATTACCATTAAGGTTCCCAACGAAGATTGATGAAGTGATGAAAGCACAACACCAGCAATAATAAAGATGAACATTGTTTTTGAAAGACCTTTATCAAGCAATCGTAAAGCTTTATCAACAATTTTATTTAACCCTGAAAGGAAACCTGGTAAATTAACTTTGCCGATAAATCTTTCAGTTACCACAGGAAGAAATTCAATATATAGAACAGTAACATATATCATAACGCAAATACCAACTTCAAACAAAGCAGAGTTGCCATTCCACATTATCAGCGGATGCCAAATAAAATACCAGCGTCCTATATCAACAAAAACTCCCATTGCAACAAAAGTATATCCTAACATCGCTGTTAATAATGCGGGACGAACAATTGCATGATATTCATCTTTATGCATTATATGACCAAGAGCAGCGGTTGTAAATCCACCGGCAGCAAGTGCAACACCGGCAGCTACATCAACTCCAATCCATAATCCCCAGGGATATTGATTATTTAAATTTGTAACAGCACCGATTCCAAAGAAAAATCTTCCCATCAAAAAAACTAAACCATTAATTGCGATTATGATTAATCCAATAACTCCTGGAGTAAAGTATTTATGTTTGATAGGAACTGGGTTGTGTATTTCGTGACTCATTACTTTATCTCCTCATCAAGTTCTTTACGGCGCTTAGTAATCCACATAATTCCACCAAGCAGCGCATACAATGAAACTGGAGGAACGAAGTAAGCAAAGATTCCGTGTTGGATTGATTCTGAAACACCAGGTGCAGGATTTTTTCCAAGTTTTGGAAATTCTAATTCAGCAAAATCTTTACTGGCTAAATACAACCACGCTGTTCCACCAACTTCGGTTTCACCTAAAATGTGATCAACATATTTATCTGGATTTCTTCTAATTCTATCCCGAGCAATTTTTATTAGATCTGATCTTTTTCCATAAGTAAGTGCTTCAACAGGACAAATATTTACGCAAGCAGGAAGCTTTCCTTCTTTAGTCCTATCAAAACAAAAATCACATTTCATAATTAATGGATTAAGCGCTTTATCATATTCAAAAGCCGGAACCTGGAAAGGACAAGCTGCCATACAATATCTACAGCCTATACACATATCTGTATCCCAGGTAACAGTTCCATTTTCGTGTTTTGAAAATGCACCAACGATACAAGCAGAAACACATGCCGGATGATCGCAATGCATACATTGTACTTTTACATCGATTGGAAGATTTGAATTTTTGCCGTGTGAATATTCATTAACTACAGTTAAAGCTGTAGTATCAGGTCTTCTTTTAGTTTCTAGAATTTTTCTATTCTCGTAAGATTCCAAATTTCCGGCGGGTAAGTTATGAGCATCTTTACAAGCCCACTCACAGTTTCTACAGCCAACACAAACGGTCGTATCAACCAAAACACCCATTCGTTCTTCGGATAAAATATTTTGAGGTCCAGCCTTTGCCGTTGAAGTTAGACCAGTAACACCAGCCCCTATTAAAGCAGTAGATTTGAGGAAATCTCGGCGACTTTTGCCAGCCATTTTCCCCTCCTTTCAGATAGTTTGCCGATTAAATAAATACATTATTATAAATAAGTACTTTACACAATACAAAATCATACCATTTTTATACAAAAATGCATATATGCTAATGATTAGAAAATATTTAATTTATCAAGAATTGCAGTTAGGGAAACAATAAAATTTTGATTGCTATTTACAAAGTATTCTCAGTGCTGGTAAGATGCTAAGATTCTTTTTTATGATAGAGAAGTAATTGATACTTGCTAATACTTGGTAGTCAGATGCAATTGTTAGTGTTTGTAATCGATTTACAAAGTGGATAATGAGATAAGAATTAGCGCGAAAGTGAGTGAATTCTGCCACACTTAGGACAGGTTATAGAATTATTTTTAAAATCAGGTGGAACTTTTAGTTTGATTCCACAAGTACAATTAACGAATAGAAAATTATTAAGCTGCATCATCAAATCACCAACTTCTCTTTTGACCTGCTTATCAGTTTCAAAAGATGTTTGTGACAACTCAGAACTTCTTAATGGAATTTTTGTTACATCAGTTAATCCCGATGGCGGAATAACTGAAGACTGTTTACCCTTAACCTGATTAAATGCGAATTGATAGTTTGTTAAACTTGCACCCTGACTGATTGTGCGCAAAATTTTTATTCTCTCAGTAATTGGTGGATGTGTACTTGTTACATTTGATAATTGCATTCCTTTTTTCTTTAAAGGATTTATGATGTACATTGGAGCTGTAACTTTGTTTGCAGATTTCAAATCAAGATGTGAACCTGAAATTTTTTCTAAAGCTGATGCTAACCCTTCAGGATATCTTGTTAATCTTACTGCAGAAGCATCAGCAAGATATTCTCGTTTACGCGAGATTGCGAAGTACATTAACTGAGCCATTAAAGGACCTAAAATTGCTAATGCAATTGCTAGTATCATAATTATAATTTGTGCTTGCCCACCTTTATCTGAAGATTTTGATTTGTAACGCGAACCTCCGCCAAACCATAAACTTCTGGTAAAAACTTCTGCCATTAAAGTAATCGCGCCAAGCATCATTCCTGCAAATGTCATCAACATTACATCACGATTAATTATATGAGACATTTCGTGGGCAACTACACCTTGTAACTCATCACGATTAAGTGAACCAAGTAATCCGGCAGTAACAGCAATTGCAGAATTTTCTGGTTTGATTCCTGTGGCAAAAGCATTTGGCGCAGAATCGGATATAATATAAATTTTTGGTTGATGCGGAAAGTTAGCAGCGATTCTCATTTCTTCTACAACATTATAAAGCTGCGGATGAACATCTTGAGTAACCTCTTTTGCACCGCTCACAGCTAATAGAATTTTACTTCCGGCAAAGTAACTTACCATGGATAGGATTCCGAAGAGAATTAATGAAAAGAAAATTCCAATAAATCCGCCAGATTCGGAATTGTAATAACTACCAAATACAAATCCAATCAGGATGAGAAGTAATCCCATCCCGATAAAGATAAAAATTGATTTTCTTCTGTTTGCCTGTATTAGTTCCCACATCATATAGATGAAAAATCCGTATTAAGTAAAACTAACTTTAGGAACTGCTTTTTCTGTCTTGTCTTCAATTTCAAAAAACTCTTCTGCTTTGAATGAAAACATTCCTGCTACGATGTTTGAAGGAAACATTTGAATTTTATTGTTAAAAAATAAAACCTGATCGTTATAAGCTTGACGAGCAAAAGAAATTTTATTTTCTGTTGATGTTAATTCTTCTTGAAGTGCAAGAAAATTTTGATTTGCTTTTAAATCAGGATAGTTTTCAATCTGCACACGTAGTTGACCAAGAGCATTACCAAGCATACCTTCAGCAGCAGCTTTTTCTCCAACAGTATTTGCATCCATTGCCTGGCTGCGATACTTGGTGATGTTTTCAAGTACCTGTCGTTCGTGAGTCATATATCCTTTTACGGATTCAATTAAGTTTGGTATCAAATCGTGTCTTCTTTTTAGTTGAACATCAATTTGCGACCACGCATTTTTAACACGATTTCTTAATCCAACAAGTGAGTTGTAAATCGAAACAAAGAATAATCCAGCAACAACGATTATCCCTATAAATACTAGGAAGAATACCATAGTACCTCCGTTTTTATGATTAAAGTAATTTTCATTTTAAATAAGATTTTTATTCCCCGAACATTTCTTTTAGCAGATCTATCATTTTATTGTTTAAATCTGCAGAAGTTTTTAATAAAGATTTTAACTCTCCATTATCAAACCATAAACCATGATTATTTGAACAACGATCTAAAATAATTCCTGAATTTTCAAACTCAACTTTTTCCATTTTCTTTTTGCAGATAGGACATCTTCTTCCAACTTCTTGATGATCAGATTTTGAAATAAAAGATTCACCAACACTTTTTTGATCAGAATTAGAAAAAATTAGTTCAAGTTCTCCACTATCCAACCAGATTCCTTTGCAAGAATTACAATAATCAATCTCAACTTGATTAAGCTCTAAAATGATCATTGGGTTTTTACAAGCAGGACAATTCATAACTCTAATTTTTTGTTGATGGAAATTGCAAAGAAATAATGATAGATAAAAATGAAATTTGATTTAAAACTACAAACCCAGTTTCTTTAAGAAACTGGGTTTGTATAAAAATAACAAAACAAAATTACTTAGTAATTTTACCAGCTTTTAATTCGGCACTGATTCTTTTTAGTTTATAAACTTTATCAATTGATTCATACATTCCGTTTGAATGAACAGAAACAGTTCTGTTATCTTCAGTTCTAAAAATAAAGTTGCCAGGTAAACCTTGAATGTTACCATCAAAAGCTAACCCAACAATCTCTGCATTTTTGTTTATAACCGGACTACCGGAATTTCCACCAATTATATCATTTGTGGAAACAAAATTAAATGGAGTTGATAAATCAAATCCTGCAGGTGGTGTTACCCAACGATCAGGTAAATTCCATGGCCATTCTTTTCCCTGTCCATAATATCTATCGTACATACCGTAAAAAGTTGTGTAAGGTTGTGCGTAAGTTCCATTGTATGGAAATCCTTCAACAACACCATCAGCTAATCTTAATGTAAATGTTGCATCTGGTGGAATTGCAGTTCCATACACTTTAAACAATGCTACACCAAGTTGCTGTGAATAAGCGTTTTCAACATCTACTAAGTCATTAACTTTTTTGGAATATTCTTTTGCTCTGTCTTTTGAATTCATCATAAAATAAATAAATGGATCTTCACCTTTAAGTACTGCATCGGCACCTTCTTCCAACAAGTCTCTTACATCATCAAGATTTGTTACTTTAGAATTTTCTAAAATATATTTAACTGCTTCTTTACCAACTTTTCCGCCGGTAAATCTTTTTACTAATGGATCATCTTTTCCAAGATATTTTACAAGCGTGTTAACTTTTTCTTCAAGCAGCATATTATTCATATCAACATCAAAATCTTCAGGGAATAATGATGATAGAGTATTTTTTAATTCATCACCAACATAAAGATCATTTCTTTCGCTTTCAGGTAACTTTAAATTTTCAGCAATAGAAACTATTTCATCAGCAATAAAAAAGTATTGTGGAGTTGATAATTGATTCATACTAAGTGCAAAATTTTTGTTTGATATTTCACTTAATTGTTTTCTTGAATCAGCAATCTTATCCCACAAATGT
>Ga0138256_10006407_pt1 | contig 12442 bp, 8 predicted proteins | sample KNB2016incub_MG_FD_105486 | JGI IMG/M metagenome (GOLD analysis project Ga0138256, IMG submission 105486) | Active sludge microbial communities from wastewater in Klosterneuburg, Austria - KNB2014incub_MG | ecosystem: Engineered > WWTP > Activated sludge > Unclassified | place: Austria... | reverse complement strand
CCAAAATATTGACGCATCAATCCGATTGCTCAGTTTGTCTGCCAGACGGCTTTCGCCTGGGGACTTTGCTGATTTTGCACGCGGCCGGGAAGTCGAGCTAGCCAATCTTTCAGCCATTCTGAAACGCCTGATCTCACAATCGACGGGTAGGGAAGTTGCCGGCGAAACCTCGCTCGCCCTCAATGTTTAACCGCCATGAAGCATCTCGGATGGCTCATTTCCAAATACCTGATTTCAGCGATCTTTCCATATTTCGCGTTTTCGTGGCTGCTCCTAACGGTAATCCTGTTTGTCCAGCAAGCGAGCCGCTATTCCGACATCTTTTTCAATGTCAATATTCCCAGCAACCTGATCTGGCAGCTTACGGTCGCGCTGGTGCCGAATGTCATTGCGTTCACATGTCCGATGGCGATGCTCGTGGGGACGATTATCGGCCTGACCAAAATGCAAGGCGACAGCGAACTCGCGGCAATACGGGCGGCCGGCGTTGGCAATGTTCAGATCGCCGTTCCGATCGTTATCCTGGGGATCGCGATGTCGGGTTTCGCGTTTTTGGTTAATTTGAAGGGCGTGCCCTTCGCAGCTTCTCTGGTTCGCAGCGTCGCACTGCAAACGGCCATTAAGAAATTGGAATCGCCAATCGAACCTGGCGTCTTTAATACCGAGGTGGCAGGCTACACCATCTATGTTAAAGGCGGCGATTTTGAAACCAGCAGCTGGAAGAACATTTTCATATACAGCGAAGATGCGGTAAACAACACATTGCGTCTGATAACGTCACGCAAAGGGCGAATCGACACGACGGGACAATCGTCCGAACTGGTGCTTGAAAACGCTACAGTTTCTACGCTTCCGATGGTGCCGGGCGGCGGGAAATACGTATCCGAAAGCATCGGCGAGGTTAGGTTCGCAATTAAGACAAAGCGGAACGAACTAATCGATAAGCTCAGCATAACCGAGTTGCGGCCCGAGGAACTGGGGCTTCAGCAGCTTTCCGAATATGCAGCGGCAAAAGACGGCAGCGACAGGACAGAGGCCCAGATCCTGTGGCAGCGGCGAATTCTATTGTCTATAACGCCGCTTTTGTTCTGCATTCTGGGCACTGTGATCGTGCTTCGATTCAACCGCGGAGGCCGAGGCTTTGGCATCGCCCTGGCACTCGGCGTATTGACCGGTTTTTATCTGCTGACATTTCTTGGTGAACAAATGGCCCGCGTCGGATCGATCAGCGTGCTTGCGAGCAGCCTGATACCGCTTGCGGGAAGCGTCGTTTTTGTCTTTTGGATCGGCCTTTCGCGAAAGTTTGAATTTTTCGGCGCGATTAACAATTTTATACGCCGTATTTTTGCTCGGCAGAAGCGTCAAACCAGCGAACGGCTACAGGCTCGCAATATTTTTGTGGATTTGACGACCGGGCTTCGCGATTTTGATATTATCCGTAACCTGGTTAAAAACTTTGTTTTGACGTTAAGTTTTCTGTCGTTGATCTTCATCATTTTCACCGCATTTGATCGATGGAAGTTCGCCGGTGCCATTCAGGGTGGCGTATGGATGCTTGCCGAGTACCTTTTTTACCTGCTTCCATTTGTTTACCTTCAGATCGCTCCGTCTGCCGCGATGATCGGCATCTTGGCAACGTATGTGATCAAATCGCGTCAGAACGAGATAGTTACCTGGACGTCGGCAGGCCAGAGCGTTTATCGCCTGCTAATGCCATGCTTTCTGCTGACAATTCTGCTTGGTGGCGTCAATTGGCTGATTCAGGAACAAATATTGCCCGTTGCAAATCAAAGGCAGGACGCCATTCGTACTCTAATTAATAATCGCGGCGTTCCGGTCGCACAAAAAGGGAAGTATTGGGTAGCGAACGACAAGCGGATCTATTCGTTCGAGATTGCGGCTGCGTCTGATAACGATATTCGAAAGGCGGGCCAAACATTCGCGTCTGATAACGAAATCAAGGCGTTTGCCCTCGCCGATCAGGACGGAGTATCCGCGTCTGATAACGAGACACCGTTTTCGACAGTTATCGCAGCTTATAAAACGGGTCGAAATATTTTTGAGAGCGGAGAAGCGAGATATACAGATTTTGGCCAAGTGTCTGGTCGACGGGGAAGTGTCAGAACCTTGCGTATTGGCGACCAAGTTCTTTTTACCCGGCCGCAGGGAAACCGGTCATTCCCTTTCGCGGTTCTGTCCCGACGGTTCCCAACTGACATGACGCCGGTTAATTTCGGTTTTCCTGGATTTGGATTTGCCGCACCTTCATTTGGCCTTTTTGGTGACGTTCAATCCGCGTCTGATAACGAAAACCGAAATGCTTCCTGTACGTCGTGCGTTAAAAACCTAACCATTTATGAATTTGCGGATAATGGGGAAAGATTGCAAGCCGTGTACCGGGCGAGCGGTGCGGAATGGAAGAGCGGCGTGATTAGGTTTGCGGGCAAAGTTGAGCGAAATGACCTGGCTGGCGGAAAGATTGACACCGTAATTGGAACCGGCGGGGAATTGCAGGAAGTCGTAAACCCGTTTGGCGAACTGCAAAATCAGCCCAGCCATCTTAATACGGCGGAATTAAAGCGCCGGGTCGCGACGGCCGACTCTGAACTCGAGCGGCGTACTTTGGCGGTCAGCCTTGAGAAAAAATATACGACGTTGTTTTTGCCGTTTGTAATGGCGGTCTTTACGGCGCCGTTTTCGCTCAGCCTCAGCCGTAAAGGGAAGGCGGCTACGGTCGGGTATGCGGTCAGTTTGTGGCTGCTTTTTACCGGCATGAGCACGGTTTTTACCCAGTTTGGGCTTAACGGGTTTATATCTCCTCAACTCGCTGTCTGGTCGCCGCCTGTGTTTTTTTCACTGCTTGGGATCGTTTTGCTGTCGAAAGTGAGGACGTAAATCTAATGAATCTGACAATTTCTGAACTATTGGTATATACTCCCTCCGAAAATTTCGAGGTGTCAAAACGGTTTTACGAAGCACTCGGCTTTGAGCAAACCGAGGGTTTTGGCGGCACCGTCGATTGCCGTCTCGGCGGAGCCGCTTTTCGATTGCAGAACTATTACGTTAAGGACTGGGCAGAAAATTTTATGATGAAATTTGATGTCGACGACATTCCGGCTTGGTATAAACACGCAAAAAATGCAATTGAGAACGGCAAGTTTGGAAACGCAAGGCTTTCACCTCCGGAAATGGTGGGCGACACGCCCATTTTTCATGTTTGGGACCCGTGCGGTATATTGCTGATCTTTGTTGGGTGACCGATTTTAGCCTTCTGCAAATCTTACCCCATTTTCACGCATAAATTCCTTCAAGGCATCGATGTGAATGCAGCCGCCGACGTGTAGAAAAGCACTGTCTTGTACGCGGCGAACTTTTGCTCCTCGCTGAACCTCCACATCTACATCAAAATCCAGATCTAGATGTCGTGTTAGCGACTGCATCCCCCAAACGCGGCCATCGACGCCGAACGCCGGCCCGCCGCTCTGCCCGCGAATGCCCGGCGTACTCAGTTCAAAGGCGACTATTTTTCCGCCGGGTTCGGCCACATGACGCGTCAGCATACCGTCAATAGGGAAGCGTGGTGAACCTTCCTGGCCGCCGGCGGTCCATCCGATCGAATCGGAAACGGCGTCATACCCGTAATTTGTAAATTCGGGGAATGGGAATCCCAGACGGCAGATCGACATGCCTTGCTTCAGATCCTCGCCGCTGCGGCCAAAAACCGGATAGTTTTCGCAAAGGATTTTCGAAAAACCGTTGAACTTTACCAGAGCGAGGTCGAGGCTTGAATGAATCTTTATATCGAGGTTTAGCGACCCCTCGACGCAACCGAGAAAGCGGTTATGCAACTCGATCGTTTCGCCGGGTTTGTAGCCATACTTACGTTCAAGTTGATTTAGTGCGTTTCGCTGATTTTTCCCCTGCGGAATCTGGCCGCGTTCGGATTTAAATGCCGCGAATTTTTCACCGATTGTCTGGCCATCAACAAACAGCTTGGCGACGTGTGCGCACGTCAGGGCCCAGCCATCTGAATTTACAAAAAACAGGGTTGACGACCCGGCGGCGATGCGTTCAGAACCCCAAATGCGGCCAATGGTGTGTATCGCACGGGTATATCCGCCGACTTCTTCTATAGCTTTTACAAACATCTTGCTCCTTTGCGTCGTGAAATATTTCAATTGTACGATGGTGGTGCGTGATCGTTCCACTAAAAGCCGTAAGAATAAAAAGCCCGGCATTTTCAGCCGGGCCGTTAATCCAAAAAAGCCGTGTTTCTTTTAGAAGCTTTTCTTGAAAAGGTATGACATCTTGATAAAAAAGGTCCGTCCGTTGCCCTGCAGCCCGGATTCAGGGGCGCCATTGTACGGATTGAAACCGCGGTAATTCAAGTCGTCATTGTATCCTGCGTAAATCGCAGTGCCCGGGCTTGGTGTCCAGCCAAAAACGAACTGCGGCCGGACCCGCGATGAGATATTTGAATAGTCTAATCTCATGCGGGCAAAGGTGTTGCGCGTAAATTGATACGTCGTCCTAAGGCTGAAGATGTTGTCATCAAACGCGACTCGGTTTGTATCATGCCGCGTCAGCCGGGACCGGTTATAGTTAACCTGAACCTGAAATGCGGTTGTTGGCTGATATCTGACAGACGATTCGATATATGTCAGGTCACCGGCACCCGGGTCCTGGCTCGGCGGCGGTGTAGTGCAGGCCGGGTTTTGACCGCATGTTTCGAACCATTGAACGTACGGAGCGCTGACCCGCGGATATTTTCGCCCGGCGCCAAAATCATAATCCAGGCTGCCGAAATTCTGGCTGAGCACCACCAAAAAGAACCATTGCTTCCAGGGCGAAGCCTCGACAAACCCATAAACTTCTTTACGATGTGACGACCGCTCGGGGTCGAGCCCGAAAAATGCACCTTGCTGGGTTGCCGAACGCCTCGGGCCGAATTCATGCTCGAAAAGCCGTTCGTAGCCATACTCGAAACCGCCGCCGACAAATATCTGCCGCTGGAATGCGAGCATTCCCTGTGTATTTGACTGAGCACCCTGCGAACGGCCTTTCCAGTCATAAATAATGTTCGATTGGTTGAACAGCCGCCTAAATATAACCGTACTTTTCGGGTTACGGTCAGTTTCATATCGGACAAACGAATTAAGCGAATTTGTATCGGTCCGGTTTGTGAAGCCAACATCTGCCCGATAATCGGCTGTTCGGCCTCCGGCGGAAAGTTCTAGATACAGGTTTCTGTCGGTGCGTTGGATGAAACCTCGATAGCCAAAGCCGTTTCCGGTTCTATATTGACTACGGTTGAGGTCCGGGCTGTAAAAATTTCGCCTCGAATTCGTGCCTAGAATTTGAAATTCGGCGACCACTTTCGGCGTCAATTTGAATCTGCCGTCAAATCCGGCCGTATGGTTGTGCCGGTCAACAAAATTATACGTCGTCGCAAAGAATCCCAGGTTATGAGACGCCCCAATGTCGCGCTTGATGCGGAGCACGCCAATGTCGGCGTTCTGGTCCATAAACCGCTCTGTCGAACAGTTGATTCCGGCGTCAGGGTTTGCTACCCGTCTGTTCTGGCACTGGAGCAGGCTTTCGCGTTCATCAATGGAATAATTGCCGGGTGCGTTGTCAGAAGCGTACAAAATGCCAAATGTATTCTTGCCGCGTCGGCCGGTCAGCTTGGCAGCAATATCCGGATCGACGATTGCTCTGGTATTTACGACGTTCATGCCGCTCTGAAAGATATCGATGCGTTCGAGAAAGAATGGGCGCTTTTCGGCAAAAAAGATCGGGAACCTGACGTTTGCCGTACTTACGGGAGCATCGGCCTCGACCTGTGCAAAGTCCGGATTATATGCAAAATCAAGCGTAACCGCAGGCGAGAGGCTAAATTTTCCCGTCACACCGAAATCGCCCTTCACGCCTTCGTTTACGTACCGGCCGGCCGGATTGTTATCAAACGTATGGCGTGTTCGGCGTCCGGTCTCGCTGAGCGTAAAACTCGGGTTTATCTCAAGCTGCCGTGTGGTCTCGATGCCTTCGAGGCCCGTAATCTTGCCTGCCTGGATGAGAGAACCGTTGATACTGCGGTTATTCGGCATCCACGAATCGAGCTCGTTGTTGTTATATTTGACCCGTCGAAATACATGGAGGCCCCACTTTTTGTCCTTACCGGCCTCATAACGCAGCGATTTGAAGGGGATTGCAAGCTCGATGGTAAAACCATCCTCAGTCACAACTCCTTTTGATTCCATCACGATATCGACGCTGTAATCTTCGCCTCGCCCTTCGGTAAAGGTGCCGTCGGCCTGGATCCCGAGCGGATTCAGCCCGATTGCGTATGCCTGACGCTGGTCATTAAAGGTATCGACATACATGATGATGTAATCGTCATTCCATATATTATCGCGGCGGGCGACCGTCGCCCTGATGGTATTGCGGTCCTGCTTGACGCGAAATGCCATATACAGGTTTTTTGCGTCATACGCCATCATGAACTCAGTCGGATATTTGGGAGCGATATTATCGCCGGGATTTGTTTGTATAAACTCGCCAAAAAGAGCTGCCGATTGCCATTCAGAATCGTTTAGAAGCCCGTCGATGACCGGCGCGGTTCCGACCTTGGGAATTGTGGCCGGTGCGTCCTTTCGCACATATGACGGAACCGGGGCGTCTGTTTTTGCTGTATTTTTGACGGGCGACCCTACTTCTCTAACGACCGATTCGGCCGAGGCCGACGGGGACTGGGCTAACGCAAAAGTGCTGTTTAAAAAAAGCAATAAAATGAAAGAAAAGAAAATCCGCTGATAATGCCTGTAATACATAGTGGTTCGTACTCCGAATAAAAATCTACGGGCCGGTATGAAACCTGTTCGAAATGCTGCACGCAATAAGAACACCGCAATATTCAAATTCATGACAAGAAAAATCAAAAAAATGACTATTTTATTCTTTTGGTCATGAATTCGACCATTGATACGAACCGTGAACGACTTTGTTTCAGCGATTAATCGTAGGGGACAGAGGAGCGGGCGCCGAGCATAGGCAAGGCGGAGCAGCGAGATTCCGCGTAGGTTCCGTACTCGCGGACTGCCGCGGCCATTCTCGAAAGTAGAGTTTCAGGATACAATAGTAGAAACCTCCAAATCTTGCGAGACAAAATATATGAAGAAAATTGCTTCGATTGTTGTGCTGTTCCTTGCTTTTACCTCGTTCGCGACCGCTTCGGCGCCAATTTCCGAACTTGCAGCATGGCAGAGGCAGGCTGCAAATGTCACCATCGTCCGGGACAATTGGGGAATCGCCCATGTTACCGGAAAAACCGACGCTGATGCCGTTTTTGGCGCGATTTATGCTCAGGCAGAAGACGACTTTAATCGAATTGAAACCAACTATCTCAACTCGATCGGCCGTCTCGCCGAGGCCGAAGGTGAACGGGCAATATGGACGGACCTTCGCCAACGGCTGTTTATCGACGAGCAGGAAATGAAACGGCTATTTCGGGAAAGCCCTGAATGGCTCAAAAAGCTGATGACGGCATGGGCCGATGGGCTGAATTTTTATCTCGCCACGCATCCGGACGTTAAACCGCGCGTTATTAAAAAATTCGAGCCTTGGATGCCGCTGACATTTAGCGAGGGAAGCATTGGTGGTGACATTGAGTCAGTCAATACAGGTGCGCTCCGCAGTTTCTACGATACCCGAGGACAAAAGGTTAACGTAGCCGAAAGCCGAACGCCTGATATTCTCGATGAGTTTGGCGACGTTTTGAAGGAGCCGTCAGGTTCGAACGGGATCGCCATTTCGCCGGCAAACACTAGGGACAAAAAGGCCCTGCTATTGATCAACCCGCACACCTCTTTCTTTTTCCGCTCCGAATTGCAGATGACCAGCGGCGAAGGGTTGAATGCCTACGGAGCTTCAACCTGGGGACAGTTCTTTATTTATCAAGGGTTTAACGACCGCCTAGGCTGGATGCATACGTCGAGTGCCGTAGATGCGATCGACGAATTTTCTGAGACTATCGTTAGAAAAGACGGCAAGAACTTTTACAAATACGGCAGTGAGGAACGCCCCATAACCACACGAGAAGTGGTTCTAATGGTTCGTGAAGGGGACGGGTTAAAGCCGCGGAAATTTACGACCTATCACACGCACCACGGCCCGATCGTGCGAGCCGATGGCGAAAAATGGATATCCGTCGGCCTGATGAACGAGCCGGTCAAGGCCCTCATGCAGTCGTACGGCCGGACGAAGGCAAAAAACTACGAAGAATTCAAGAAAGTGATGGAGCTAAAGGCTAATTCGTCAAATGCGACCCTGTATGCCGACGCCGATGGCAATTTTGTTTATTTTCATCCGAATTTTGTTCCGCGCCGCGATCCAAAGTTTGATTGGACCCGGCCGGTTGACGGCAGCGACCCGAACGCCGACTGGAAGGGCGTTTTGAATTTTGACGAACTGCCTCACCTGAAAAACCCTCGTAGCGGCTGGGTCTATAACAGTAATAACTGGCCTTGGTCGGCTGCAGGGCCAAGCAGCCTGAAACAAGCTGATTTTCCGAGCTATGTTGACAGCGGCGTAGAAACTGCTCGGGGTTTGCACGCGATACGGGTGCTCAAGGATAAGAAAGATTTCACGCTCGAATCGCTGAATGAAGCGGCCTATGATAGCTACCTGCCATGGTTTGAAAAAGCAATTCCGGGTCTAATAAAGGCATGGGAATCAACGAGTTCGGATGATACACTTAAAGGGAAACTTCAAGAGCAGATTGCCGAACTCAAGAAGTGGGATTATCGGTGGTCAGTATCGTCTGTTGCTACGTCGCTCGGGGTTTTCTGGGCCCAGGAAGTAACGCCGAAATTCGCTGGCGAGGCCCGACGCTCGGGCTTGATGACCGAGGAGTTTATCGGAACTAAAGCCCCGGCCCCGCAACTGCTTCAGGCCCTTGCAGCCGCCTCGGACAAACTGACCGCGGATTTTGGTTCATGGAAAACCTCTTGGGGCGAAATCAACCGCTTTCAGCGTATTTCACCGGCCATCGTCCATCCGTTTGATGATAGTGAGCCTAGCATTCCGGTTGGATTTACCTCGGCCGTATGGGGATCGCTGGCATCATTTGGGGCACGGCCAACCCGAACCACCAAAAAATGGTACGGAACGAGCGGAAATAGTTTTGTTGCGGTAGTTGAATTTGGCAAAACGGTCCGCGCGGTCGCTGTTACGGCAGGGGGCGAGAGCGGCGACCCGAAATCGAAGCATTTCAATGATCAGGCCCAGAGATACTCGACTGGCAATCTGCGCGAGGTCTATTTCTATCCGTCGCAGTTAAAAGGAAAAACAGAACGGAGCTATCAGCCAGGCAAATAAACAAAAAAGGCGCTAACTGCTGTATTTTCCAGTGTAGCCGCCAACAGTTTTCGGTATGCCGTGAGGCTTTTTGACAAGGCTCCTTGTCGCAGCAAGGGTTCGTTCAAAAGCCTCATTGTCATTCTGCGGATCGCAATGAACGGCGCGGTCGTCGATAAATGCGGCCGCCCGCGGCTTACCTTGCCCCGTATAGACGTCTGCGAAAGGAAACTTGTGTTTTTCAAGCCAGTCGATAACCTTAATTCGAAGCTGAGCGGGCGTTATCCGCGAGCCTTCGAGCACATCCTGAGCGCAACGCGAGGTAAAAACCGTTATATCAGCGAATTTTGCAAGCTGTTTTGCAAATTCCAGTGCGCCGGGAACTGGATCGCCAAAATGATCGACACCTTTCCACTTGTCGTATTGAGCAAGGACACCATCGAGGTCGACGCATACACGCGGTTTCTGAGATACGGCCGTCTTTTTGGGCTGCGGGGCAGGAACCAGGGTTTCTCGAGCCCTTTTGGATTTGATCTTTGGCAATTTCGACAGCCGCGTAGCGATCATCGCCTCAATTGCGTCACCGCCCTCCAGCCACTCGTTTTCGCCCGGTTCTGTCTCAAAATTATAGACACGCGTGTAATGATGCCGCGTATGGTGGCGGCCGGGTGTTCGCAACGTGTACGGCAGATCGTCCGGCCCGACAGCTCGTTTTGGCGGAAACTGTTCAGGCTTTCGTTCGAGGCCGAGTTCCTGCCAGTCAGACCGCAGGTTGTCGGCAAAATCATAGACATCGGCCAGCGGATATTCCTTATCAAGCAGGACCCAAACGTGATAGCCGCCGGCTCCGTTTGAATCGAGCAGCATCGGGTCCATGCCCATTTCACGCAGACGCTCAGCCCATTCGAGAGCCGCTTCGAAATTGGCGGTCGCTATCTCATCGGCGTTCGGCACACTCGGGTCGTGCAGATCCACATCGATCGCAAACCATTTGCAGGTTGCATGGTCCGAGATCGAATGCAGCCCGATCAGATGGGCCGGTGATTTTCCCGAAAAATGGCGATTGAGCTTATTCAGTGTAACCATGTCGGTGCCCAGCTTACGCCGCTCAGCAATTGGAAGCATTACAACGCTTATCTTTCCATCTTTGAGAGTATATTGGCTCCATACGTCACGGCGGTTTACGAGCCGTTCCATAGCCCACTCTGCCAGTTCGTCGGCATACCGAACCCACTCCTGCGCGATCCACAGCAGACGTTTGTTACCTTCAAATTCGTAAAAAGGAGCTGGCATAACTAAGTGCGGTTCACCTTATTTTTCGTCGGAGGATAGCAGCAAAAGCTAATTCGCCTTTTCCCAACCCGTGATAAAAATCTTCCGTGCCCAATCGTCGTACATTTGTTTGGCGGTGCGTTCGGTGTTGGTTATTTTTATTTCGCGTTCGAGCGGCGTTTGCCGGTTGGGCGAGAAATCGGTTAGATAGACGACATAACCGGGATAATCGTTGCGGTCCTTTTTGTTGGTTTTCCAGAGCAAGAGTTTGCGCACCATTGTGTTGCCCTTCATGATTTTTGTATAGACGGCTCGCTCGATCAGTTCGCTGGGCGGATCATCGTCTTCGTGGACTGATTTTTCGGCTTCCGGCACGGCGGCGAGGTCCGTCACCTGGCTAATGCTCACATCGTCAACTACGGCCTCTTTATCGTCACGAATTCGAATAAACTGCGGCGAAATAACACTCACGAGCGGCATTCGGGTGGTTGCCGAATATCGTTTGCCGTCCCAATCCAGAACCATCCGCTTTACCGGCCCGCCGCGCGCGCGTTCGGCAATCATATCGAGACATGAGATCTCGATGACCATTCCGGGCTTGACCATTTCATAGGCGACGTAATCGTTATTTACGGCTACGTAATCGGAAGGGACGATTCGTTTCCGAAGATCGGCTGCGATCGTTTTCCTGTCTTCTTCGGTAAAGCCGCCGCCGACACGCGTGAACTCATGAAACGACCCATCGCTGCGCATGACGGCGACAAGCAAATCATGCAGCAGGCCCTTACGGGCATCGGTGCCCTCCGAATATCCGATTACGGCGACATCTAGACTATGCCGCAGTTTGACCTTGTACCAACCAGCCTGGTCGTGCCGGACAACCACGCCCTCGGCTCCTTCACCGACAACCCAGTCGGTAAAGCGTTCCATGATCGTTTCGATCTTGTCAGCTTTCTCATATTCGACAACGTGGACAGATTTGCCCTTGTCAAACCATTTTCTTAGCTGATCGTAAACCTTCGCCGCGCTATCGACTGTCTTTTCTTCAAGCTCGACAATGTCAAAAACGGCCAGGCCCAGCCGGTCGAGATCTTCTTTGGATGACGGCGAGCGCAATATCCGCACGACTTGCTGAACCGGATGTGCCTTGCTTGCGTCTTCTTTGACATAAATTTCGGCGCCGAGAACGCATGACCCGACCTTTGCTTTTTTGAGCAATTCCGCCGCTTCTTCAAACGCAGGCAATCCGACGCGTGCGGTGCCGCCGGGATTAACGGAGATCATCTTCTCGCCGTCAAAAAACAGCATCGCATTCTCACCGTCATACTTACGGCTGACAAAATAGCCCTTTGATTTCGGCAGTTTAAATACATCGTCCGGCGAGATTGCTCGCATGCCGCCGCTAACGCGCCGTTTATACTCCTGAGCTTTGACATGCAGCGACGGGTCGGCCAGGTCCGGTGCCTTGCCCGTGCAATAGCCGAACTTGCAGGTGAATTTAGCTTTGTCGAAACCAAGATCAAGCATTTTTTAAGACGAACCACGAAAATACACGAAAGACCACCAAAAAAAACAAAAAAGGGTCAGCATGTATGACAACAAACAATTGTTAGTGCCTTTTTCGTGTTATTTCGTGGTTACTTCTCCGCGAAAATACACGAAAGACCACCAAAAAAAGGTAAAAAAGGTCAACATGAATAACAGCAAACAATCTTTAGTGCCTTTTCGTGTTATTTCGTGGTTACTTCTCCGCGAAAATACACGAAAGACCACCAAAAAAAACAAAAAAGGGTCTGCATGTATGACAGCAAACAAT
>Ga0138256_10006406_pt1 | contig 12444 bp, 11 predicted proteins | sample KNB2016incub_MG_FD_105486 | JGI IMG/M metagenome (GOLD analysis project Ga0138256, IMG submission 105486) | Active sludge microbial communities from wastewater in Klosterneuburg, Austria - KNB2014incub_MG | ecosystem: Engineered > WWTP > Activated sludge > Unclassified | place: Austria... | reverse complement strand
ACTATGGTTTCATTTTCAAAATTCATAAGATTTGTTTTTTTATTGCAGGAGAAGTTAGATACAATACAGATTAATAGGATAGCAAATTGCAGATTGAATTCTAATAATTTGATTACTTTCACGATTTGAATATTGATAGTTACAAAATAAATGAAGTTAAATTATGTTCATTAAGCATCCATGGCACGGGATTGATCCAGAGTTTGATCATGAGACGATTTTGTCTGTTGTTGAAATATCCAGGGGCAAGAGAGCAAAATATGAGATAGATAAAGCATCAGGTTTGTTGCGTTTAGATCGAGTGCTTTTTACTTCTTTTGTCTATCCAATAAATTATGGTATTTTTCCTCGAACTCTAGGTGAGGATGGAGATCCATTGGATTTATTACTTCTTACACAAGTTGATGTTGAGCCACTATGCCTCGCCAAAGTAAGACCTGTCGGTCTATTAAGGATGAATGATAGGGGAGAAGGAGATGATAAAATAATTTGTATTTTACCCAGTGATCCAAGTGTTGTGCATATTTCTGATATAGATCAGGTTCCTTTTTCATTGAAAGAAGAAATTAAACATTTTTTTCAACAATATACAAGTCTAGAAGGAAAAGCAGTCAAAGTCGATGATTTCTATGATAAGATCGAAGCATTAAAAACAATTGAAGCTTCTTTAGTAAGGTATGAAACAAAGTTTGGAAGTACTTTTTAATTCAGGAATTAAAAAGTATAAGAATTAATTTTGTGATAAATTAATATCTGTTTATGTATCGCTTTTTCATAAAAAGAAAAGAGCCCCTCGCATGAGAAGCTCTATTCCTATAATTTATTGATTATAAAGTTAAATTATTCTACATCAACACCAAGTGACTTTAAAGTCTCGATGTTTAAGTTTCCTGTAGGAAGACCCATATCTGTTTGATATTGCTTTAATGCAGTTTGAGTTTTTAGACCCATCTTGCCATCTATTGTACCTACATTATAACCTTTAGCTTGTAATGCTCTTTGAACAGAAGATAATTTTGAGTTAGTTGTTTTACCTTCACATAGGATTTCAGTCCAAACTGTAAATCCACCTGATCTTACCAATCTTCTTTCTTTTACTGTCTTGTAAGTAGCTGGTACAACTTCTTCTCTTACAGTTTCTGGTTCAACCATTACTCTTCTTGTAATAGTTTTATAAGAAGCTTCGATAGGCATTTCAATAGTTCTTGCTGGTTGATCTACAACTTTCTTAGAAACAGTAGTATATCTAGCCGGAATTACATCTTCAGTTGTAGTAGCTGGAGATACTTCATATGTGTTCGTCTCGCTTCTATATTTTGCTGGAATTTGCTCATAACAAACGATGTAACAATCGTCAGGATTTTGAGACAAGCAATTTGGTGCTCTTTTCTTTTTTACCCATGAACCTTGAGCTTCACTCACTAAAACTTGTTTAGTTTCAGTCTTGTATTTTGCAGGAACTGTTCTTACAACTTTTTTCTCAGGCTCAACTAATACTTGCTCAGTTTCAGTTTTGAATGTAGCAGGTACAGTCTTGAAATAACTAGATGCTTCTTTGATCATTACTCTTTCTGTTTGAGTCTCGTATCTTGCAGGAACTTTAGTTAATTTCTTAGTTTCAGGACGAACTAAAACTTGAACATCAAATGTCTCATAAACATCTGGTACACGGCATTTTGCATAGCATTTGCCAAATTCATTTGTTGGAGGAAGATCAGAAAATGGAATATCTGATGAAGTGGTTTGTGAAAATAAATTCACGCTTACACAAAGTAAAGCTAATAGTACGAAATTTTTCATATTTATTAAAGGATTATTTGAAAGTTTACATTCTACTGACGGCAATTTTGTTACGCGTCACATAAGAAAGCTCAAAATTCACGCAATTTTTATGACTTTTCAGTTTATTTGAACAATATTAACCAATATTAGCAAATTATTATATATAGTATAAATATTTAATATGTAAATATGTGATTGTTAGTTATTTGTGATTAATGGCTAATTTTGTAGAAATTGAATTTTGCGAAGATCCGCGAATGACCCCTCTACAGTTATTGGCTCCACAGGTACAATTAAAACTTTCTGCGTATTGATCTAAAAGTAAAGCATAATCCAAGCTTAATTCTTCTCCTTCTGAAATCGTTCTACTAGCTATGACATTCAAGCCCTCATAGTGACAATTTGGATTGCAGCTATGGTTCTGAGGCGCCCATTCTTTGGCATCTGTATCCCATAAAATATAGACTTCTTGCGAAATAGGATAGGCATAGTTTTTAAAGACTTGTTTAGCTTCATCGGTCCAATTGTTCTCGACAAATTTTCTGGATATAATTCTTTGTGATTTTCCTTCTCCTTCAAATATTATATCACCCTGTCTTAAGGCATGATTGGCATAGATTCCATATCCATTAATTGAGTTTCTCAGGAGTCTATATTTTTTTTGTTTTTTGCGATGTCGTTGGATTCCTTCTTCAATGATTTGCATCAGAAATCCTTTTTGGCCTTGCGGATCATGTTTTAATACATAGTCTGCAGAACCTTCATAGCCATCTTTATAAAACACACTACAAGTAAAATTTATTTCGAGAAAATAGATTTCATTTTTGTCATTTACCCTGAAATCTAATCTTGCATATCCAAGTCCATTGAAGCCTTTGAATATACTAGAGGCATGTTTTCTTAATAAGTGATCTAAATCTGGATCTTTGCAAGGAATATTTGCTTCTGTGTGTAAATCAGACGTTTTTAAAGAATAAGTTTTAAATTCTTTACCAGCAGGAAAAATGTATTCTATTGGCTGAAAGCAAGTCGGTTTATCAGCATCAAATGGGTCTGCAGCCACAAGCACGGTAAATTCTTTTCCTGCAATGTATTCTTCTACCATGATGTCATTATAAAAGGGGATTAGTTGGTTTATTTTTTTTACCAATGACTTTCTATCATACACTAATGATGCATCATCGATGCCAAGACTATCTCCTGCTTTTGAAGGTTTGACAAACATAGGAAACTTTATAGGCAGTTCTTTTTGTACTATATCCTCAACATTATTTACAATAAAATAATTTGGTGTATGAACACCAGCACAATGTGCGACATATTTCATTAATATTTTGCTCGGATCATATAATAATGCAGTAGGTCCAGTATAAGGTAAATTCAATAATTCAAGGCTGTGGATGACATCTATTGATGGGACCTCCCAATCGAGATAACCCTCACAAAGATTAACATAAATGTCATAGTTCTTTTTTGCTAAATTTTGCAACTGTTTATAGGTTGTCAGTTTATTTAAAAATATATGGTCTACTTCATGTTCTTGAAGTAAAGCCAATAAATCTCTTGGTGGATCATAGTTTTTATAATCCACAGAGGTGGTAGAATAATCAGCTTGTAGTACGCAAACTTTCATATTGTATTGAATTGTGATTTGTCAATGTATCGTTTAATATCATCTCACAAAGTGCTGTGAAACTGGTTTTAGAAACGCGTAGTATTGCTCCAATTGAAGTGTAATTTTCATCTTCGCTTATGCCACATTGTGCATTGGCTTCGAGAACAAAATATTTTCCAGACTTCGAATCTTGTCTGATATCGATTCTTGTATATCCAGAACCTTTTACTGATCGATATGCTTGTATAGATAATTCGTTTATAAGATGATTGATGGAATCATTAACAGGATGGTATTCAAAGAAAAATCCATTTTCAGGCATTGCTGATTCTGTCTCATAGGTTTCCCACAGTCTATCAAAAGATAAAAATTTTTCTTCAGGTTTTAAAGACTTATGAAATACTCTTTCGACAATATTGAAAGTTTTCATTTCATTATCTTGTCTACTATCACCTACAATCAGACTTGTAAATTCACGACCATCAATATATTCTTCAGCGATGATTCCACCGTTGGAAAGATTCCAGCCTCTATAACCTGCTTCTATTTCTTCAATGCATGAAAGACAATCTGCATAACTGTTTACCACATTTCTTACCGAGACACCCATAGATCCTCCAGAGACAGCTGGTTTGATGATTAGTGTCTTTCCTAATGTTTTAAATACTTCAATGATATTATCTTTATTGATCACTGCCCATTTTGGGGTGGGTATGTCACATTGGTCAAAATACTGCTTCATTATTATTTTTGAAGTCGTAATCTTATAAAAGTCTGGATTCGCTCCAGTATAAATAGCATTTAGCTTTTCCAAATAGTTAATTACTGAAATTCCAGGAGCTCCATTAATTTCATCTCCATCACATAAGTTAAAGAATATTATTTTGGCGAGACCTAGTTCATTGATAATTTGATCAATTTGATTCTGATAGTTTGTTAAAGTGAGATCGATCCAAAACCAATCAATATTTAATTGTTTGAACACAGATTCATATTCAGCTTTACTTTGTGTGAAGTCATAATAATACTTAAGATTTTCATCGTCAGTATCAATAGAAGGAATTAACAGAACTACTTTGTGATATGTTAACTGTGGAACATCCATTAATGGAATACTATCCTTGAAATGTTAGAAAATGAATTCATAAAATTAAAACTAATATTAAACTTTTTATTAATATGATATTTGCTTTGTAAATATAATTGCAATGTTACATTGTTATCTCAATATATGCAACATTTTTCTATACAATTTTTTATAAAAAAACAAAGTTATAATTCTTACTCAAAAATTAAATTTTAGGCGTTTGCTAGGAGATATACTTCTTCCCATTTAGCTAGTTGGATGGAATGTTCTGATTTTATTTTTTCATATTCTTTGAGGATGTTTTGACTATTAGCAGAATTATAAAATTCGGGATCGCCCATTTGGATTTCTATTTCTTTGATTTTATTATCTAGCCTAGAAATTTCCTTCTCTACATTGAGAAGATTTTTTTGATATTTCTTTTTATCTTCGGTATTTTCTAAAATTGGTGTTTTCTTGGATTCAGCTGTATTCTGTTTAAAGGCGATGTTTGCAGTTGATTCTTCAGCTGCTTTTTTGGATAAATAATAATCGATGTCTCCTTCGAAGATTTTAATTTTTTTGTTTTCGAACGAATAAGTTTTTTCTGCAAGATCCCTTAGGAATTCTCTGTCGTGGGATACGATTAATACTGTCCCATTGTAATTTTTTATAGCTTCTTTCAAAGAATCCTTTGATGACATATCTAAATGATGTGTAGGCTCATCTAGTATTAATAAATTATGTTCTTGAACTAGAAGCATGGCTAGTCTTACGCGTGATTTTTCACCACCCGAAAGTACAATTATTTTTTTATCTATATCGTCTCCTTGTAAACCCAGTCCACCAAGGATTTTTCTTACTTGAGGTCTCATCTCTGGAAGAGAAGCGTCTTCAACAGTTTCTTGAATCGTTTTGTATGGATCTAAAATGGTTTGATGTTCTTGAGCAAAATAGGCAATTTTCACTTCGTGCCCCAATTCAATCATTCCCCCTTCAGGTGTAATCTCATTGCAAACCAATTTTACAAAAGTACTTTTTCCGTTTCCATTAGCACCTACCAATGCGATTTTCATACCTCTTTCTACAAAGGCTTCAACTTCATCTAAGACTAATAGATCTCCATACCGTTTTGTAAGATTTTTTGCTTCTAAAACTTTTCTTCCGCTTGGTCTTGAAGGTTGGAATCTCAATCTTATAGAACTTTTGTCAACGTCTGGAATTTCTTTTACATCCATTCTATCCAATTCCTTTTGCAAGGATTTAGCAAAATTTGCTTTGGTTGCTTTGGCTCTAAATTTGTCGATGAGCATCTCTTTATGTTGAATGAGTTTTTGCTGTGACTTGAATTCATTAGTCTCAACTTCTATTCGCTCAGCTCTATAGGTCTTGAATGAAGTGTAATTACCAACATAATCCATCAATCTTCCTCTATCTATTTCTATAATTCTTTTCGCGATTCCATCCATAAATTGAAGGTCGTGGGTGATTAGAATCACAGTACCTTCATAGTTTCTTAAATATTTTTCAAGCCATTGTATAGAGACTATATCTAAATGGTTGTTGGGTTCGTCTAGAAGTATGACATCAGGTTTGGATAATAATAACTTGGCAAGTTCAATTCTCATCCGCCATCCACCAGAAAATTCACTGGTCTTTCGATCAAAATCTTTAGCAGAAAATCCAAGTCCTGTTAAAATTCTCTCGATTTCGCCATCGATTTTATCTACCTGTAAATAGACTAATCTATCATGAATAAATGCTTGGCGTTCCAATATATCCAAGAATTCTTTTGACTCATGATTTACAGTATCAAATTTTGCTATGATTTCTTGTTCTTCATTTTGAAGTGAAGCGATTTCTTCTAAGCTTAACTTGACATCATCTCGTACTGAGAGATCCTTGTCTTCAGGTAATTCTTGTTTTAATAATCCGAGTGTATAATTTTTTGGAATTTCTATTTGGCCTTTGGAAGGGAGTAATTGTTTAGTGAGGATTTTAAATAATGTGGATTTGCCACTACCATTTCTTCCCGTAAGTGCTACTTTTTCTCCATGATTTATAGAAAATGTAATCGAGTCTAACAATACTCTTTCTCCAAAGTATAAACTTAAATCAAATGCTCGTATCACTTTATTTTCTATTTAGTTTGAAATAACGTCGGTTTGAATTTCTGAAAGAGCTGAATAATGCCCACCTTTGAGATCTAATGAAATTTTCCAAAGATCAAGTATATTTGGATTAAAAATAAAATTGGGATCCATTTCAGATTGAATCCATGTTTTTAGTTTGTATTCTTCATCTAATTGTTCTGGCCCCCATCCACTATAACCAATAAAAAACTTCACTGTATTAGGTACAATATATTTTGTATTGATTAAGAATAAAAGTTCCTCAAGGTTGCCACCCCAATAAACACCTTTGCTTAATTTTACTGCATCGCGAATGAGTTCACCAGCACTGTGAATAAAATGAATTGTATCTTGTCCGACTGGCCCACCATAATATACATCTGCATCAAAGTTTTCAATATCTGGGATGAGGTCTGAGATTTTATAATCTAATTTTCTATTCAATACAAAACCGACACATCCTTCTTTTTTGCTATAATCGGCAATTAACACCACTGTCCTTTTAAAATTGGGATCATCCATAAAAGGTTCAGAAATTAATATATTGCCAGTTTTTAGTTTTTCCAATGGAATTCAATTTTAAGCAGTCCTTATGTTTGCATTGCGATCTATTCGTTTCATAAATCCTGACAATACTGTACCATTACCTCCGACTTCTATAAATTCAGTGATGCCATCTTTTAACATTGCTTGTATGGTTTGAGTCCACAGAACTGGTGAAGTCAATTGTTGTATTAAATTGGATTTAATGATTTCAGAATCTGTTTGTGCAAAAGAATTTACATTTTGATAAATTGGACATTCAGGAGATTTGAAGCTGATAGATTGAATCATCGTCGCGAGTCTTTCTTTAGCAGGGCTCATCAAGGGTGAATGAAATGCACCTCCTACATTTAAGATAATGACCCTTTTTGCACCAGCAGCTAAAAGCAGCGTTTCAGCTTTTTTTATGCCCGTTAATGATCCTGAAATTACTAACTGTCCAGGACAATTGTAATTTGCTGCGACACAGACATCATCATTTATTTCACAACAAATTTCCTCAATTTTGCTATCTTCCAATCCAACGATTGCAGCCATTGTGCCTGGATTTTGTATACAAGCCTCATACATAGCATTAGATCTTTCCTTTACTAGCAAGAGTCCATCTTTAAAATTAATTGCCTTGGCAGATACTAATGCAGAGATTTCACCTAATGAATGTCCTGCTACTGCATCAGGTTTTATATCTTGAAGTTTAAATTTTGCAGAAATGATGGAGTGTAAGAATACGGAAGGCTGTGTGATATTTGTTTCTTTCAATTCTTCTTCAGTTCCTTCGAACATGATTTTGCTTAAGTTGAATCCTAGAATATCATTTGCCTCTTCAAAAACAAGTTTTGATTCTGGGAAAGCTTCAATAAGTTCTTTTCCCATGCCAACAAATTGGCTCGCTTGACCGGGAAATAAAAAAGCCTGCTTTGACATGATCTTTACTTTTTTATTAAATTTAAAAATTCATTTCGTGTTTCGACTTGTCGAAAAACTCCAGTGAATGCAGAAGTGGTGGTCATTGAATTTTGTTTCTGAACACCTCGCATCATCATACACATATGGCATGCTTCTATTACAACTGCAACACCATGTGGTTGCAATGTATCGTTGATACTATTTAATATCTGATGAGTCAATCTTTCTTGAACTTGCAATCTACGTGCAAATATATCGACAACTCTAGGGATCTTACTTAAACCTACAATAGTACCTTTTGGGAGATAAGCGACATGTGCTTTTCCAAAGAATGGTAATAGATGATGTTCACAAAGTGAATAGACCTCAATATCTTTTACTAAGACCATTTCGCTATAATTTTCTTTGAACAAAGCAGACTTCAATACTTTGGCCGCATCAAGCTCATAGCCTTGTGTTAAGAATTTCATTGCTTTTGAAGCTCTTTCAGGAGTTTTAAGCAAACCTTCTCTTTCTGGATCTTCTCCCAAAGACTTTAATATTTGAGAAAAATTGCCAGACATTTCATCGATATCCCTAGTGAATTGATCACCCATAAACTAAATTTCTATTGCTGAACGAAAGATTGGCAAAAATGTTTATTTATCCAAATATTTGGGACTTATATCGAATAATTTTAATGAAAAACTTAAAAGAGGTTAATTTGGCAGCATATAATCATGAAAAAGTTTCAAATTAGTACAATTAGTAAAAGAACAAGCTATTGGGCTATTTTATTGATATGGCTAATTTTTATATCTATTAATACTTATAGTGCACCTTCAGGAATGGACCTTGGTGTAAAATTTCTTTGGAGTTTTGTAAATTCAGTTTATTATTTTTTATTTGTCTGGGTCAATATTAATTGGTTATTGCCCTATTTTTTAAAGAATAAATCACCTTTGATCTATATCGCTTCGGTACTGGGAATTGCGCTTTGCTTGACGCCAATGGAATTATTGTCGAACAAATTGTTTTCTTATCTCTATGATGTAGAGTTTGATAAGTTGGCTCTGGATTCAAAATTTCATTTTTTTAGTTTTATAGTAGTCATCGCTACGTCATCTTTGATAAAAATTACCATGGATTGGTTTCGGATTCAAAATGAAAAATCTGACTTACAAACTAAAAACATGCAATCTGAATTGCAATTTTTAAAGAATCAAATTAACCCACATTTTTTATTTAACACCATGAATAATCTATACGCACTCACTCTAAAAAAATCTGATAGCGCACCTGAGGTGGTGATTAAGCTATCCGATATGTTGCGATATATGTTATATGAATGTAATGAAAAGGAAGTGGCTATAGAAAAGGAGCTTCGGTATATCAATAATTATATAGAACTAGAGAAATTTAGGTTGAGCAAAACAGCTGATATTCAAGTCAATATTATTGGTGATATTCACAATACTAAGATTGCTCCCTTGTTGATTATTCCATTTATTGAAAATGGATTTAAACATGGATTAAAAAATAATGTTTTAACACCTTTTCTACATATCAATGTGAATTGTACATCTGAGGAGATCAGTATTTTTATTGAAAATTCAAAACCTCAATTTTATGCAGGGCTTATGAAGCCAAAGGAAATTGGAGGGATTGGATTGGTTAATGTTCGAAAAAGATTGGAATTAATCTACCCAAATAAACATGAACTCTCTATTCACAATGAACCTGAAAGATTTCAAGTAATATTAAAAATAAAGCAAAAATAAAATGATCAAGACATTAATTGTTGATGATGAGCCATTGGCTGGTGAGATTTTGGAAACTTATATCAGTCAAGTGCCGAGTATGGAACTAGTAGGACGATGTTATAATGCGATTGAAGCAAATGAGTTTATTAATAATAATGAAGTTGATTTATTGCTTTTGGATATTGAGATGCCTCAGTTGAATGGTATCGATTTTATCAAGAATCTCAATATTTCCGTTCAAGTAATTTTTACTACTGCTTATCCTGAGTTTGCTTTGGAAGGATTCAATGTCAATGCTGTTGATTATCTTTTGAAGCCAATATCTTTCGATCGATTTCTCAAGGCAATCAATAAAGTAAAAGTCAAATCTAAGTTGAATTCAGGTTCAAATATTGCTGAAGTGGACATTGATTATATCTTTGTTAAGGCTGACAAGAAGCTGGTGAAAATATTATACTCTGATATTATTTATGTAGAAGGGATGAAGGATTATGTTATTATTAAAACAGAGAGTACAAGAGTGATTACCTTGCAGACCATGATGAGTCTTGAGAAGAAATTACCTCCTGAATTATTTGTTCGGATTCACCGATCTTATATAGTGAATTTTAATAAACTTCATGCAATTACTAGTAGTGAAGTAGAAGTGATTGAAAAGAACCAAATTAAGGCTTTACCTATTGGCAAGAACTATAAGGAAGTTTTTGATGCAGTGATTGAATCTAAAAGACTATAATTCTTCCATTAAAAGATGGCAACCTCGTATATCTTGAATGTCAACTCTGCCATGGATTAGAAATCTGCCATCTTCAAATATTTCACCTGTATCTCCTGTTTGTAAGAAAGCACAGCTATCAATATTGCATAGGTCTATGATATTAATTCTTCCTCTTCCAATCTTTTTTACTTTATCCCTTGGAGAATTCTCATCATTAACGAATACATTCATTGTATTGCTTTGGTTAAAGTAAAGTGATAGATTATTGGTGTAAGCTTGACTAAGCATTTCAGTCATGCCATATTCTGAATAGATATTGGCTTTAGGAAATGCATTGCTGATGGCTTCAAATATTTCAGTTTTAGAGAGTGTTCTGCCACTAGACTTCATACCTCCTGTTTCAATTATTGTGATTTTATTTTTATGATTTTTATGCTTTATTGCAAAATCATAAAGTGCAAAACTAACTCCAAATAGCAAGATATTTTCTTCTGTAGAATTCTTTAAATAGTCGTGAAGTTGTTCTTCACTCTGAATGAAGTAATGTTGTTTGTTTTGATTTTGAGTCATCAAAAAATTAACCATATACAATAAAGAGGAAGAAGGGTTGTCATAATAACTAGGCAAATAAGCAATGATGTGAGCCTCGTTAAATGGGATTGTAGTTTGGCCTAAACCATTAAGAATGGATTGATGGTAAAGATCAAGTGATTTGATGTGATGTGCGGATCTTGTCATCTGGCTCGTTCCGCTAGATAAAAATATTTTTTCAGTCTCCCATTCTGATGTTTTTATAATCCTTGTTTTGAAAAAATCAATGGGTAGAAAAGGAATTTCTTGTATCGATTTTATTTGGGAAATATCAATATGAAGTAAGTCCAAGAACTCTTTGTAAGTTGGATTCTTTTTTGCTTGATAAGAAAATAATTCTAAAGCGCATAGCTCGAACTTATTGTTTTTTTGAAATATTAATTTTGCAAAATTTATTGTATCAAAATCTTGAGTGGGATTCTCTTCTGTTTGATTCGAGAATTGATAGAGTTTAATTCGATTATATTTTTTTGAAAAATTAGTGTCATTTTTAATGAGAGATTCTATCCATAACTTTTCAGCCTCATCACATTGATTTGCAATATATTTCCATATGAGTGCGTCATTCGGTTGATTTGCCATGGTTATATTGAATGAATTGCGCAGTAATTATTCATGGTAGTGAAAAATTTCTCCTTGATTTTCTATGCAGACTTCAGTTTTATCAGAACTTTCTACTCTGCCAATTATCTTCGCATCAATATGAAATGATTTACTGATATTTATTATTGATTCAACAGATTCTGGATTAACATACATCTCGAGTCTGTGTCCCATATTATAAATGCTGTATAATTCTTTTAATGAATATTTCATTTCACTTTTGATCAGTTGAAACACGGGAGGGAGGTCAAATAAATTATCTTTGATTATTTTAACATTTTTAGCAAATTTTAGTACTTTAGTTTGAGCACCTCCACTGCAATGGATGATTCCTTGAATGGAATTTTTATGTGATTGCAATATTTTTGAAATGACTGGAATATAGGTTCTAGTAGGAGAGCATAGTAGTTTGTAAACTAAATATTCTGTACCATCATATCTTACTGTATCAGTAAGTTTTTTTGTACCAGTAAAAACGACTTCAGGATTTAACTCTGGAGAGAAGGATTCTGGATATTGTGATGCATAGATTTTTGTCAAAACATCATGTCTTGCTGCAGTGAGTCCATTGCTACCTATACCTGAATTATATTCATCTTCATAGCTCGCTTGGCCACTTGAACTGAATCCAACGATCACTGCACCAGCTTGTATATTATTGATGATGAGATCTTCTCGTTTCATCCTTGCAAATGCGGTTATCCCTACATCAATGGTCCTGACGATATCTCCAACATCAGCGGTTT
>Ga0138256_10006405_pt1 | contig 12447 bp, 12 predicted proteins | sample KNB2016incub_MG_FD_105486 | JGI IMG/M metagenome (GOLD analysis project Ga0138256, IMG submission 105486) | Active sludge microbial communities from wastewater in Klosterneuburg, Austria - KNB2014incub_MG | ecosystem: Engineered > WWTP > Activated sludge > Unclassified | place: Austria... | reverse complement strand
TCTATTCCAAACTAAGTTGACTTTTAATTTTACTGAGGAATTCTTTTGTAATACCAAGGTAGGAAGCAACCATATATTGTGGGATACGTTGCTCAATTTCAGGATATTGCTCTCTAAAATAAATATATTGTTCTTTTGCTGAAAGACTAAAGCTTCGTACAATACGTTTTTGCGACGCTACAAATCCTTTTTCTATAATTTGTCTGAAAAAACGTTCTAATTTTGGGATTTTGCTGAATAAATCTTCCATTGAATCATAAGAAAACATGGCTAATTCTGAGTTTTCCAAACATTGAACGTTAAAATCGGCAGGTGTTTGGGTTACAAAACTGCCCATATCTGATGTCCACCAATCTTCAATAGAAAACATTAAAATATGTTCCTGCCCTTCCCTATCTACATAAAATGTTTTGGTACAGCCAGATAACACAAAACATTGGTGTTTGCACACATCCCCTTGTTGCACAATGTATTGTCCTTTTAAATACTTTCTAACTGTAATTTTAGATTGTAAAATGGTAACATCTTCATTACTTAAATCTATATAGTTACGAATGTATTTTAAAAGCGGGTCAATGTTCATCTATAAATATTTTTATTACAAATTTAACAATATTAAGGATGTATGTTAATCTAAATTAATATTTAACCTTTTTTATAATATTACTTTTGCCGAATGACAATTACAGGCAAAATAAAACCACGTGCTCACCATCAATTAATAAAAACCAGATCTATTATTTTGGTAATTCAGTAACGAAATGTACTCTATTTTTAAAACTTCCTAATTCACACTGTTTTTATCATCTGCATTACTATTACAAACTAGTTTACAATCTATTTTTGCATTTAACTTCACTATGAAATCAAATCTATTACCACCTATAAAAATGAATAAAGCCCTACTATCTTTAGCTATTGGAGGATTTGGTATTGGTCTTACTGAATTTGTTATTATGGGTATTTTACCCGATGTAGCAACTGCTTTTTCTATTACCATACCCCAAGCTGGTCATTTTATTTCAGCATATGCTTTGGGCGTTGTTATCGGGGCGCCTTTACTTACGGGTTTAGGTAGCAAATGGCCTGCTAATAAGGTTTTGCTTTTGCTTATGCTATGGTTTACCGTTTTTAATACGCTGTCTGCTTTTGCAACAGGTTATAATTCGTTTATGATTTTAAGATTTCTATCGGGATTACCGCATGGTGCATTTTTTGGTATTGGTGCGGTAGTAGCTGGTAAACTATCAAAACCAGGGAAAGAAGCACAAGGAATTGCCATTATGTTTAGTGGTTTAACGGTTGCTAATCTTTTAGGAGTTCCAGTAGGCACGTACTTAGGAAAACATTTTAGTTGGAACGTCTCTTTTCTTATGGTCGGGATTGTTGGCGTTATAGCTGTTTTGGGAGTAAAATTTTGGATGCCTATTTTAAAACAATCATCAAAATCTAGTTTTATAAAAGAATTTAGAATTTTTAAACGTTTAGAACTTTGGTTGATTATCCTTCTAACAACCATTGGCACAGGTGGCTTTTTTGCTTGGTACAGCTACATTTCACCCCTAATTACAGATGTTGCAGGACACACGAGTGAGATGGTTTCGGTGGCCATGATATTAGCTGGATTAGGTATGGTTATAGGTAATTTTATTGGTGCTAAACTTGCCGAAAAATTTTCTCCAATCCATGCTGTTATCATCACCTTAATTTTCATGGTTATAAGTTTATCACTTAACACCTATTTAGCTTCTGGTAAAACCTCTGTTTTAGTTATGACATTTATAATTGGTGTTATTACATTCTGTTTATCCACTCCTATTCAAGTAGCCATTATTAATGCATCAAAAGGTTCTGAAACTTTAGGCTCGTCACTTAACCAAAGTGCTTTTAATATAGGGAATGCTTCGGGTGCCTATTTTGCAGGTTTACCAATTGCAATGGGTTATGGTTATACTGCTGCTAGTTGGGTTGGTGTTACTATGGCGGGTATTGGTGTTTTTATTGCTTTGGGAATCATATTACTTAGAAAACATCGAGCGAAAAATGTGATTTAACAAAACTTGTTTTTCTTATTACGACAAATTTTGAAATTACATCATTTATAAATAGCGCTCTTTAATAATATTGAGATGCCACATATAATGTCCCAAAACAATAAAAGCGGCGGCTCTTGAGGACATAGCGTTTCCATTAACATTGCCAACAACTTTTAAATCTTCTTCGTTTAATGAATTTAATAATACTAAAAAACTGTGTCGCACTGCTTTAAACTCCTCAATTAATGATTCAATACTTTTTAAACTTGCTTTTGAAGCTGGTACATAAGCATTCTCATCAAACCCTGGTAACGCATTTTTATCCCGTCTGGCAATGCAAAAGCAACGGTATTGAAATACACGTTCGGTATCTATGAGATGCTGAAATACTTCCTTAACCGTCCACTTCCCTTCAGCGTAAGCGCTAGTTAATTTTTCAGAAGGCAGTGATTCGAAAAAATCTAAAACAGTATTGGAATTATCCTTAAAACCGACTAATAAATCGGTTTCTTTTGAAACCATATTTAGATAATTTTGGTAATATATAGGATACTCCGTTTGCTCCAAATTTGAAATATTCATGTTGTTTCCTTTTTAAATTTTTGCTTGATAAGTATATAAATCATAATATCTTCCTTGCAAAGCTATCAATTGGTCGTGGTTACCACGTTCAATAATTTTGCCCGCTTCAACAACCAAAATTTGGTCTGCTTTTTTAATGGTACTTAAACGGTGGGCAATCACAATAGTCGTTCTGTCTTTTATTAATTCTGCCAAACTTTTTTGAATTAATGCTTCACTTTCGGTATCTAAGCTTGAAGTTGCTTCATCCAAGATAATGATTTTTGGATTTGCTAAAATGGCGCGTGCAATGGCTAAACGCTGACGCTGACCACCAGAAAGTTTTACACCACGTTCGCCAATTAACGTATTTAAACCGTCATCAAACCTATCGGTAAATTCATTTACATAAGCGGCATTAACGGCATTTTGTAATTCTGCTTCGGTAGCGTTTGGTCTCGGAAACATAATGTTTTCACGAATAGTGCCTTCAAATAAAAATTCGTCTTGTAACACAACTCCTAAATATTGGCGGTAAGAGTTTAGTTTCACTTTCGATAAGTCTTGATTATCAATGGTTATTTTCCCCGATTTTGGTGTTAAAAAGGTAGCCGAAAGTCCTGCAATAGTTGATTTACCTGAACCCGAACTACCAACCAATGCTGTAACTGAACCTGCTGGAGCTATAAAACTGATGTTGTGCAACACTTCTTTACCTGCTTCATAAGAAAAGGACACCTCTGAAAACTCGATGTTACCTTTCAAATCTTTTAGTTCAATTGTGCGTTGTTGGTTATCTTCTTCCGCAGTCATATTCATAAGTTCTTCGGTTCTATCCAAACCTGCCAACGCTTCGGTAAGTTGACTGCCTATATTGCTCATTTGTACAATGGGCGCAATCATAAAACCTAGTATTAGGGTGAAGAATAAAAAATCGCCCGTAGTCATTTCGCCCTTAATCATATAATAACCGCCAATACCCATAATGCCTGTTGTGGCGACACCAATGAGAAACGTTGAAGCACTTGTCATAAACGCGGTGGCTGTTAAACTTTTCTTCACGTTTTGATAGAGTTTATCAACACCTTTTTCAAACACAATTTGCTCTTGTTCTTCAGCATTGAAGGCTTTTATCACACGAACCCCTGATAAAGTTTCAGTTAATCTGCCTGTTACTTCTGCATTTATTTTTCCTCGTGTTCTAAAAATAGGACGAATGTATTTGAAGGCTCGAAGCGCGATATATCCAAATATGGATAGTGGCACGAACACAAAAAGTGTCATCCACGGATTAATTTTTATCAAAATTACCAACGATACAATGGCTGTAAAACTACCACCAACTAATTGTACCAAACCAGTGCCGATAAGGTTTCTAACACCTTCAACATCGTTCATTATACGCGAAACTAAGGCGCCAGATTTTGTATTATCGAAAAAACTAATAGGTAGCGACAATACCTTTTTTTGAACTTGAGCACGCAATTCGCTAATTAAATATTGCGCTTGAACACTTAAAATGCGTGTTAATAAAAACGAGGTAACCGCTTGCACTAAAATTGCACCCAAAACAATGGCTATTAATATATAAAGATGGTTGTAATCTTTATTTGGGATGACTTCATCCAGCAAAATTTTACTTTGCCATGGCAATATTAATCCTGATAAACTTTTTATAACTATTAAACCTAAACCGATAAAAACCAGATTGCGCCGTGGCCAAATAATGGTTTTAAAGGCTTGCGCCATGGTAACTTTAGATTTATCTGTGTTTTTTGAAGTTGCTTTTAAGTGTTGCATTTTAGGATGTTTGATAATAAAAACGAGGTGCAAAAATAACTATTTCTTTTTGGTTTTTGGTTTTTGGAAAATATCTAAATTAATCCAAAAACTAAAGAACCACTTAAAAAAGTGGTTCTTAAAATTTTATAATGCTTGTTTAAGCATTTAATCTCGTTTTGATTTTTTAGCAATTTTTGCTGCTTTCTTTTCTTTTGGTGTTAAAAGAGCTTCTTTTTTAACATTCTTTTTTGCGTCTTGTGATTTTGCCATTTTTGATAAATTTTTAATTAATGATTTTAAGCTTTAAGTACTATTCTAAAACGGGCTTTTCCGTCTTCAAGATGTTTTATTGCTTTATTTACATCTTCCATTTTAAATTCTTCAACTGTTGGATAAATGTTATGTCTCACACAAAATTCCAACATTCTTTTGGTTAATGCAATACTTCCTGTTGGACTTCCTCCCACAGATTTTTCACCCATAATTAAACTAAACGCAGGAATTGCCATAGGTTCTAAAACCGCACCAACGGTATGCAATTTACCCTGTGGTGCTAAGGTAGCTAAATATGAATTCCAATCCAACGTAACATTGGTGGTATTCAAAATAAAATCTAAAGTCCCAGCAATATTTTTTAAGTCTTCTGGTTTTGTAGAATCTACCACATGGTGTGCTCCCATTTTCAAAATCTCATCTTTTTTATTTGGGTTTGAACTGAATGCTGTAACTTCACATCCCCATGCTTTTAAAAATTTAATAGCCATGTGCCCTAAACCGCCAACGCCTACAACGCCTACTTTATCAGTTGGTTTCACGCCAGATAATACAATTGGGTTAAATACGGTAATACCACCACAAAATAATGGCCCTGCTTTTGCCATATCCAAACCTTTTGGTAATGGAATAACCCACGACCAATGACCTCTAACAAAATCGGCAAAACCACCATGACGACCTACAATCGTAGCTTCAGAACTTCCACACAAATGCTGTTTCCCATCTAAACACTGATTGCAATGCATACAAGAAGCTGAACTCCAGCCCATACCTACTTTATCGCCTATTTTCAAACCTTTTACTGCAGTTCCAAAAGCGGTCACTTCACCTACAATTTCATGTCCTGGTACTAACGGAAATTGGCTCATGCCCCAATCATTATTAATCATGCTTAAATCAGAATGGCATATACCACAATACAACACTTTTATATCAACTTCTTCATCGCCAATAGTTGGTAAGTCATATTGAAATTTCTCTAATTTTGCTCCAGCTTCTTTTGCTGCATAAGCGTTTATTTTTTTCATAAGTTGTCTCTATTTCTAAGTTTATGAAGATAATAAAACCAACACAAAAATAGTATGAATAAGAAGTTAAATTTAGCTTAATTTTTAACAGCTAATTTCTTAAATTTACAACATTAACATTAACTAAATTTAATATTATGAAAATTCTGGCTATCGGAAAAAACTATGTAAGCAATCAAGATGAAATTAGTGGCAATAAAACAGGAAATCAAATTATATTTTCTAAGCCAGAATCGAGCCTTGTAAGAAACAACAAAGATGTGGTTTACCCTAGTTTTACAAATCAATTAAACTATGAAATTGAACTGATTATAAAAATTGGCAAAACAGGAAAGGATATTTCTTTAGAAAATGCTGCGTCGTACATTTCAGAAATTGGCGTTGGCATCGATTATACGGCTAAAGACGTTTTTAATGCTTGCAGAGAAACGAAAGGCCCATGGGATTTAGGCAAAGGTTTTGATGGCGCTGCACCTATTTCAAACTTCAAACCCATTGCGAACTTTCCAAAATTAGATGCTATTAATTTTAGTTTAGATATTAATGGCGAGCAAAAACAAGTTGGAAATACAGCATTAATGATTTACACCTTTAGTGATATTATTGCTTTTACTTCAAAATACATGACTTTAGAAGCTGGCGACCTCATTTTTACAGGAACACCTGCCGCTGGTACTGGCGAAATACATAAAGGTGACCATTTACAATGTTATCTTGAAGGTGAATTACTTTTAGACTTTAAAATGATTTAATTTTTAGAAGCCTTAAAACTAGAATTGTAATTTTACTGAATGAAAAATTCCATTGCTGAACGTGTTTACGATTTCCTGAAAAATTATCCGCCTTTCAACATTCTAAAAAATGAGGACTTGATGGTTATTTCCAAACAAGTTTCCATCATTTATTTAGAAAAAGGTGACATCTTGTTTAAAAAGGGTGATACATTTAACGAGCATTTCTATTTAGTTCGTAATGGCGCTATTACCTCATTTCATACAAACGCCAATAATATTCAAGAGATTGTAAACATAAGTGATGCAGGTGATATTTTTGGCGTTAGACCATTAATTACTAAGGAAAAATACAAATTAACAGCAACAGCTAATGAAGAATCTATTGTTTACGCCATACCTATTGACACCTTTCAATTGGTTACGCAAAACAATGTTAGTGTTAATAAGTTTTTAATTACTGCCTTTGCCACCAACGCTTACGACCCCTATACTGCCGAGGAAACGGGTAAAATATTTGTTGATTATTTACCAAACACGTCGCAAGATATGGTTAATTTTCAAACAGCAAATTACACCAAAAATCCCATTACTTGTGAAGTAAATTCTACCTTAAAAGATGCCGCCATAAAAATGAGTGCTCATAAAATTGGATGCATCATTGTCATTGATCAAGATAAAAATCCGGTTGGCATTATTACGAATAGCGACATCAAAAACAAAATTGCCACAGGTGAATTTCCTATTGAAACATCCGTAACAAATATTATGAATTCGCCTGTAATAACTAGTAAAAAAGGCTTAACGGTTGCCGATGGACAATTACAAATGATAAAGCACAATATCGGGCATTTGTGCATCACCAAAGATGGTACGGTAAACTCAAAACTTATTGGCGTTTTAACACACCACGACGTTTTGGTAACGTTGGGCAATAACCCTGCAGTAATTTTAAAAGAAATAAAACGTGCCAAACGCACCAGAAAATTAAGAGCAGCCCGATTAAAAGCAAACACTCTTTTAAAAAGCTATTTGGAACAGAACATTCCGCTGTCGCATATTATAAAAATCATTTCAAAAATTAATGATGCGGTTACCGTAAGTGCTATAGAAATTGCCTTAAAAAAAATGCCAACGCCACCGCCCGTTGCATTCTCATGGATGGCAATTGGTAGCCAAGGCAGAAAAGAACAACTTCTATTTACAGATCAAGATAATGCCATTGTTTTTCAAGATGTTCCTGAAAATGCGTATGAAACCACCCAAGCCTATTTTTTAGAATTGGCTAAATTAGTTACAAAATCATTAAACAAAATTGGATTTGAATATTGCGAAGCCGATATGATGGCTAACAATGCGGAATGGTGCAAATCGCTTACGAAATGGAAAGCACAATTTGAAAACTGGATTTTAAATCCTGATGAAAAAGCCATTTTATTATCCTCAATATTTTTTGATTATAGTGCTATTTATGGAGATAAGAGTCTGGTTGATGAATTATCAGACACCATTTATGAAACCTTGGACAAAACATCGCTATTCTTTAAATTTTTAGGTCGTGATGCTTTGAAAAATCCACCACCACTAGGTTTTTTCAAACAGTTTCAAGTGGAAGAAAACGGCGATCAAAAAGATCTTTTCAATATAAAAAGTCGCGCTTTAATGCCACTTATTGACGCTGCCCGATTACTTACTTTAAGCAATCACATTAAAGGTATTAATAACACTTCTGAACGTTTTGAAAAATTGGCCGAAATAGAACCAAACAACAAAGAACTGTTTGAATCGTGCTCGTATGCTTTTAAAGCCTTATCGAAATTTAAAACCAAACAAGGATTATTGCATAACAATTCAGGTAAAATTATTGAATTGGAAACTTTGACAAAAGAAGAGAAGCTAAAACTAAAGCGGTGTTTTAAACCCATTCTTGAAGTTCAGGAAACCCTGAAAATGCGATTCGATTTAAAAAACTTTATGTAATATACTCCAAGTAAAAAAAATACTATAAATGAATTTCAATTGGTTATTTAAGAAGAAGCAAAGCTTTCCTGATTTTTGGAATGATTATCTTAATACTTTCAAAACCAATAAAAATAAAGAGGAAAACATTGCCAACACACGTTTTATAGCTTTTGATACCGAAACAACGGGTTTTGATAAAAAAGAAGACCGTATTTTATCTATTGGCGCTGTATCATTTATTGGAAAAACCATTCAAGTAAACAACAGTTTGGAGCTGTATTTAGAGCAAACTATTTTTAAAGCCGAAAGTGTAAAAATACACGGGTTGATGAAGGCTGGTTTACTTGATAAAGTAACCGAATTGGAAGCCATTAAACTGTTTTTAGCCTATATAAAAAACGATATTTTAATTGCACATCATGCCAATTTTGATAGAAACATGATGAATGAAATGTTGTTACGACACGGTTTGGGCAGATTAAAAAACAAATTTATCGATACGGGTTATCTTTATAAAAAATCAAAGCATATTATTTACCAAGAAAACCTAAAACCTGCTTCACTAGACGACTTGTGCAAAGAACTAAACGTTCCAACCGTTGACCGACATACGGCAACAGGTGATGCCTTAATTACTGCTTTGGTTTTCTTAAAAATTCTAGGCCGTTTGGATAAACGCAAACATTTGAATTGGGGGTATTTGTTGGAGCGGTGATTTGTACTAATTTTTTAGTCTACGAAAGTTTCCTTTATTACCATTTTACAGTTGTTAATTTCAGAATCATTTAGCTTTTCAAAAATTTTTATTATTCTTTCTTTATCAACCGTACGGATTTGGTCAATTGCTATCATCCCTTTTTTTCCGTTGTGATTAACAGAAACGCGTGTTGGATATTTTTTTGAATTTGTAGTCATAGGCGCAAGCACAATCGTGTTTAAATACTTATTCATTTCATCTGGAGAAATGATGACGCAAGGGCGCGTCTTTTTTATTTCACTCCCAACAGTTGGATCTAGATTTACAAGAACAATGACATATTGTTTTAGTTCCATTCCTCAAGATTTTCTTCTTCAAAAACAGCGTTCATTAACAGTTTATCATCCCCATTTTCATTCAATTTTTTAAATTCCTTTTCCCAATTCTTTCGTGGACTATCTATAGGTCGCAAAACGATTTGTCCCTTTTCAAGAATAAGTTCAACCTTATCCTTGATGTTATATTTTTCTAAAATGGTCTTACTTAAACGAAGTCCTTTAGAATTTCCGATTTTTATAATTGACGCTTCCATAATTCTAGCAAATGTTATTACAAAGTAAATACATTTTATTGAGTTGTCAAAATTTAAAAAGTAATAACACAAAAACTATTCAAACAAAGTTGTGGATTTGCTCATAAGGATTTCTGATTAAAAATCAGAAGCTAGCAAACGAGTACGCGAAATAGATCTAGCTAAAACCATCAATTTTTTATACACTGCAACTAGCGTTATTTTTTCAACTTCTCTACTTTAAAATCCGTTTTTTAAACACTAAAAGTCCGACAAATGTTAGTCCACATAAAATAGCTAATGAATGACATACTTTGAGTGTTTTACATAAATCGCTTCCTGAAACAAGAGAAATGCAATCTGTCAATTCGTTTGTTTCATATTTTAAACTAACCATTGTATTTAATGCTGCATATTCAAATAAAGGAATTCCAATTATTACTAAAATCAGAGCTATTATGTAAATCGATTTTCTCAATTTTCATCAATTTCAGCTTGTTACCAAATACAGTTACAACGCATTATCCATAATCTCTTGCACTACTTCTGGGTTTAATAACGTACTCGTATCACCTAAATTACTAGTATCCTTACAGGCTATTTTTCGTAAAATACGGCGCATTATTTTTCCTGAACGGGTTTTTGGCAAGCCACTTGTAAACTGTATTTTATCGAGTTTTGCTATTGGCCCGATATGTTCGGTGATAATCTGATTTATCTCATTACGCAAATTGTCGTGAACACGCGTTTCGCCAAAATCTTTTAAAATAACAAATCCGTACAACGCATTGCCTTTCACATCATGAGGAAAACCTACAATTGCAGATTCTGCCACCGCTGGATGCTCATTGATAGCATCTTCAATAGGCGCAGTTCCTAAATTATGACCAGAAACAATGATAACATCGTCCACACGACCTGTAATCCTGTAATAACCAACTTCATCGCGCAATGCGCCATCTCCTGTAAAATATTTGTTTTCAAAAGTCGAAAAATAAGTTTCTTTATAGCGTTGGTGGTTACCCCAAATGGTACGTGCAATACTTGGCCACGGGAATTTAATGCACAAACGACCTTCTACTTGATTGCCTTTTAACTCCTCACCTGTTTCATCCATTAACGCAGGTTGAATGCCTATAAACGGCAAGGTGGCATAAGTTGGTTTTGTTGGGGTTACAAATGGTATTGGCGAAATCATGATACCGCCTGTTTCAGTTTGCCACCAGGTATCAATAATCGGGCTTTTCTTTTTCCCGATATTATCGTTGTACCAATGCCATGCTTCCTCATTAATAGGTTCTCCAACGGAACCTAATACTTTTAAGGATGTTAAATCATATTTATCAACCAATTCGGTACCTTGTTTTGCCAACGCACGAATGGCGGTTGGTGCTGTATAAAATTGGTTTACTTTATGTTTTTCTATAATTTGCCAAAAGCGTCCGAAATCTGGATAATGTGGCACACCTTCAAACATCACCGTAGTCGCACCGTTTGCTAAAGGTCCATACACAATGTAGCTGTGCCCAGTTATCCAACCTATATCGGCTGTACACCAATACACATCGGTTTCTTTATATTGAAATGCGTTTTTAAACGAATAAGCGGTATAAACCATGTAACCTGCCGTAGTGTGCACCATGCCTTTTGGCATACCTGTTGAACCTGATGTATATAAAATAAATAATGGGTCTTCAGCATCCATAACTTCAGCTTTACAAACGGGTGAAGCTTCATCTAAAAGAGGTTGCAACCATTTATCGCGACCTGCTTTCATTTTTATATCAGAATTCACACGTTTTGCGACCAATACACTTTTTACACCCGGACATTTTTCCAGCGCTTCATCAATAATGCCTTTTAAATCGATGGATTTTGCACCACGATAAGAACCATCAGAAGTAACCACTAATTTGCAATCACTATCATTGATTCTTGTAGATACTGCTGTTGCGGAAAAACCCGCAAATATTACCGAATGTATCGCGCCAATACGGGCGCAAGCCAAAATTGAAATTGCTAATTCGGGAATCATGGGCACATAAATACAAACGCGATCGCCTTTTTTTATGCCTTCATTTTTTAGTACATTCGCAAATCTGTTAACACGCTCGTGCAATTGATTGTATGTAATATGTTCAGCTGGTTCGTCGGGGTTGTTAGGTTCAAACAAAATAGCAGTTTTATCACCGCGTGTTACCAAATGGCGGTCGATACAATTTTCGGTAATGTTGAGTTTTGCACCTTCAAACCATTTTATTTCAGGTTTTGTAAAATCCCAACTTAATACTTTATCCCATTTTTTACGCCACATGAAATGTTCTTCGGCAACTTCTTCCCAAAAATTTTCTGGTTCGCGTATCGATTTTCTATAAACTTGATAATATTCCTCTAAATGTTTTATGTGATAATTACTCATTGCTATATGTTGTTTATTGGTGAGTCGTTTTAGTTGTTAATTACTAATTGTTAATTATTAATTGTCAATTGATTAATGATTGGAAGCTTCGCCAACGCCACTCGGAATTCGAATATTTTCAACAATATCCTGTACATGTTGTGGGGGTTCGGGTGTAAACTTCATAATAACTATTGAAACTATGAAATTTAAAATCATAGCTACCGTACCAAAACCTTCTGGTGAAATGCCAAACCACCAGTCGCTTTTGTCGGGAAGCACAGCATCAAACCAACCCAATTTATATTTCATCATATACAATAACATAGCAGTAATACCAACCTCCATGCCTGCAATAGCACCTTCTTTATTCATGCGTTTATAAAAAATTCCCAAAATAAGAGC
>Ga0138256_10006402_pt1 | contig 12452 bp, 8 predicted proteins | sample KNB2016incub_MG_FD_105486 | JGI IMG/M metagenome (GOLD analysis project Ga0138256, IMG submission 105486) | Active sludge microbial communities from wastewater in Klosterneuburg, Austria - KNB2014incub_MG | ecosystem: Engineered > WWTP > Activated sludge > Unclassified | place: Austria... | reverse complement strand
AATGGAGTAGACCATTATCAAGTAAAAGCTCTGGGGCAGCAAGTATTAACTGCAACACCTCAAAATCTTCAGGAAATTTTACCTGATTTACGAGTTTTATTGTCTAAATCTCCGGAAGAATTACTTATAGAACTTAAAACCTCTGGATTACGTGGTCGCGGTGGGGCTGGATTTCCCATGGCCTTTAAGCTAGATGCATGTTCGAAATCAAAAGGACCGCGAAAGTTTATTGTATGTAATGCAGACGAAGGTGATCCAGGATCCTATTCGGATCGGTACTTACTTGAAAGCCAACCAATGCTTGTGCTCATTGGAATGTGGATTGCTGGCTATATGACCGGCGCTGATCGAGGTGTAGTCTACATCAGAGCAGAATATCCTGAATCCATAGATAAAATTAATGAAGCCGTTCTAGAACTTAGAGAATCTGGCATCTTAGGAGAAGGTATTTTTGGAACTCAATTCGATTTTGAATTCAAAGTTATCAAAGCACAGGGTGCTTATATATGTGGTGAAGAAACAGCTTTACTTTCTTCTATTGAAGGCCAAAGACCTGAGGTTAGAGTACGACCTCCTTTTCCAGTTCATGAAGGCCTTTTTAGAAAGCCGACGGTAGTTAATAATGTAGAAACGCTTGCTAATTTATTTTATATAATGACTCAAGGTGGCAAAGCATATTCAGAAATTGGTACTGCAAAATCAACTGGAACAAAATTGATTTCCTTGGATAGTGGATTTAAACATCCAGGTATTTATGAAGTTGACATGGGAACTCCGCTAAGACAAGCCATTGAAACTTTAGGCGGTGGTTTTTCAAGGCCAACAAAAGCGCTTCATATTGGTGGTCCATTAGGTGGCTTAGTGCCGATTTCAAAAATAGATGAATTGACATTGGATTTTGAAGGATTTGCTCAAGCTGGATTTATGTTAGGTCACGCATCCATTGTAAGCATTCCAGAATCTTATCCCATGATAGAATATTTGGAACATTTATTTGCTTTTACAGCTCATGAAAGTTGTGGTAAGTGTTTTCCTTGTCGATTGGGTTCTACCCGAGGTAAAGAATTGATACAAAAAGCCCAACAAGACATTCAGTACAAAATTGATATCCAATTGATGAATGATCTTTTGGATACGATGAAAAGAGGTTCATTATGTGCGTTGGGTGGTGGAATTCCATTACCTGTTTATAATGCACTCCAATATTTTAAAGACGAACTAGCTCCATATTTCAAATGATTAAACGCTATTGTCCAAACTTATAAACTATCTATATGCAATCTGATGTTTCGGTACTTTCAAAAACCACCTCGACTGCCATTAAATTGAAAATGGCCCAAATAAATGGTCAAGATTATGAAATAAAGGAAGGAGAAACCATTTTAGCTTTCGTAAAACGCCATTTTGGGAAAGATTATATTCCTACGCTCTGCGACGCACCCAATTTAGAACCATTTGGTGCTTGTAGAGTATGTAGTGTGGAAGTAGCCCGTCCTGGAAATGGTGGACTAAAAGCTGTTGCTTCATGTCATACACCAATTGAAGAGAACATGATGGTTTTTACTGAGACGGAATCCATACAGAAATTGCGCAAAAATATCATGGAACTCGTCTTAACAGACCACCCCTTGGATTGTCTAACCTGTGAAGTCAATGGGAACTGTGAATTGCAAGATACAGCAGCTCGGGTTGGTATACGAAAAGTTCGATACCCAGAAGGAAAAAACCATTTGGATCGTCAGAAAGACAATAGTCATCCTTATATGACTTCAGACATGTCCAAGTGCATTATGTGTTACAGATGTGTACGTGCTTGTGATGAAGTTCAAGGCCAATTGGTCTTAAGTGTTATGGGCCGTGGATTTGATGCCAGTATTATTAAAGGCATGAACCAATCTTTTATGGAGTCTGAATGTGTAAGTTGTGGGGCTTGCGCACAGGCATGCCCTACCTCAGCTATTTCAGATGTTTTTCAATCTAAAGCATTAGTTGGTCAGGATAAAGTTCGGACAATTTGTACTTATTGCGGCGTTGGGTGTAATCTTGAAGTAAGTGTTAAAAGTGGAAACATTTTAAGCATACAAGCACCCTATAGCGCTGATGTAAACCAAGGACACACATGTCTAAAAGGTCGATATGCTTTTCGATTTTACAATCATCCGGAACGCTTACAATATCCAATGATACGCAATGCTGAAGGCGTCTTAGAGCGTGTTACCTGGGATGAAGTGTATGATTACATTGCTAAAAGATTGACTGATATTAAATCAACTTTTGGTCCTAATGCTATCGGTGGAATTTCATCTTCGCGTTGTACCAATGAGGAGAATTACTTGATGCAGAAATTTATTAGAGCCGTTATTGGAACTAACAATATAGATGGATGTGCAAGAGTCTGTCATTCACCCACAGCCCTTGGAATGCAACGAACATTTGGCACGGGTGCTGCAACAAATTCAATTGAAGATTTAAAATTAACATCAGCTGTATTAATCATTGGAGCGAATCCTACTGAAGGTCACCCAGTAACAGGTGCGAAATTGCGTCAACATGCTATGAAAGGCAAGACCACCATAGTTATTGACCCCCGACGAACCGAAATAGCTAAATTAGCAACCCACCATTTACAATTGAGGCCCGGGACCAATGTAGCCGTATTAAGTATGATGTTGTATTACATCGTCACTGAGAACAAATTAGATCAATCCTTTATACAGGATAGAACTGAAGGATTTGAAGATTTTAAAGCCAATATATTAAACCTGAATATTGAAGAATTGGAATCGGTATCAGGTGTTCCTCGTGAGCAAGCTAAAGCAGCAGCATTAGCTTATGCTTCTGCACCATTAGCAATGTCCTTCCATGGACTGGGAGTAACAGAACATTTTCAAGGGACTTATACAGTAATGTTGATAGCGGATCTAGCCATGATAACCGGAAATATAGGAAAACCAGGATGTGGGGTCAATCCATTAAGAGGTCAAAATAATGTTCAGGGTATGGCTGATATGGGTGCACAACCCTACCAGGCTGCAGGGTATTATGATGTTACCTTACCAGAAATCAAGGCCAAATTCAGTACTTTTTACGGTGTGGAAGTGCCTTCAGAAGTTGGCTTAAAAATCCCTGAAATGTACAATGCTGCCATAGCAGGTCAGTTTAAAGCACTATGGATCATGGGAGATGACTTGGTACAATCGGATCCAAATACGAATAAAGTAATTAAAGCCATTAAATCTCTGGATTTGTTAATCGTCCAAGAAATCTTCCTGACAGAAACCGCTAAACTAGCTCATGTCGTGTTGCCTGGGGCTTCATTCCTGGAAAAAGAAGGGACATTCACCAATGGAGAACGACGAATTCAAAGAGTCAATCAAGTGGTAAAACCCATTGGTGATTCCAAAATAGATGGTCAGATCATGGTAGATATCATGAATCGAATGGGTTATAAACAAGCCGATTATTCTGCTAAAACCATGCTTGAAGAAATTTCTCAAATAGTTCCATTTTTTGCCGGAGTCAAATGGGATGAACTTGGAGAAAATGGAAAACAATGGCCTGTACTTCCGGATGGTTCTGATACTAAAATCTTACACATAGATACCTTTAAACGAGGTAAAGGAAAATTCGAATTCAGTGCCTTTGCAGAATCACCTGAAATCATAGAAAACAGTGAAGATTTTCCAATAATATTAACAACTAATAGAGTCCTTGAACATTACAATGCAGGGACCATGACACGACGTACAGGAAATGTTGAAATCATTACCGAAGATTTGGTCCTTATCAATCCAGAAGATGCTGCAACATATCAACTAGAAGAAGGTGATCCGGTGATCATTGAATCCGCACGAGGTCAAATAGAAATCAAAGCGCACATAACGGATGAAGTGAAACAAGGCGTCATTAGCACGACCTTTCATTTTCCAGAATTGTTTGTGAATATAGTTACTTCAGATGTTAGTGATACTATTGCGAAGTGCCCTGAATTTAAAGTGGTGTGTGTTAGGATTAGGAAAGGGGAAATGGTTGCTTAGGTTTAGGACAAAATAATATTTTGTTTTTAAAAATTATCAACCTGCTAAGTAGGGCTTTAAGAAAAATTGAAATGCTTCTAATAAAAATTTAGATTACATATTCAATCCACCACACACACTAATGACCTGACCAGTGATATAACTCGATTGATCCGATGCGAGAAAAGAGACTACATTGGCTACTTCAGAGGCCTAAGCGAGTCTACCAAGTGGAATACTTTTTAGAAAATTTTCTTTGGTTTTTTCATCCAATACATGGGTCATTTCTGTTTCGATAAATCCCGGAGCGATAGCATTACATCTGATATTTCTTGACGCAACCTCCTTAGCAATAGATTTAGTGAATCCAATCATACCTGCTTTCGAAGCAGCATAATTGGCTTGGCCTGCATTTCCAAATACACCGACCACCGAACTTATATTGATAATGGATCCTGAGCGCTGACGCATCATAGGTGTCAGGACATATTTGCATAAATTGAAGGCAGATTTGAGATTGCTATCTAACACTTCATCCCATTGTTCTTCAGTCATTCTCACCAGCAAATTATCTCTAGTGATTCCTGCATTATTAACCAGAATATCTATTTTCCCAAAGTCTTGAATAACTTGAGCAATAAGGTCTTTACATTGGGTATGATCAGAAGCATTGGATTGATAAGCTTTGACCCGAACGCCATGGCTTTGTAATTGATCTACCAATGCTGTTGCTCGATCAGGAGAAGATAAATAGGTGAATGCAACATCTGCACCTTCCTTAACTAAATGTTCCACTATTGAAGCTCCGATTCCTCGGCTTCCACCAGTTACTAATGCGATTTTACCAGAGACTTTAGACATGGTATTTAATTGATATTTTAAAATGCTTTTGCTCGCTATTGTGGTCTTCTGTTGTTATTAGAATTTGATTTAAATCGATTTTTATTGAAATTTCTATTGTTGTTATTATTGCTTTGATTTCGAGGTTTGAAATTTGGCTTTCGTTGATGTCTGGTAAACGAAACATTAGAATCTAGAGTAACATCATCAGGTAAGACCAACTTTCCTTTGGACATATTATGTAAATCTTCTTTGATGATGTCATCATTTACATAATGTTCTTTATTCCAGTTTTTATAAGCCGTTTTCATGTAACTAGCAATAAGTACTGAAAAAGCTTCTCTCTTAGCTGGATCTTCAAGTTCGATCGCTTTTAAAATCATAGCATTGACATAATTGCCATAATGACGATATCGCTCTGCGCGTCCAGGATATGGAATTTTTTCGGGTTTAACAAAATCTAAATCGGGACTTGGGGTTACTCCAGGTGGTGGGGTAATATTGATATCATACTTGGCAATTCTAAAAAAATGGTGCCATAATTTTTTACGGTGTTCTTCAAGATTTCGATTGTATGGGGTCATGATTTGCATGAGATCTAAAATAGATTCAGCAAAAGCATGTCTGTATTCATTATCTTCAATAGTCTTACAATGACGCACCAATTCCTGAACATTTCTTCCATATTCAGGAATGATAAGTTCTTCCAATTGTGTATTATAAACAAATTGTACGTCTCGCATGGCTTAATAATTTATTCTACTGTTACTGATTTGGCTAAATTTCTAGGTTGATCTACATCGCAATTGCGCATAACTGCAATATGATAAGATAACAATTGTAATGGAATTACAGACAATAAAGGAGTCAGAGGTTCTATGGTATTAGGGATCTCAATGCAATAATCCGCTACTTTTTTAATTTCCTGATCGCCTTCCGCAACTATGGCAATCACCATTCCTTTACGGGCTTTTACTTCCTGGACATTTGAGGCAATTTTTTCGTAAGCGCTTTTATTTGTAGCGATTACAATAACCGGCATATTTTCATCAATTAAGGCAATAGGGCCGTGTTTCATTTCAGCAGCCGGATAACCTTCTGCATGAATATAGGATATTTCTTTTAGTTTAAGAGCTCCTTCAAGTGCAACTGGAAAGTTATATCCTCTTCCTAAATACAAGGCATTATTTGTGTGTTTAATTTCTCCGGCTAAAAAAGTAATTTGTTCATTAGTAGCAAGGACTTGTTCAACTTTTGATGGAATTTTAGCTAATTCTGCAATGAGTTGATGATAATAGGAATTACTCAATGAACCATTTTTATGCCCAAGAACCATAGCCATTAATGATAACAAGGTAACTTGACCTGTAAAAGCTTTGGTAGAAGCAACGCCAATTTCTGGGCCACAATGTATATATGATCCTGCATCCGTTAATCTAGCTATGGATGAACCGACTACATTGACAATACCATATACCAAAGCTCCTCGTTCTTTAGCCAATTCTGCTGCCGCTCGCGTGTCTGCTGTTTCACCGGACTGAGAGATAACTAAGACCACATCTTGAGGTCCAAGAATTGGATTTCGATATCTAAACTCAGATGCATACTCAACTTCTACCGGAATTCTAGCGAGTTCTTCGATAATATATTCACCAATTAGAGCTGAATGCCAACTGGTTCCACATGCAGCGATAATAATTCTTTTAGCATTTGCAATTCTGTTGCTGTGCTCTTCCAATCCTCCCAATCTTACCCAACCTTCTACATCATTGAGGCGACCTCTCATGCAATCTGAGATGGTTTGGGGTTGTTGATAGATTTCTTTCATCATGAAATGAGCAAAACCACTTTTTTCTAATTGATCAAGGCTCATATCCAATTCATGAATAATGGGCTCCTGAATTTCATTGCTGATTGTGGTTATTTCAACGCCATTTTTGAGTGATATTTCTACGATTTCTTCATCATTTAGATAGATCACTTTATTCGTATATTGTATAATTGGTGTGGCATCAGAAGCAATAAAATATTCATCATCACCAATTCCAACTACCAATGGGCTTGATTTTCTGGCTCCAACGATTACATCTGGCTGTTCTCTATCCATAACCACTATCGCGTAGGCACCTATTACTCTAGATAAAGCTTTGCGAACGGCTTCGACCAATGTCAATTGCTCACGTTGTTGTACTTCTTCAATCAGATGGACTAAGATCTCAGTGTCTGTTTCACTAATAAATTGGTGACCCAGTCGAATTAGAGCTTCTGCAATGGTGGCATAGTTTTCAATAATCCCATTATGTATAATGGCTAACCGCTCAGATCCTGAATAGTGAGGATGAGCATTAATGTCATCTGGTTTACCATGGGTTGCCCAACGGGTATGTCCCATTCCTACATGAGCTGATAAATGTTTTTGTTCTGTAAAGTCAACGAGTTCCTGAACTTTACCCTTTTTCTTGAATACGTCTATTTTATTGGTCATGAGTGCAATTCCTGCACTATCATAACCCCTATATTCAAGGCGCTGCAATCCTTCAATTAAGATAGGATAAGCATTTTTATTTCCGATATAAGCAACTATTCCACACATATTACGTGTAAATATAATATGTTATTAATTATTCTGAGTAAATCACATTCAATTTCGCCCTATATTGAGAATGTTTATTTCCATATAAAACGACTCGATTAGCTGACTCTGTCTTAAATAAAGGACTAAGCAATAAATCCAAAGATTTTTTTGTTTTTTGGAGTTGTTTAAAATGAGCAGTAATATTCATTTTATATCTATAAACATCTTGGCCATTCACCTGTACTAAAACATGATCACCACCAATCACCTGAGTGTATCGGTTTAAATCTAATAAATCTTGTGATGCATTTCTGGCAATTTCAAAGTCTCTGGTATTGACTGGTTTTCCAGAACTTAGATCTTGAGGAAATAAAATATCACATGGAGCATAAATGTCTAATTGGTCACCTGGTAATTTCGCTACATAAAACTCCAAAACAGCATAATTAATTAATCGATTAGACCAATTTGAGTCATAGGGCATGGTGATCCTTGCGTCAGTACCATTAAGGCCCTGTATAAATATTAGACTGTCCCCTGACAATGATTTAGAAATAAAATCCTGACACGGTGTACCCACAGGATCAACAGACATAAAAGGTGCTTTTGCCGCTGAACTTGACATGGTAAATGTAAATTGCAGTTGTGAAGTATCACCCTTGTAATAAATGGTCAATCTGCTATCACTGCTGGCTGGAAAAACGGAAACCATAGAATTGGCTTGTTTTGCAACTATAGCTAAACCAGGAAAATAATTTAAAAAACTATCAATTGCTGTAAAAACAGTATCAGGAGCTGTTCTAAGAATATTCATAAAAAGGCCAGTATCTATTGGGATCCTCATTTGAGGGGCAAAACTATATTCTATTTTATTTGTAGTAATTTTAACCGAGTCAAGATTTGGAACAAATTGATCCAAAGACCCTAATTTAGTGGTGCCATATTGAAATTTATCTTTGGAATAATATCTGGTTCCGATTGACAGCTGAGTAGTTAAAGGGTACACTGCAACGGTCATTGGAGTTTTATAGTTTCCATAAAATTCTGACGTATCATACCTTAGACTCAAAACAATCGAATCAATGGTGTTTTTTAGAAAAAGTCTTTCCTTTTCTGGAACAAATCGCAATTGTGTGCAAAATCCTGCTTCCATTTTACCTAATATAGGCTCTGAGATATTACCAAGTAAAAAAGTGGAGGGTATTCCGCTATAGGCTGAAACCACACTGTCTTGCTGAAAAGGAATAACCGAAAAATTAAAAGTATCTATCCCTTTGGCATTGATCCATTCATTAGAAAGCTGGTCAGCGCCAAAATCTTCAAATGTATTGCAAGAATTAAGAAAAAAGACAGCCAAAATTAGGCTAACCACTCCTATGGATTGAAATTTCATATTATATCTATTAATCATCGATAGATAACGCAAGTTAAGCTAAAATAGTCTTATAAAAATCAATGTATGTTTGAAGAAAGTCTTCTTCTGGAGTTTGAATAAATGGTTTTTTCAACGCTTCAATAGCTGACATCAAATTTTGATCAATAGTTGGACTACCTTGGATTAACCCATCTGCAAATTGAATAGCACCTTTATGTAAAGAAATACCATCGCCATTTTTAAAAGCACTTAATTGATCGGATTTAAGACTGTTTATTGCTGCTTTTTTGAAAAAATCATCGCTAAAACTACTATCTAAAACCTTATCATATATAGAAAAAATAACCTTTGAGTTTTTAAAAACTGGATCATTTTTATAGACCGTTTTTAAATAAAAAGGTATTAAACTGGTCATCCAGCCATGGCAATGAACTACATCTGGTGGCCAACCAAATTTTTTAACGGTCTCTAAAGCGCCTTTGCAAAAGAAAATCATACGATCCTGATTATCAGGATAAGCTACACCTTCTTCGTCTTCAAAAACTTGTTTCCGTTTAAAAAACTCATCATTATCTAAAAAATAAACCTGAATTCTCGAACCTGGTAAAGAAGCTACCTTGATGATTAAAGCATAATCATCATCATCAATGATGATATTCATACCTGATAGCCTAACCACCTCGTGTAACCTGTGTCTTCTTTCATTAATGGTGCCGAATCTAGGCATTAATATTCTGATTTCCATCCCATTATCTTGGGCAAAAGACGGTAATTTCTGAATTAATTTACCAATGCCATCTAAATCTAAATAAGGATCTATTTCCTGGGTAATGTATAAAATTCTATTTTTAGTCATATTCTAAAATCAAGTGGTCTTTTCCTCAAAAGGGACGCAAAGATAAGGATTATAAATTAAAAAAGTGATAAAAACCCAGAAACATGGCGTATAAATGTTTGTAAGCCAATAATATAATCATTTGGATCTTAGATATTTCTAGCTTGTAGTACTTTAAGTCTTACTTCTGATAATTTGTCATATAATGGGTCCTTTTTATTAGATTTTATAATTATAGACCTCAATAGGTTACAAATTTTAATCATTTCAGAAATTAACAATATGAAAGATTGTATCGGATATCAATCAATATCAAATCAAAAAGACTTATTTAAAATGTAATTTTGCCCAATAAAATGAAAATATGTATAGAAGTCATAACTGTGGAGAATTAAGAGCTGGCCATATCGGCGAACAAGTAAGTCTAGCCGGTTGGGTCCAGATAGCCCGAAATTTGGGCGGGATGACCTTTATTGATTTAAGGGATCGCTATGGAATTACTCAATTAGCTTTTAATATGGAGGAGAATGAGGAGTTGTGCCAACAAGCCCGTAAAGCAGGAAGGGAATTTGTTATACAGATCACTGGTATCGTGCGTGAACGAAGTAATAAGAATCTGAATCGGCCTACTGGTGAAATTGAAATTCAGGTCAACGAATTTCAAATTCTAAACACCTCGCAAGTTCCGCCTTTTACCATTGAAGATCAAACAGACGGAGGCGATGATATTAGAATGAAGTACAGGTATCTTGATATCAGGAGAAGTGCGGTAAAAGATAAATTGATGTTTCGTCATCAAATTGCTCTTGAAACTAGAAAGTATCTAAGTCAAAATGCATTTATAGAAATCGAAACGCCATATTTAATAAAGAGTACACCTGAGGGGGCTCGTGATTTTGTTGTACCAAGCAGAATGAATGGTGGTCAATTTTATGCGCTACCTCAATCACCCCAAACATTTAAACAATTGTTGATGGTAGCAGGTATGGATAAATATTTTCAGATAGTCCGTTGCTTTAGAGATGAAGATTTGAGAGCAGATCGTCAACCTGAATTCACTCAAATAGATTGTGAAATGTCGTTTGTTGAGCGGGAAGATATCTTAAATATGTTCGAAGGATTAATGAGGCATCTATTTAAAGAATGTTTAGATTTTGAATTGGAAGCTTTGCCAAGAATGAGTTATGACGATGCAATAAAATACTATGGTTCGGATAAACCAGATTTGCGTTTTGATTTGAAATTTGTGGATTTAAACATATTAAAAGGTTATGGGTTTCCAGTATTCGATGAAGCAGAATTGGTCACAGGATTTATTGTAAAAGGATTAGAAAGTAGATTTTCTAACAAAGAGCTTAATGAACTTACAGAATGGGTTAAGCGACCACAAATTGGAGCTAAAGGACTTGCGTATATAAAAATGAATTCAGACGGATCCATTAAATCAACAATAGCTAAATTCTATACTGAGGACCAAATAAAAACGATTGCTGAAAACATTCATCTTGCCTCAGGAGATATAATGTTCATATTATCCGGAAATCGCGAAAAAACATTAAAACAATTAGGAGAACTTCGGTTAGAGATTGGTCGAAGAATGGATTTAATTAAAGCAAATGATTTTAAGCCATTATGGGTTCTTGATTTTCCTTTACTTGAATGGGACGAAGATAAAAACAGATTTTTTGCTATGCATCATCCATTCACAAGTCCGCTACCAAACGATATTGAAAAAATGCATTCCAAGGATAAAAATGTACTTTCAAGTATCCGTGCAGATGCATATGATTTAGTAATAAACGGAGCTGAATTAGGTGGAGGTTCTATAAGAATTCATAATCGACAATTGCAATCCATTAATTTTGGATTGTTGGGATTTACACCAGAAGAAGCAGAAGAACAATTTGGGTTTTTGTTAGGAGCATTTGAATATGGAGCCCCACCGCATGGAGGAATTGCATTTGGTTTAGATCGCGTCTGTTCTATCATGCAAGGGACTTCGACTATTAGGGACTTTATAGCATTTCCAAAGAACAATCAAGGACGGGACGTCATGATAGATGCACCATCTTTTTTAACAAATGATCAGCTATCTGAACTTCAAATAAAAGTTCAATTGACTGAATGATCAAAGGTTATACTTTAATAAATTTTTAAAATAAAAGATCATTTACTTAATCAATTTTAAATTAGTCCAAAAAAAACATTCATATGAAATACTTTAATATTCTAATTTTAATTCTAACACTTTTGACTGCTTGTAAATTTAAAAGTCAAAATGAAAAATCAGATGCATTAAATAATGGAACCAAGAGTTTAGCAGGATCAAAATCCGGATCAACTATATTTACAGGTGTTTTTTCATTCAAAGCCAATGGAGAACTGATTACAGCTGAGTCTGACAAAGTTAAATCATGGACAACAACACAATTCCCAATTGGAATTATTATAGCTAGTAATAAAAATGGATTATTTGTTTCCATGCAAATTAAAAATATCACAGGTGCGGGAAGCTATAAACTAGATGGTGATGATAAAGGGACGGTACATTTCACTGTAAATGGAAATACTTATTTTACAAAAGGAGAAAAGGGAGAAAATTTTTTAAATTTAAATGTTACTAATACTAAAGGTGATTCAACCATGATCTTACTATCGGGAACTTTTGATGGTGTTTTGGAAGATAAGGATGGAAAGAAATTACAAATTACTGAAGGTGTATTTTCAACAGATAAAATGTAATTAAGCATTATTAATAAACGAATAGCGACAAGACGATAAAAGTAAAAATTACAAAATTTATTCCATTTT
>Ga0138256_10006400_pt1 | contig 12452 bp, 13 predicted proteins | sample KNB2016incub_MG_FD_105486 | JGI IMG/M metagenome (GOLD analysis project Ga0138256, IMG submission 105486) | Active sludge microbial communities from wastewater in Klosterneuburg, Austria - KNB2014incub_MG | ecosystem: Engineered > WWTP > Activated sludge > Unclassified | place: Austria... | reverse complement strand
GTAGCAGGAACAGTCAAAGGATTGTAAGTACCTAATTTTTGAATGAATTTGCCATCACGGGGAGCCCGGGAGTCGGCGATTACGATGAAATAAAAGGGTCTTTTTTTCGACCCGTGTCTTTGTAGACGGATTTTTGCTGACATAAATAGAAATTTAACAGCGTTAACAATAATTGTTTAGTCCGGTTGAAACCGGGGAGCAAATATAAGGTTGAAAAGGGAGAATGCAAAACGTAGGAATAGGCAATATTCAATTGGCAATAGGAAATGTTCTTTAACCGAGGTTTTTATTGCTTATTGCCAATTGCATATTGGTTTATCTCTTCATTCCCGGCATCATCTTACCTAATGCACCCATTTTGTTCATATTCTTCATCATGCCTTTCATTTGCTCAAATTGTTTGATAAAGGCATTTAATTCGTTCAGATCTTTTCCGGCTCCGGCGGCAATTCTCTTTTTGCGGCTTGGATCAATCAGGTCAGGGTCAGCTCTTTCTGCTGGTGTCATAGAGTTGATCATGGCTTCTATTCCTTTGAAAGAATCGTCGTTGATATCAACATCCTTTAATTTGTTGCCCATTCCCGGTATCATGCCGAGCATATCTTTCATGTTGCCCATTTTCTTAATCGCTTCCAATTGAGTTTTAAAATCAGCAAAATCAAATTTATTCTTACGAATCTTTGATTCCAGTTTTTTTGCAGCTACTTCATCAAATTGCTCCTGAGCTTTTTCTACCAAACTGGTAATATCGCCCATACCGAGAATTCGCTGCGCCATTCTTTCGGGATAGAACACATCGAGTGTATCCATTTTTTCACCGGCACTGGTAAATTTGATGGGTTTTTGAACGGTGTATTTGATCGAAATGGCAGCACCACCTCTTGTATCACCGTCCAATTTAGTAAGTACAACGCCGGTAAAATCTAATCTTTCGTTGAATGCTTTTGCAGTGTTTACGGCATCCTGACCGGTCATACTATCCACTACAAATAATATCTCTTGTGGATTGACAGCACTCTTAATATTTGCTACCTCGGTCATCATTACTTCATCTACTGCTAATCGGCCGGCTGTATCTATGATGAGTACATTCTTGTTTTTACTTCTTGCTTCTTTTACTGCATTTTGTGCAATTGAAACTGCGTCTTTATTTTCTTCTTCTATGTGAACATCAACTCCAATTTGTTCACCTAAAACTCTTAGCTGTTCCATTGCTGCTGGACGATAAATGTCTGCTGCAACCAACATAGGAGAGAGGCCTTTTTTTGTTTTAAGGAAGTTGGCAAGTTTACCGCTGAAGGTTGTTTTACCAGAACCTTGTAAGCCAGCTATTAAAATGATAGCAGGATTGCCTTTTGCATTGAAAGTGGCTTCTTGTCCGCCCATCAATTCTGTAAGTTCATCCTGAACAATTTTAGTCATCAACTGACCTGGAGAAATGGCATTGATTACCTTTTCACCCATTGCCTGATCCTTTACCTTGTCGGTAAATTCTTTGGCAATTTTATAGTTTACATCCGCATCTACCAATGCACGGCGGATTTCTTTTACTGTTGTGGCAATATTCAGTTCTGTAATTCTGGCCTGACCTTTAAGGTTCTTAAAGGCGCCTTCTAATTTTTCCTGTAGACTATTAAACATGTTTCACTTAATTTTTCTTATCACACTAAAAAGAAAAAGTGAACATCAAATGTTCACTTTTTAAATAATTGCAAAGATACAACTTCACTAAAGAACAGTTTCGTTGTATAAATAAAAATGTAAAAGTTTATGTCAGATATTTCTTTTTAGTTATTTAATTAGCTACCAAGGTAAGTTCTTAGCATAGTGCAGCGGTTTGAAGCTTTTAATTTGGTAATTGCTTTGTCTTTAATTTGCCTTACTCTTTCTCTCGTTAAGCTGAATCTTTCTCCAATATCTTCCAAACTCATTGGATGATCTACACCTATGCCAAAGAAAAAGCAGATTACTTCTTTTTGCCGTTCGGTTAATGTTTTAAGGCTTCTGTCGATTTCCAATTTTAAGGATTCGTTATGTACAAGCAGGCCATCTGTCTTATCCGCATTGGCATTTTCTAGTACATCAATTAAGGTGCTTTCCTCTCCATCAGATAATGGCGAATCCATACTTACATGGCGAGAATTGATTGCAAGAGTGGCTTTTACCTCATCCAGATCCATATCTAACACCTCAGCCAGTTCTTCAGCAGTTGGCTCCCTCTCAAATTGCTGCTCCAACAACGAAAAGGCTTTTTGAATCCGATTGGTTAATCCAACCTTATTTAATGGTAAACGAACAATTCTCGATTGTTCAGCTAATGATTGTAAAATGCTTTGCCTGATCCACCAAACAGCATAGGAAATAAACTTAAAGCCTCTTGTTTCATCAAACCGCTGTGCAGCTTTGATAAGCCCAAGGTTTCCTTCATTTATAAGATCTGGAAGCGAAAGACCTTGATTTTGGTACTGTTTAGCAACAGATACTACAAAACGAAGATTGGCTTTCGTCAATCTGTCTAAAGATTTCTGGCATCCTTGCTTAATAAGAGTGGCTAACTTAACCTCTTCTTCGGGGGTAATGAGTTCGACTTTGCCGATCTCCTGAAGGTACTTTTCTAAACTTTGGGATTCACGATTCGTAATCGACTTCGTGATTTTGAGTTGTCTCATACTCATAGGAATGGTTTTTAGGTGGTGTATTTAAAGGGTTAAGCTTTCTAATTTTAGCTACTTACGACTCAAAAAATACCCAATTTGATATTGATGGTTTTTCAGAACTTATTGAACTTCAAAGCAATTTACCTAAATTGCTCATTGAGACCAAATAAATTTTGACATCCTCTTAACGGTTTTTATGATGATTTATTTCAGGGAAAACGGGTAGGTTTGAAATAAGGGGAAAAATAAAGCAAAAAATAAGTTGCGGCAATGATTTATTTTCTATTATTGCAGCCAACGTAATGATTTTTAGAGAGAAAGTAGAATGAGCAAACAATTATACACCTTAGAGTATCCCGTCCGCTGTTCGCCAACCATCCTTTATGATTTTCTGGCAACCCCTGCTGGTCTTGGAGAATGGTTCGCTGATAAAGTGGATGAAAAAGAGAATATCTTCTATTTCGGATGGAGTGGATCTTTTGAAAATGCAGAAGTAATGGAAAAGGAACAGGATAAATTTATCCGGTTTCATTGGGTTACTGCACCAAAAGGTGAATACTTTGAGTTCCGGATTGACAAATCAGAGATAACGAATCAGACAATTTTGATTATTACTGATTTTGCTGAGAAAAAAGAAATCAAGGATCAAAGTAATCTTTGGGATTTTCAGGTAAAAGAACTCATCCATCGCCTTGGAGCTTAGTCAGTAAGCATTTTAATTATTTTTTTGAAACTAGTTAGTAGTGTTTTCTCTACTATATTGAATTCCTGTAAAGGGACTTTGATTGCTATTTTGCAAAATGAATTGCCTGAGACAATTTTTTCATACTCCGGTTCAGTCAAATTTTCAATCAGCTTATAATTGGCTTCTTCGAAATGGTGTTCCCATTGGTCTTCGTTAATGCAGCAATAGAAGCCACTTTCTTTCAGCAATGAATAGGCTGTTATAATCTTTTTATCATATAGGGTTTTGTAATTACCAGCAAGGTGAATGGTTATGCTAAAGAAATGTCCCCACCAGAACATAGTTCTGACAGCAAGTATTTCTGAGTGATTAAAAATTTTCGGAAAGTCAAGAATTCTATAAGGCAGTCCATTGTAATATTCTCCTTTTGATATTTTGGGTGAGGATTGAAACAATTCTTCAGGAAATTGTCCATGATATTGTGTAAGCCATTTTTTTTGCTTTATCTGAAGATCAGAAAAGAAATAGTCAATCTTTTTGAGAATTGCATTCTTTGTTAAAATCCAATCTGCATTTGTAATCAATTCCATCTCCTTTTGTGAAAGCCTTATTTTTGCGTCGTTCATATCAAAAAGATTTGCTTCATTATTAGACATTAAAGATAGGTGTTCAAAAAGCTTGATAAATTAATAATAAAGGCCTTTATAAGTCCTTTTGCAGCTACATTTTTTATTGTATTGCTGGTGCTTATCATGCAATTCTTTTGGTTATACATTGATGACTTTGTTGGTAAAGGAATTGCAACGGGTGTTATTTTTGAATTCATACTTTATCAGAGTGCAGTTTTAGTTCCGTTGGCATTGCCACTTTCCGTTCTTTTGTCTTCGTTGATGACGTTTGGCAATCTTGGAGAAAGTTTTGAATTGGTAGCTATCAAATCTGCCGGCATTTCCCTGTTGCGGTTTATGCGTCCACTATTCATTGTAACTGCTATTATTTCCATATTAGCATTTCTATTTGCTAATTATGTAATTCCTGTTGCCAATTTAAAAGCAAGGACTTTGCTTGGCGATATTGTCTATGCTAAACCGGCTTTTGATTTGAAAGAAGGAGTTTTTTATGATAAGATTCCAAATTTTGCAATTAAGATTGGTAAAAAGGAAGCTAATGACAGTGTAGTAAGAAATGTAATTATTTATGAGCAGGGCGGTACACTACAGGATAACTTCATTATTGCCAAAAGCGGCATCATGCGGGTATCTGAAAACAAACGGTTCCTTGAATTTAATTTAAAAGATGGATGGAGGTATCAGGAAAAGGGTAATGCATCCGGCGGAAATACTAATACCGAGTTTTATAGGATCAGTTTTAAAGAATTTAAAAAGCAGTTTGATCTTAGCACATTGGGTTTTAATAATCGTACAGCTGATAGTCTGAATAAGAATAATGAGAAGATGTTCAGTATGCGGCAATTAAGAGTTGCTCTTGATTCGCTGGAGAAAGAATATGCTACTGTTAAGCTGCGATCGGGTCAGGACATATTTAGCCAATTTAATTTTGCAAAATTGCCCGATTCAATCCTTTCAAAATTAAACATTGCAAAAAAAGAACAAGATACTTCTGTTGTTAGCATGAGTGCTATTATTCCTGATTCAGCCAAAAAAAATATTGACCAAAATATTCTGGCGACTTCAAATTCGCTAAAATCAACTGCACAAGCAATGGATGAAAACCTGAAAGGGAAAGAGCGGACTATCAGGAATTACAAAATTGAATGGCATAGAAAAATTGTTTTATCAATTGCCTGCTTAGTACTATTTCTCATAGGAGCTCCATTGGGAGCTATTATCCGAAAAGGCGGGCTGGGAACACCGCTGATATTTGCTATTCTTTTTTTTATGTTATTTTATTTTTCAAGTACCATAGGCGAAAAATTTGCTAAGGAGAATACGATGACACCATTTACTGGCATGTGGCTCGCTACTTTTGTTTTGGTACCAGTGGGAGTTTTTCTTACCTGGAAAGCCATGCGGGATTCGCAACTCTTTAATAAAGAGTATTACAGAAAAGTTGCAGGATTCTTCAGACGAATTACTGGCAGAAAAGTTCAATCAAAGTTTTAGTTATATAGCTAACATTGTTATTTTTTCTTTAGCAACTCATAATCATTCACCTTTTTTATTCAGTATATTCGGAATTCAAAAAACTAACTACTATGAAATTTATATTATTCATTGCAAGTGCATTTGTGTTATTCAGTTGTAATAATGATGCAACTAAAGATTCAAAACCAGACGGAACTACGGAGAAAGTAGTTTCAAGTGCTGATTTTATGAAGCCGCAGAAAATCAGTATGCAGGAGTTGCCCGAAGAAATTACTGTCTTTGGAACTTTTAACGAAGCCTGGAAATGGGTTGATAGCATGGGCGAAAATGTTTTTCTTTTATCGCATGAGGTAAAAAATGATAGTCCGGGAGATGAATTTAGTGATGAACCTGAATCTGGATTTGTACATACGGCGCATTACTTAAAGAAAGATGACAAGTACAGGTCAATAAGAACCTCTACGGATGATGAAAAAGCCTGTTCATTCGATTTACTTTGTGATTTTATACCCAGCTCTACTACTATTACAGATTTGGATAATAACGGGTATGCCGAAATAAAGTATCAATTCACTAAAGCTTGTCGCAGCGATGTTTCTCCGGCTTCCATGACTTTGGTATTAAGAGAAAATGGAAAAAATCATATACTAATGGGAACAAGATGGGTGGCTTATGCTGATGACATGGCTTTTAACATCACAGAAGAAAATGCGAGTCTTGAAGGAACTCGAAAACTTGCGGATGAAATGGCAGAGTTAGAAAGAACGATGGGGAAATATAATAGTGAATATCAATTTTCAAATGCGCCGCCTGCATTTTTAGCCTTTGCCCGAAAAGAGTGGATAAAATATGCCGAGGAAAAAATGGGAGATTAATCATTGAGTACAGCAAAGCAAAACCTCAGCGTTCAAAGATGGGTGGCTGCAATTTCTGTTTTGCTGCTGGTCGTAAAATTTATTGCATATTACTCAACACATTCAGTTGCTATACTTACGGATGCATTAGAAAGTATTGTAAATGTAGCTGCAGGATTTATTGGTTTGTATAGTTTGTTTATTGCAGCAAAACCCCGGGATCAGGATCATCCATACGGACATGGAAAAGCGGAATTCCTTTCTGCTGCAATAGAAGGTACTTTAATAGGTACAGCCGGTTTAATTATTATTTACAAAGCCATTCAAAATTTAATTAATCCTGTTGAGCTACATAAAATAGACTACGGAATATGGTTGGTTGCCGGAACAGCTTGTGCAAATTTTATAGTTGGTTATTTTTGTCTTCGTACTGGAAATAAGAATAACTCGTTAGCATTAATAGCCAGTGGCAAACATTTGCAAACGGATACATGGTCCACGGTTGGAATTATTATCGGCCTCGTTTTATTATATTTTACAGGGTATAAATGGATAGATAGCACCATTGCCATTTTATTTGCGTTGTATATTATCTACACTGGGTATAAAATTTTGCGTACTTCTATTGCAGGCATCATGGATGAAGCGGATGTAAAGCTGCTATCTCGAATGGTAGAAGTATTGAATACTAATCGAAGAGAAAATTGGGTGGATTTGCATAATCTTCGTGTAATAAAATATGGAAGTGTGTTGCATGTAGATGCTCATCTTACAGTTCCCTGGTTTTTAAATGTACATGAGGCACATAAAGAAATAGATGCATTGGGAATATTAATCAGGAAAGAGTTTGGAGAAACGCTGGAGCTATTCGTTCATTCCGATGGATGTCTGCCATTTCAATGTAAGATTTGTAATAAAGCAGATTGCCCGGAAAGAAAGAATAAGTTTGAACAACGAATTGGCTGGACATTAGAAAATATTTCACAGAATAAAAAACATGAATTGAAATGAGTACAAAGACAGTAACTACATGGAAAACCGCACATGAATTTGAAAGTCAACTCGGGCATAACAGTATTTCGTTAGATGGAAGCCAAACAAATGGTTTTGGTCCTAAGGCTTTATTATTATCTGGGCTTGCGGCCTGTTCTGGTATAGATGTCGTTGATATACTTGAGAAAATGAGAGTTGAGTTTTCTGATTTTGTTATTGATGCTGAAGCTGAACAGGTAGACGAGCATCCAAAAGTTTTTAAGGATATTTTAGTTACTTATAGAATTAAAACTGATGTAGCGAATGAGGATAAGGTGAAAAAAGCTATTAACTTGTCGTTAGAAAAATATTGTGGTGTTGCAGCTATGCTGAGAAAAAACTCGGCAATCAATTATGAATTGGTTATTGAAAATAGTTAAGAAACGTACACTTTAAGATATTGCTATTCAATGTTTATAGGTAATCTTTAGCCAATCTGTTGATATGATAATCTTTAAAGCCTATTTTTGTAATAAATAAAAATACTAGCTATGGCACTACGTCTTGGGGATGCAGCTCCCAACTTTAAAGCAAAAACATCTGTTGGAGAAATTGATTTTTATGAATACTTGGGCGATAGCTGGGGTGTTTTATTTTCGCATCCTGCGGATTATACACCTGTATGTACTACTGAATTGGGCAGAACTGCCTTGCTGAGTGAAGAGTTTGCGAAGCGTAATGTAAAAGTGCTGGCATTAAGTGTTGACCCACTTGATAAGCATAAAGGTTGGATCAGTGATATAAACGAAACGCAAAACTGTAATGTTGATTTTCCAATTATTGCAGACGAAGATAGGAATGTGGCAACATTGTATGATATGATTCATCCAAATGTATCTGCTACAGCAACAGTACGTTCCTTATTTATAATTGGCCCAGATAAGACTGTAAAATTATTTATCACTTATCCTGCTTCTACTGGAAGAAATTTCTTTGAAGTGCTTCGGGTAATTGATTCACTACAATTGACAGCGAATTACAGTGTAGCAACACCAGCTAACTGGAATGCAGGAGAAGATGTAATTGTTGTACCTTCTATTTCTACTGAAGATGCTATTAAAAAGTTTCCTAAAGGAGTAAAAGAGGTAAAACCTTATTTGCGGTATACACCTCAGCCGAATATTGACTAAGGCAACTATATAGTAATGGAAATCTTTCTTCAACTGAAGGAACTCTATTTGCTTGCAATCAATTTGCCAACAAAAAAGTCTCAGATGTATATTTGCTTCAATTAAAAAGTAGGCAATTATCATGGCAAAGCATCCCGAAACAAATGCGGTAAGAATTCAAACGAAGAAGACCGGTGAGAAAGAACATTCAACTCCATTATTTCTTACCAGCAGTTTTACATACGATTCAGCAGAAGATATGGCGGCGGCTTTTTCGGATGATTCTCTTGATGTAAATATCTATTCCCGTTTTTCCAATCCTTCAGTTGATGAATTTATAGAAAAAATAGCTTCTTTAGAAGGAGCCGAAGATGGTATTGCTACAGCTACAGGAATGGCAGCTATCTATTCCACATTCATGACTTTCTTAAATCAAGGCGATCATATTATTTCGGCGTCGGCAGTATTTGGTTCCACACATACTATTCTTACAAAGTATTTGCCCAAGTGGGGAATTGAGTCTTCTTACTTTGATATGAATAAGCCGGAAAGTATTGAAGCATTAATAAAGCCAAATACAAAAATGCTGTATGTGGAAACGCCAAGCAATCCGGGGTTGGATATTATTGATATTGAATTTGTATCCGCATTATGCAAGAAAAACAATATACTTTTTGTTGTTGATAATTGCTTTGCCACTCCGGCAGTGCAGCAACCGATTAAATTTGGTGCCGACCTTGTTGTTCATTCCGCTACAAAATTTATTGACGGACAGGGAAGAGTGTTGGGGGGCGTAGTAGTTGGTAAAAAAGAATTGATACAGCCGCTATATCTTTTTGTTCGCAATACCGGACCATCCATGAGTCCTTTTAATGCATGGGTATTATCAAAAAGCCTGGAAACATTATTTATAAGAATGGAAAGGCATGCGGCCAGTGCAATGCAGATTGCTAAAGCACTAGATGGTCATGCAAAATTGAGTTCCGTTAAATATCCATTTCTGGAATCACATCCACAATATGATATTGCTAAAAAACAAATGAGTAATGGCGGCGGTATTGTAACGTTTGAATTAAAAGGCGGCATAGAAGCCGGAAGAAATTTTCTGAACAGTTTGCAGATGATTTCTTTGACGAACAATTTGGGTGACAGCCGCACTATTGCTTCGCATCCGGCATCAACTACACATTCTAAATTATCATTGGAAGAAAGAGCAGCCGTAGGCATCACAGATGGTTTGATTCGTATTTCTATTGGATTGGAAAATGCAGAAGATATATTGGAGGATATTTTGCAGGCGTTGGGAGAGTGAAGAGGAATTTAAAAATCAATTTCAGGAAGACACATTTGTATGAAATGTCTTTGTATCAAAGGGTTTCATTTATTGTTACAAGTTTCTTTTCTGCGTGGAAATTTAGGCGCATAGTATTTGTCTCGAACCAACCATGCCAACCGTCAATCCATGAGGATGTAAAATATTTTTTCAAGTTATATGGGTCTTGCCTAAAATCTAACAGTTGTATATATAACACGGTGTCACCGGAAGAACGATAAAAAGCTATTAGTTGCTTGTCTTTAAATTTGAGCTGTTCTTGTTGTAAAGGGCATAACTTATTGTGTTGTTTTAATTGTTCTTTATGTTGTTTTTTGATTTTCTTTAATTCTTTTCGAAGTCCATTTTCTTTATGAGTCTTAATTGTATTTCGAAATGTTTGGTCTCTAAACTTAAGAAGGGAATTGCAATATTGATTTTGAATTTCTATCAAGGCTGAATTTACAAGACTACTATCAGGTTTAAAAAAAATGACATCATTGTACTGTTCAGAACGACCAAGTATTTTTTTAGCATAGCTAGCTGGAAATACAACAGCTTTACTACTGTCAAATTTTAAAATGTAAACATTTTCTTTTTCTGAGCTGTCAACAGCTTTCAAAGAAACTCCATGGTCAACATTAGATTTATCCTCAGCCTGCTGGCCGAAAGCAAAGAGTTTAAAAAGTAAAATAAATATGAGTATGGGGGTCTTCATGAATTAAGAGTAGAAAGTAAATTTATATAATAAGCCCAAATATTCAAAGCTGAGAACTTATTTACACTAAAGTCCACCTTTAGGGGACAGGGGTTTCTTCCTCTTCCTCAATTGCTGCAATGTTGCCCGCATATCTTTAGGGAGTTCCGCTTCCAGTTCAATTGCTTTTCCGTCAATGCCTTTAAAGCCTAGTTGAAAAGAATGTAATGCCAATCGTCCAAGAATAGGCCGTTCTTCTAATTCATCTTTTGAAAGGTTGTATTTTTTCTTTAGGCTGGAAATTAAAACCGGTTTGCCATCACCATATACCTCATCACAAACTATCGGGTGTCCGTATTCTTTCATGTGAACTCTTATCTGATGTGTTCTGCCAGTATGTATATGAAATTGCACCAAAGAATAAATACCAAAATCTTCCAGCACTTCAAAATCAGTTAAGGATTCTTTACCGTTGCGATGAATGATCATCGTTCCATTTTTTGCCGGATGTTCTGCAATAGGAGAATCCATAGAACCTTTTTCTTCGGGTAATGAACCGATTACCAAACCTTGGTATATTTTCTTTGTTTGTCTTTCTTCAAATTGAAGAGAAAGATGTTTGTGTGTAGTTAAGTTTTTTGCAAAGACGATTAAGCCGCTGGTGTCTTTATCTAAACGATGGACAGTATAGATGTCTTTATACTTTTCAATTAATAATGATTTCAACGAAACATCTTTTCCCATTCTGTCGGGAATAGAGAGTAAACCGGAAGGCTTATTTAAGGCTATCCAATTCTCATTTTCAGCGATTATAAAATCCTTTAATGACATTTTTTATTATAAAGTTTGTAAAGCCCCTTTAGGGGTTTGGGGTTTATTTCCCTCTCTTAAAATGTTTCAAATCTCTCACTTCTTTCTCTTTTAGGAAACGCCATTTACCTCTTTCAATATTCTTTTTAGTAAGCCCTGCAAAAATTACCCTGTCAAGATTTTTAACATCATAACCCAATGATTCAAAAATTCGTCGAACAATTCTGTTTTTTCCGCTATGAATTTCAAGGCCGATCTGCGTTTTATCTTTTATATCTGCAAAAGCTAATGCATCTACGTTTATGGGTCCATCTTCCAACACTATACCTTTCAAGATTTTATCAAAATCGTTTTTGGTTAATTGTTTATCCAGCGTAACATGATAAACCTTTTTTATTTCATTACTTGGGTGAGTTAGTTTCTGCGCCAATTCGCCATCATTAGTAAAAAGCAAAACGCCGGAAGTGTTTCTATCCAATCTTCCAACAGGATATACTCGTTCAGTTGTTGCCCGGCTGATAAGGTCAAGCACAGTTTTTCTGCCTTTCGGATCTTCAGTAGTTGTTATATAATCTTTGGGTTTATTTAATAAAATGTAAACCAGATTTTTTGCAAGAAAAATTTTCTTGCCATTTACATTTATTTCATCAGTGCTGTCCACTTTAAAACCGGGTTCAGCAATAGTTTTACCATTTACTTTAACCACTCCCTGTTTTACGAGTTCAGCGGCTTCTCGTCGACCACAAATACCAGCATGTGCTATAAACTTATTCAGCGGCATCTTGTCATCTGATTCAGGTCTTAAATGTTCAGGGGCTTTTTCAATTGGGGTGTCATCAGGCTTTCTTCCTCTATATCCGGGCTTTAAAGCTCTTTCTTCTTCTTTCTTCTTTTCAAAGAAAGCTTGCTTTTCTTTGTTGTACTTTCTTTTTTCCTGTTTGAATTGTTCCTTTACGGCAGCATTACTTTTCTTGGGTACAAACTTGCTGAAATTATCCGTTCCTTTTTTCTTCATGTGGAGTGTTTTGCTGTTTTACAACAGTAGTGAGCGACAAAGATAGGTATTCAGGTTTCAATGTAAAAGGAAAAGCCTCCCGGTAAAGGAGGCTTTGGATATATGCTAGAGTAATTGAATTAGATTGTATCGTTGTTCTTTACAGGCTTTTTTCTGTCGCCACCTCTGTTACCAGG
>Ga0138256_10006398_pt1 | contig 12453 bp, 8 predicted proteins | sample KNB2016incub_MG_FD_105486 | JGI IMG/M metagenome (GOLD analysis project Ga0138256, IMG submission 105486) | Active sludge microbial communities from wastewater in Klosterneuburg, Austria - KNB2014incub_MG | ecosystem: Engineered > WWTP > Activated sludge > Unclassified | place: Austria... | reverse complement strand
GGCTATTCGCTGGGCGGCGCCGACCTGCTGCGGCGCGCGATGGGCAAGAAGAAGCCCGAGGAGATGGCCAAGGAACGCGTGAAGTTCGAGGCCGGCGCCGCGGTCCAGGGCATCCACGCCGACGTGGCCAGCCCGATCTTCGACTTGATGGAGAAGTTCGCCGACTACGGCTTCAACAAGTCGCACTCGGCGGCCTATGCGCTGGTGGCCTACCAGACGGCGTGGCTGAAGGCGCACCACCCGGCCGAGTTCCTGGCGGCCACGATGTCCTCGGACATGGACAACACCGACAAGGTGGTGACGTTCCTGGAGGAATCGCGCGAGATGGGCCTGTCGGTGCTGCCGCCCGACGTCAACGCGTCCGACTACATGTTCGTCGCCATCGACCGCAAGACCGTGCGCTACGGCCTGGGCGCGGTGAAGGGCGTGGGCCGCGGCGCCTGCGAATCGATCGTCGAGGCGCGGCGCTCGGGCGGCCCGTTCCGCGACCTGCTGGATTTCTGCCGGCGCGTGGATTCGTCCAAGCTCAACCGCCGCGTGCTGGAGGCGATGGTGCACGCCGGCGCACTGGACGCGCTGGGCAGCAACCGCGCTTCGCTGATGCTGCAGCTGCCCGAGGTGATCAAGGCCACCGACCAGCTGGCGCGCGAACGCGCGGCCGGCCAGGTGTCGCTGTTCGGCGGCGGCGGCGACGTGCCGGAAATCCACCTCGAACTGCCCGAGGCGCCCGACTGGCCGCTGGAAACCAAGCTGCTGGGCGAGCGCGAAACCCTGGGCCACTACCTCAGCGGCCATCCGCTCGACCCGTGGCGCGGCGAACTGCAGTCGCTGGTCGGCGTCACCCTGGCCGACCTCGACAGCCTGTGGAGCGCCAAGAAGGACCGCCGCGGCGAAGCGGCCGTGGTGCTGGCCGGCATCGTCTCGGGCGTGCGCCGGCGCGGCGACAGCATGGCCTTCGCCCGCATCGAGGACGGCCGCGGCCAGCTCGAGGTTGCTTTCTTCCGGGAAGCCTTCGCCGAGTGCGGCCACCTGCTGTCGCGCGACCGCATCCTGCTGGTGGAAGGCAACCTGGCCGAAGACCAGTTCAGCGGCGGCTTCGTGCTGCGCGCGCGCCAGTGCTGGGACTTCCGCGCGCTGTGCGCCCAGCACGCCCGGCGCCTGGGCCTGACGGTGGACCTGCGCGCGCACGGCACCTGGGACAGGCTGCAGGCGCTGCTGGCCGCGTTCCGGCCCGGCGCCACCCCGCTGCGGCTGGACCTGCTGACGCCGGCCAAGGCCCGCGGCGTGGTGGACGTGAACGGCGCCCAGGGCGTGCGCACCGACCCCGAACTCATCAGCCAGCTGCGCGCCCTGCCCGGCGTCAGCCAGGTCAGCCTGCAGCTGCACCGCCCCTGGCAGCAGGGCGGCTGAGCCCGCCCTTGTGGGAGGGCCTTCAGGCCCGATGCTCCTGGCGAAGGGCCTCGGGCCTGAAGGCCCTCCCACAATGGCCTGCGGGCGCCAACCCCGCTAGAATCGCGCCCCTAGAACCTTTGCTCTAGACGCCCGGCCGCAGGCTCCGGTGTCTCCACCGAGTAACCGCATGAACCCGAACTTCCTCGATTTCGAACAGCCCATCGCCGAACTGGACGCAAAGATCCAGGAACTGCGCAAGGCCAGCACCGGTCCGGCCGTCAACATCGAAACCGAGGTCAACGGCCTGCAGGAAAAACTGCGCGCCCGCACCGCCGAAATCTTCAAGGCGCTCACGCCCTGGCAGATCTCGCAGCTGGCTCGGCACCCGCAGCGGCCCTACACCACCGACTACCTGGGACTGGTGTTCGACGAATTCCATGAACTGGCGGGCGACCGCGCCTTCGCCGACGACGCCGCCATCGTCGGCGGCCTGGCCCGCCTGGACGGCCGCGCCGTGATGGTGATCGGCCAGCAGAAGGGCCGCGACACCAAGGCCAAGATCCGCCGCAACTTCGGCATGCCGCGCCCCGAGGGCTACCGCAAGGCGCTGCGCCTGATGAAGATGGCCGAGCGCTTCAAGCTGCCGCTGTTCACCTTCATTGACACGCCGGGCGCCTACCCGGGCGTGGGTGCGGAAGAGCGCGGCCAGTCCGAAGCCATCGCCCGCAACCTGCTGGAAATGTCCGAGCTCAGGATTCCCGTCGTCTGCACCGTGATCGGCGAAGGCGGCTCCGGCGGCGCGCTGGCCATCGGCGTCGGCGACCGCACGCTGATGCTCGAATACAGCACCTATTCGGTGATCTCGCCCGAGGGCTGCGCTTCCATCCTGTGGAAGTCGGCCGACAAGGCCCGGGACGCGGCCGAAAACCTGGCGCTCACCGCCAAGCGCCTGCTCGAGCACCAGCTGATTGACCGCATCGTGCCCGAGCCCCTGGGCGGCGCGCACCGCGACCCGGCGGCGATGGCCGCCACGCTGAAGCAGGCCCTGCTCGAAGAGCTGGCCGTGCTGGACGGCGTGGACACGCCCGAACTGCTCGACAACCGCTACCGCCGCCTGCGCAGCTACGGCGCCTACGAAGCCGCCTGAGCCGTCGGGCCGGCGGCACCCCACGGAGCCCCGGTGCTGACACTCCCGCCCGCACCGCACGACGGCCCGCTGGCCATCGCCTTCAGCGGCGGCCTCGATTCCACCGTGCTGCTGCACCTGGCCGCCGCCGATCCGGCGCTGCGCGCGCGCGGCCTGCGCGCGCTGCACGTGGACCACGGCCTGCACCCCGATTCCGCGGACTGGGCACGCGCCTGCGGCGAAACCTGCGCGCGGCTGGGCGTGGCCTTCCAGTCGCGCCGCGTGGCCGTGCGCGAGCGCGGTGACGGCCTGGAAGCGGCCGCGCGCGAGGCCCGGCACGCGGCCCTGCTCGACAGCCAGCGCGACGGCGAACTGATTGCCCTGGCCCACCACCGCGACGACCAGGCCGAGACCGTGCTGCTGCGCCTGCTGCGCGGCTCGGGCGACGGGCTGGGTGCGATGCGCACGCTGCGGCCGTTCGGGCGCGGCTGGCTGTGGCGGCCGCTGCTGGCGCTGCCGCGCGCGCAGCTGCACGCCTACGCCGTGCGGCACGGCCTGCGCTGGATCGACGACCCGTCCAACGCCAGCCCGCACCACGACCGCAATTTCCTGCGCCACCGCGTGATGCCGGTGCTGGCGGAGCGCTGGCCCCGGGCCGACGCCGCTTTCGCACGCAGCGCCGCCCTGCTGGCCACGCAGGAGAACCTGCTGGCCGCCGAGGACGCGAAGCGGCTGGCGCAGGTGCAGGGCGTGGACCCCGCCACGCTGTCCGTGCCGGCACTGCTGGCGCAGCCCGAGGGCTGGCGGCCGCGGCTGCTTCGGCGCTGGGCGGCCGGTCTCGGGCTGCCGCTGCTGTCGGCGACCGCGCTGGACATCATCCAGGACGAACTGCTGCCGGCGCGCGCCGACGCACGCGCGCAGTTCGCCTGGGCGGGCGCGGTGATCCACCGCTGGCGCGAGCTGCTGCATGCCGGCCGGCCGCAGCCGCCGCTGCCCGCGGATTTCAGCGCCCGGTGGGACGGCACCGGAGCGCTCGAACTGCCGGGCGGCGACCGCCTGCAGCTGTCGCCCGCGCGGGCGTTCGATGCACCGCTGCAGGTGCGCGCACGCGCCGGCGGCGAGCGCCTGGTGCTGCCGGGCCGCACGCATTCGAGCGAACTCAAGCACGTGCTGCAGGACCTGGGCCTGCCGCCCTGGCAGCGCGCGCGCCTGCCCCTGCTGTTCGCGGCCGACGGCGAGCTGCTGGCCGCCGGCGACGTGGCGGTGTCGGGCCGCCTGCGGGACTGGCTCGGCGCGCACGGCGTGCGCCTGCTGTGGCAACCGGGCGGAGCCTGAGCCGCCAGCATTGACCGTGCCCCAAGCCGCCGCGCAAACTTCAGCCATGGCCGCCAAGACCCCCGCACCGCCGCCCTCGCCCGTCGCCCAGTTCGAGACCTCGCTCGATGAACTCGAGCAGTTGGTCCAGAAGATGGAGAAAGGCGACCTGTCCCTGGACGATTCCCTGGCCGCCTACGAGCGCGGCGTGAATCTCTACCGCCAGTGCCAGGGCGCGCTGGAACAGGCCGAACTGCGCGTGCGCCTGCTCAGCGACCCGGCCGACGCCGAAGGCGGCCAGGCCTTCCAGCCCGATGCTTCCTGAGGCCGCGTTCGCGCGCTGGCGCCAGCGCGTCGAAGCCCGGCTCGAAGCGGCCCTTCCCGACGCGGGCCAAGCACCGCAAACGCTGCACGCCGCCATGCGCTACGCCGTGCTCGGCGGCGGCAAGCGCCTGCGCCCGCTGCTGGTGTATGCCTCGGGTGCCGCCACCGGCGCCGATGAAGCGCTGCTGGACGGACCCGCCGCCGCCGTCGAACTGATCCATGCGTTTTCGCTGGTGCACGACGACCTGCCGGCGATGGACGACGACGAGCTGCGCCGCGGCCGGCCCACGCTGCACGTGGCCTTCGACGAGGCCACCGCCATCCTGGCCGGCGACGCGCTGCAGGCACTGGCCTTTGGCCTGCTGGCCGACGCGCCGGCCGATGCATCGCTGCGCGTGGCCTGGCTGGCCGCGCTGGCCGACGCCACCGGTGCCGCCGGCATGTGCGGCGGCCAGGCGCTGGACATGGCGGGCACCGGCCAGCGGCTGGCGCAGGCCGAGCTGGAACAGCTGCACGCGCTCAAGACCGGCGCGCTGATCCGTGCCTGCGTACGCATGGGCGCGCAGGCTGGCGGCGCCGACGCCGCCACGCTGGCCACGCTGGACGACTATGCGTCGGCGCTGGGCCTGGCGTTCCAGATCCGCGACGACATCCTGGACGTCGAGGGCGACAGCGCGCAGCTGGGCAAGACCGCCGGCAAGGACCGGGCCCAGGACAAGTCCACCTACCCGGCGCTGCTGGGCATGGACGGCGCCCGCGCCGAGCTCGCGCGCCAGTCGCGCCGCATGGACCACGCGCTGGCCGGCCTGCCGGGCGCCGACGCGCTGCGCCAGCTGGGCCACTTCGCCGCCCAGCGCTCGCACTGACCGCCGCCATGAAAAAAGCGCCGGCGGGTGGCCCGCCGGCGCTTTTCCACGAAGCCCCGCGCTGGATTACTTGATCAGGCGGAAGATGTACGGGTAGCGGTAGCTCACGCCTTCGTTGGCCTTCAGGCCGCCGATGATCATGAACACCAGCGCCGCGATGCCGATGACGGCGGCCAGGATGTAGAACAGGAAGCCGATCAGGATCACCAGCAGCACGGTGCCCACGATCATCAGGCCGGCAACGACGATGGCGACGGTGATGTTGAAGTTCAGCGCTTCCTTGCCCTGGTCGTCCACGAACGGCATGGTGTCCTTCTTGATCAGCCAGACCACCAGCGGACCCAGGATGTTGCCGAACGGGATGATGAAGCCGACCAGCGCCGAAAGGTGCGCGATCATGCCCCAGGTTTTCTGTTCCTGCGTCAACTCATTCATTGCGTTTCCCCTGCAGTGAACGGCGCCCGCGGCGCCGTTGGCCCCGGTAATTTCCAGCCTTGTGACGAAGCTGTCAAGGCGACCGCCGGTCAGGCCTCGCCGGCCACCATCATCCGCCCCACCAGGATCGAGCCCACGCCGACGTGCGAGCGGCGGTCCACGTCGCTGCCCACCGCCTCGATGGCCTGGAAGAGGTCCTGCAGGCGGCCGGCGATGGTGAGTTCGTCCACCGGGTGCGCGATCTCGCCGTGCTCGACCCAGAAGCCGGCCGCGCCGCGCGAATAATCGCCGGTGACGGTGTTCGCGCCCTGCCCCATCAGTTCGGTCACCAGCAGGCCGCGGCCCATGCCGCGCGCGATGGACGCCAGGTCGCCCGCGTTGGCAGTGACTTCGAGGTTGTGCACGCCGCCGGCGTTGCCGGTGCTGCGCAGCCCCAGCTTGCGCGCGGAATAACTACCCAGCAGGTAACGCGCCAGCACGCCGTCGCGCACGATGTCCGAATCCACCGTGGCCACGCCCTCGGCGTCGTAGGCCGCCGAACGCAGGCCGCGCGGGATGTGCGGGCGCTCCACCACGTTGAACCACGGCGGCAGGATGCGCTGGCCCGCGTGGTCGAGCAGGAAGCTGGCGCGCCGGTAAAGCGCGCCGCCGGAAATGGCGCCCAGCAGGTGGCCGATCAGGCTGCGGGCCATCTCGGGCGCGAACAGCACCGGGTGCTCGCCGGTCCTGATGGGCCGCGGGTCGAGCCGCGCCACGGTGCGCTCGGCGGCGCGCCGGCCCACCTGCAGCGGCGATTCCAGGTCGTCGGGCGACAGGCCGCTGGTGTACCAGTAGTCGCGCTGCATGGCGTCGCCGCTGCCGGCGATCAGCGACAGGCTCAGCGAGTGGCTGGTGCTGCGCTCGGCGCCGACGAAGCCGTGGCTGTTGGCGTACACCGACACGCTTTCGCCGCTGTGCATGCCGGCGCCGTCGGAGTTGGCGATGCGCGCATCGGCCGCGCGGCCGGCGGCTTCGGCCTCCACCGCCAGCGCGATGGCGCGGTCGGCGTCCAGCGCCCAGGGGTGCCAGCCGTCGAATTCGCGCAGGTCCGTGGCCATGCGGTCGGCGTCGGCCAGGCCGGCGGCCGGGTCGGCCTCGGTGTGGCGGGCGATGGCGCAGGCCATCTGCACCGTCGAGGCCAGGCTGGCCGGCTGCAGGTCGGCGGTGCTGGCGCTGCCCTTGCGCTGCCCGAAGTACACGGTCACGCCCACGCTGCGGTCGCGGGTGCGTTCCACGGTCTCCACTTCGCCCATGCGCACGTTCACCGACAGGCCGCTGTCCTCGCCCAGGGCCACCTCGGCCTGGCTGGCGCCCAGCGCGCGGCACTGGTCCAGCACGTCGCGGGCCAGGCCCGAAAGCCGGTCCAGCCGGGCCAGGGAATCATCGGAAGCTGCGGTGAGGGCGGTCATGGGCGTATCCTTTCGCTCCGGGTAGGCGGTGAAACATGCACAGCGACGATCAGTTCGAAGAAGAAGAAGATTTCGGCCCCAGCCGCAGCGAGCTGCGCCGCGAGGCCCTGGGCGTGCTGGCGCTGGCCATGCAGCTGGTGGAGCTGAGCGACGCGCGCATCCAGCAGATCCCGATGGACGATGACCTGCGCAGGCTGGTGCTGTCGACCAAGCGGATTACCGCCCAGATCGCCCGCAAGCGGGCCGTGCAGTACCTGGCCAAGATGATGCGGCGCGAGGAAGACGAGGCCCTGCAGGCCATCCGCGCCGCGCTCGACCACGACAAGGTCGAGGGCCGGCGCGAAGCCGCCCAGCTGCACCGCGTCGAATACTGGCGCGACCGGCTGGTGGCCCTGGGCGACGACGCGCTGTCGGAGCTGCTGGCCGAGTACCCGCACGGCGACCGCCAGCAGCTGCGCCAGCTGGCGCGCAACGCCGCGCAGGAAAAACTCAAGGGCAAGCCCCCGCATGCGTCGCGCGAACTGTTCCGCGAACTGCGCGAGCTGATCCTGGCCGCGGGCGCCGGGCAGGATTGAAGCGAAGGTCTTGGCCGCGGATTTCCGCGGATGAACGCGGATAAAGCCAAATCGAATGGGCAGCGCCGCAGGCACTGAACGCGCTCCGCTCAAACTCCAAACGCTTTCGCTTTTATCCGCGTTCATCCGCGGAAATCCGTGGCCAACCGCTCCTGCGATCACGCCCGCGTGCCTCCGATCGTCATGGCGTCGATCTTCAGGGTGGGCTGGCCCACGCCCACCGGCACGCTCTGGCCGTCCTTGCCGCAGATGCCCACGCCCTCGTCCAGCGCCAGGTCGCGGCCGACCATGCTCACGCGGGTCATCGCCTCGGGGCCGTTGCCGATCAGGGTGGCGCCCTTCACCGGACGGGTGATCTTGCCGTTCTCGATCAGGTAGGCCTCGGTGGCCGAGAACACGAACTTGCCGCTGGTGATGTCCACCTGGCCGCCGCCGAAGTTGGGCGCGTACAGGCCCTTCTTCACCGAGGCGATGATCTCGGCGGGCTCGTAGTCGCCGGCCAGCATGTAGGTGTTGGTCATGCGCGGCATGGGCAGGTGCGCGAAGCTTTCGCGGCGGCCGTTGCCGGTGGGCGCCACGCACATCAGGCGCGCGTTGAGCGTGTCCTGGATATAGCCGCGCAGGATGCCGTCCTCGATCAGCGTGGTGCACTGGGTGGGCGTGCCTTCGTCGTCGATGTTGAGCGAGCCGCGGCGGCCGGCCAGCGTGCCGTCGTCCACGATGGTGACGCCCGGCGCGGCCACGCGCTCGCCGATGCGGCCGGCGTACACCGAGGTGCCCTTGCGGTTGAAGTCACCCTCCAGGCCGTGGCCCACCGCTTCGTGCAGCAGCACGCCCGGCCAGCCCGGGCCCAGCACCACCGGCAGCGTGCCGGCCGGCGCTTCCACGGCGTCCAGGTTCACCAGGGCCTGGCGCAGCGCCTCGCGCGCGACGGCCCGCGGGCGGTCGCCGGAAAGCAGCTCGGCGTAGCCGTAGCGCCCGCCGGCGCCGGAATAACCCTGCTCGCGACGGCCGTCCTGTTCGACGATCACCTGCACGTTCAGGCGCACCAGCGGCCGCACGTCGGACGCCAGCCTGCCGTCGCTGCTGGCCACCAGCACGGTGTCCACGCCGCCGGCCAGGCTGACGGTGACCTGCTTCACGCGCGGGTCCTGCGCGCGCAGCCATTGGTCCACGTCGCGCAGCGCCTGGATCTTGAGGTCGGTGGCCATCTGGTCTATCGGATCCACCGGCGCATACAGCGCGCGGCCCGGCACCACGATGCGCTGGCCGCCGGGCGCGCTGGCGCCGCGGCGGCTGATGGCGCGCGCGGCGCCGGCCGACTCCAGCAGGGCATCGGCGCGGATGTCGTCCGAATACGCGAAGCCAGTCTTCTCGCCGCTCACCGCCCGCACGCCCACGCCCTGCTCAATGGAATGCGAACCGTCCTTGACGATGCCGTCCTCCAGGCTCCAGCCCTCGCGCCGGCTGTGCTGGAAGTACAGGTCGCCGTAGTCCACGCCCGGGCCCATCAGCCGGCCGAAGGCCGCGCCCAGGCCGTCCAGGCCGAGGCCGCCGGGCGCGAGCAGGCGGGATTGGGCGAGTTCAAGGGTTTCGGTCATTGCGTATGCCGCCAGGGAAAAGGATTCGTCATGGAAACAGGTGCGGGTGCGAAGGGACGGTTCAAGGGCGCCGCGACGCGACGCCGGGCCCGGGCTGCCGGCCGGGGGCCGCAGCGCCCGGGCCACCGGTCGGTGCCGGGCTTCGGCTGCCCGCCGGCTTGCGTTCGGCCGGCGGCGGCCCCTTCTCGAGCACTTCCACCTTGGGGTCTTTCCACGGCCCGCTGATGCGGTAGACCGTGCGCGCCGCCTGTTTGAGCGGCTGCTGCAGCACGGCCTGGGCCACGGCGCCCACGGCCGCGCCCACGGGCCCGCCGGCGAGGGCGCCGATCACGGGCAGCGCGCCGCCGGTCTTGGGCAGCACTTCGATGCGCTGGTCGTACTGCTGCAGGCGCAGGTCGGTGGAGCCGCTCACGCGGATCTCGGCGGCGGGGCCGTTGATCAGCAGCAGGTCGGTGCTGGCACGCCCGCCGGAGAACACGAACTCTCCGCTCATCGTGTTGAAGCCGAAACCCTTCTGGAAGAAATCGCTGAAGTCCAGGCTGAGCCGGCGCGGGATCTCGGCCAGGCTGATCAGGCCCAGCACGCGCCCGCCGCCGCCCGGTTCGACTTCCAGCAGCTGGCCTTCGCCGACGTCGGCGCGCAGGCGGCCTTCGAAGCGCGCCAGGGCGAACGCGCCCGGCGAGCCGGCCCAGCTGCCCTGCAGCTTGCCCTTGATTTCGCCCTCTTCGACCATGCCGGCCAGGCCGAAGGCGCCCAGCAGTTCGCCCAGGCTGCGCGCGGAGAAGTCCACGTCGAAGCGCGACCGGCTGCGCCCTTCGCCCGCGCGAAGCCAGTCGCCGCTGGCGGTCAGCTGCATGCCGCGCGCGCGGGTGCTGAAACGGTCCACGCGCATCCCCTGCGCCACCGGCGTCGTTCGCAGCTCGGCCTGGCCCAGCGCCATGGCGCCCATGCGCAGGTCTTTCACCGTGAAATCCAGCGGTGGCAGCGCCGCGGGGTCCTGCCCGGGCACTTCTTCGTCGGCCAGGGCGATGGCTTCCGCACCGGCCGCCGATGGCTCGGGCGCCGGCGGTTTCTCGGGCCAGTGCAGGCGTTCGAAGCGACCCTGCACGCCCTGTTCGAGCGCGGAGGGAATGCGAACGGCACCCTCGATGGCCGGCCCCAGCAGCTGCACCTGGGTGTGGTCGGCCTGGCGCTGCAGGCGCAGGCGCGTGTCCGGGAACTCCGAGCCCAGCAGGTCAAGCCGGGCCACGCGCAGGTCCACCGCACGCAGACCGCCCGCACCTTCGCCCTTGGCCGCGAACCCGATCCAGCCGGCGGCATCCAGCGTGTCGCTGGCGCCGACGACGGCCAGTCCCTCGGCCGGCAGCGGCGCGTCGGCGCCGGTGCCCAGCTGGATCAGGCCGGTCATCGCGTTGTCCGCGCCCATGCGGCCGCGCAGGCGCATCAGCTCGCCCAGCGTCAGCGCGATTTCGCCCTTGCCCACCGGCAGCGGCGCCTGCAGCGACAGCGGCTGCGGCGTGGCCGCGTCCTTGCCCAGCGGCGCGGGCAGCGTGATGGCGGTGCCCACCAGGTCGGACTGCACGTCCAGGCGCGCGGGCGGTGCCGGCGCGCCCGCCAGGGCCTGCGGCACGTCGAGCGAAAGCCGCCACTGGCTGCTGCCGGCCAGCCAGGGATTGAGCCAGCGCAGCGGCTCGTGCCGCGCCAGCAGCACCTGCGGCGGGAAGCGGCCTTCCAGCGTGGCGCGCGCGGCCAGCGACGGGCTGCCCGTGTAGCCATCGCCCACGAACAGGTTGAAGCGCGCCGGTTCACCTTCGAACAGCACCTGCAGGTCGTCGGCCGCGAAGCCATGGTCGCTGAACCGCGTGCGCCCCTGCACCTGGGTGAAGGCGATGCCCCAGCGCGGATCGGAGAGCGCGGCATCGGTGAGGTCGATCGTGCCCTCGATGCGGCGGTCGCCCAGGCGCGCCGCCAGCGGCAGGTCCAGCTGCAGCGCCACCGTGGCCGGGCCGCGGATGCTGGCGTTGAGCAGGTGTTCCTCGTAGTTCGCGCGCAGCGGGCTGGCCAGCATCAGCGCCTGCAGCGACTCGCCGCGGCCAGCGGCGTTGATGTCCAGCAGCAGCCGCGGGTCGCGGAAATCGGCGATGCCGCCCACGACGCGGCCGACGCGATTGCCCAGGATGGCGCCGGAGCCATCGAGCGCCATGCCCGGTCCGTCGAAGGCCACGTCCAGGTCCAGCGCCTCGGCCACCGGCCAGTCGCGGTTGAACGCCACCTGCGCCTGCACCACGCGCGCACGCGCATCGAAGCGGCCCTGGCCTTCGCGGAACGGCCAGTCGGCCAGTTCGCCGCCCAGCGCGGCGCGGCCCAGTTCCACCGTGCCCTCCTGCAGCGCGTTGTCGAGCCAGTCGATGGTGGCCGGCGGCATCTTGCCCACCACCCAGAACTTCTTCGCCGCCTGCACGGTGGACGGATCCACCTCGGCGGCCAGGTCGAGCCGCGGGCTGCGGCCCGGCCCCTGGAACTGAAGCTCCACGCGCGCCAGCACGCCGAAGTCGTCGCCGCGCACGCGCAGCGCGCTGGCGCCGGCCGTCCACTGCGCGCCGCTGCGCCACCAGCCGAGCGTCCCGGCCGCGCGCACGTCCATGGGCTGGCGGAAGCCGGGCCAGTCAAAGCGCACCGGCCCGCTGCCCAGCTTGAACACGCCGCCGGACTGGTCGAACGCCGCGCTGCCCGCCAGGCCCTGCAGGCCGGGGCGATTGCCGTAGGGGCTCCAGCCCACCGCATCCACCTTCGCCGAGCCGCGCCAGGCGCCGTCGCGTCCATCCACGCGCACGTGGCGCAGTTCACCGTCCGGCGCGGCTTCCAGCAGCCATTCGCGCAGGCCGGCCGGCACCGCGTCGCTCAGCGTGGCCAGCGCGCGCGCCGGCGCCAGGTCCATGCGCGGCGCATGCAGGGCGAAGCGCTTGCCGCCCGCCAGCCACAGGCCGTCGAAGCTGCGCGGCTCGCGCCGGCCCGCCTCGTGGAAATGCAGCTCCGGCGCGTGCAGCTGCCAGCCGTTGTCGTCCACCTGCCAGCGCGCCAGCAGGTTGGCGCGCTCGAAGGCCACCGGCGGCGAGGACAGCGAGCCATCGGGCATCCTGCGCCACGGCTTGCGCGCACCGAACGCCAGCGGCGCCAGCTCGGCGCGGCTGCGCACGTCCATGATGCGCTGGGCGTCAATCCGCGCCCACAGGTCCACGTTGCCCGAGCCCGCCACCACCAGGCCGGTGTCGGCCAGCAGCGGCGACCAGTCGTCGAGCCGCAGCGCTTCGCCGCCGGCCCACAGCGGGCCCGACCACGTGCCGCGCTCCAGGTCCACCACCGCCGTCATCG
>Ga0138256_10006397_pt1 | contig 12453 bp, 7 predicted proteins | sample KNB2016incub_MG_FD_105486 | JGI IMG/M metagenome (GOLD analysis project Ga0138256, IMG submission 105486) | Active sludge microbial communities from wastewater in Klosterneuburg, Austria - KNB2014incub_MG | ecosystem: Engineered > WWTP > Activated sludge > Unclassified | place: Austria... | reverse complement strand
ATCTTTTCCAAGTACTATTCCTGAAATACTATTGCCATGACCATTGATAAATTTTGTTGTAGAATGAATGACAAAATCAACGCCAAGCAATAAAGGTTGTTGCAGATAGGGTGTAGCAAATGTATTGTCAATGGCTGACCATCGCTGATGAGCGGAAACGACTTTTGCGAGTGCTTCTATATCAATGCATGCCAATGTTGGATTGGCCGGTGTCTCCAGATAGACTAAACGGATGGATGGATCATTTTTTAGCACACTGCTGACCAATTCCAGATCGTTCAAATTAGCATACATTATCTCAATTCCCCATCCAGTAACAATTTTCGTCAGGAGTTCAGTAGTGCCTCCATATACATTGGGCTGTGTTAGTATTTTATCACCTTGTTTTAAAAGACCGGAGACCAAAACATTTACAGCAGCCATTCCTGAATTAGTCATCACAGCCGCCGCATTCATTTCACTTCCAAAGGTTTCCATAGCGGCAATTTTGGAAGCAGTGGCCTCTACAGTAGGGTTGCCATAACGTCCATAAGTGTGTCCCTTTTCTTCATTAGCGAAGATCCGGATACCTTGCTGTATATCTTCAAAGTCATAAGAGGACGTTGCATAAATGGGAAGGATATGTGGCCTGGTGGTATGCGGATCAGGCCATTCGCGGGCAGATAAAGATTCGAAGCGGATCATTATAAAAGAATTAGAATATTAACTCTATTGATTGTCAGCGTAAATTTAAAAAAGGTAGGGACAGGTCGCGACCTGTCCCTACCTTTTTTAAATTTATACAGCTATCACCACAAAAAAAAACTCCGGAGATGACTCCCCGGAGTTTTTTGGTTACAGCTAACTGTAAAACTTTTTTTAGCTGATAGCCGATAGCTATTATTATTTTGTTACGATCACCGGTAAGGAACGTTGTCCATCAGGTGTTTCAACCTGAAGGAGATAGTTACCCGAAGGTAGACCATGAACGCTTACAGATTCAACATGCTGGGAGAACGTTTGCTCAAGAGCTTTGAAGTAGACTACGCGGCCCAGGTTATCAATCAATCTAAGTTTCACATCACTATATGGTTTGTCAAAATCCAGTTTGACCTGTAATAGGTCAGAAGCAGGATTTGGATATATAGAAACTGAATTATCGACTGGCAATTGATCAACGGTGTTGGTGCTGTTTACAACAATTCTCACTATTGGTGTAAGATTATGACCGAAAAATCTTCTAGCATCATTCCCAAATTCTCTCACTTCATAATCAATGTTCCCAATTTGACCATCAGGTGAAAAACCAAGAACAGATGTATACAGATAGTCATCTGCGAGACCTTGAGCTACTGCTGTGTCCATAGCGAGAACAGCTGCACTGTAATCACGGGCATCACTTCCCATTAATAAGAATTGAGGATCTGTGCTAAATGTAGCCTGATATTGAATGATCGCCATATACCCTAATCCGGCTTTCATGATGATTGGCGCACCCTCATTTTCAAAATTCACAAGGGTAGTTTCAATAATCGGATGTTCACCTTCAGACCCTGTGAATAGATAGTCGGCTGTACCAATATAATCTCTTTCCCCTGGTTGAGAAATCTTGTCACCATTATCATCTGTCCATTGTAAAAGGTAAACTTGTACAGTTTGGCCAGTCATATACCCAAATGGTATGTTTGGGTTACCTATTGGGTTATAAGCTCCCCAGAGAATCCTGTCTACAGTTGCATCGGCTACTGGTCTGAAGTAATTGCCACATGCCATGGACTTTGGTGCACCTGCACTATAAAGTGCATCATTTACAGCCAATCCAGTTGTAAATTCATTTTCTAAAGCAAATGTATTACCACCAACACTGTAGGCGAAACTGATAACATTGTCTGATGTATCGAAATCATCCTCGTCTTGTGTCAGGGTATAAGTTCCTATATAATCAGCTGTTTCCTGAGGCAAGTCAATGAGAACAGGATTTAGCCTGTTTTCATATGTAGAATCTGCCAGAACCGTACCATAAACGAGGTCTTCGTTATACAGGACAGCCTGAGTATTGGCATCCACAACAGTGTGATTTAATACAACATTCGTCTGATCGACTGCACCAGTATTACTTATGTCAGCAAGTGCGGCGAATGGATAGACCTGGTTTGATGGAATGGAAGCCCATGGCGCAATCGCATAGAAGTTTCTTTGAACACGGAGGTTATTGGCTTCCGTTTCTAATATTTTAACATCATCTATAGCCCAACAATAGTAGTTGGCATTGTATACAAAACGGAATTGTAATAAATCATGTCCCGAAGCCCCGGACAAAAAGTGTCGTTGTACGTTACCACCATTAAAAGGATCGTTGACTGGAAATTCCTGGTTGACTTCGATATTAACCCAGTCAGTCCATGGATCCTCGCCATCTTTGGTGCGATAAGAGATGAAGAACGTACTATAATAATTACGTATAGCCTGTGTCCATGATAGAGACAGTCCGATGGCGCTCCAATTGGAGGTATTGATTTCAGGAGAAACCAGGAAGTGCTGGGATTCAGCAGCACAACGCCCTGTGCCCACAGCTGAATCTGTTCGTGATCCGCCATTATCATTAAAGTCTGAATCTATACCTACTGCTCCGTCACATATAGTTTCAGAAGTGATGAAATAACTTGGCCCTGACCATGCACCTCTAGTGAGGTTGCCAGTAGGTAGGTATTGAAACCCACCATTAGCTGCAGATGAATCGGGTACTCCACATGTACCTTCTGTAGTCCATCCATTGGCTTCTATTCCTCCTGCGAAAGTTTCAACCCAAAGTGCAGGTGTTGCAGGGCTTGCTGCAAATATACCAAGTTTGAAAGTGCCTTCTGTGGTGGCATCTGCACCTCCAGACCAAACACGTACTTTATATTCAGTATCTGGCATAAGGCAACCACTTGCTACTTGCAGGGTGTTCAAAGTAGGATCGTCAGTAACCTGGCATCTCACGATAGGCTCATTTGAGCCACAACCGGCATAAACAGCAAAACCAACTGATGGTATATCAGTTTGGGTGATAGTTCTGTCGAAATATGCTTTTAACAAGATTCCATCATTAGGAAGATTAACAGGTGTACGGAAGTAATACCAAATATCATCCGTGTAAAAGGTCTGTGAACATACTGAAGAAGGCGTAGTTGAAGCTGTAGCTCCACGGGTATCCCCGGCAACCAATACAGCGGCAGCCTCATTGTCAGCGTAAACCACTGGAAGGGCATTGACACAGTCATTATTGACCGGTTGCGCCCATGCGGTGACACTCCATAAAGCAAGTCCAAAGAAAAGACTTGAAATTCGTAAAGTTACTTTCATCATTTTCAGAATTTAGTTTTAATAAATAGCTTTTTAATCTAATTGAGTGATCGTTTGAAATCGTAATAGCCTTAGAGGGGAATTGAGGGTAAAAATATAAAAAATTGACATTAACCTGCTAAAGGAATGTATTTATGTAAACCTGTAGACAATTATGTCTTAATCCATTGATTTATCTCGTCAACATCCACGGTTACTACCCCAGAATGTGAACAAACATAAGCCCCGGTGAGATTGCCCAATGAACCTATTGTCGGAAGATCCAGTCCACAAATCATCCCAATGGCCAATGAACATATGACAGCATCACCTGCACCACATACATCCACCACATCAATAGACCTCTCCGGTAAGATATGCTTTTCGGCGTTCTCATTTTGGAGATACATTCCATGGGCACCTAACGTAATAGCTATTGTATTGATATTCATGCTGTTTCGCCATTTGGTGCATAATTCACTTAAATCATCAAACTCAATATTTTTATGCGCTGCCTGCCCTGCTTCTCTCAGATTTGGTTTAAATACGTCTACTCCTTTGTATTGAAAGAAATTCTTTTCTTTCGGATCTACAGCTATAAAGACACCATGTTCCCGTCCGATCCCTATGATGGCAGAGATGATTTTCTCAGTCATGAATCCTTTATTGTAGTCCTCAAGGATGATCAGGTGGGGTTTTTCACTTCTTATATACTTGCTTATATGTTCTATAGCCTGAAGTTCTTCATTTCCAGTCAGGTACTCCACGGATTCTTCATCGATTCGTAATAGATGGTGAGATGAGGCTACAACTCTTGTTTTAACGGTTGTTGGTCTCAATTTGCTCTTAAAGAGATGCTGCCGGATATTTTGCTTTTCCAGAAGGTCAGCAAGGAGGTCTGAACTAGGGTCGTTTCCTGTCAAACCGATCAAAGTAGTTTGACAGCCCCAGGCAGCCAGGTTTAAAGCCACGTTAGCGGCACCACCGGCTTTTACTTCTGTATATTGATGAGAAAGGATAGGTACAGGAGCTTCAGGGCTGATACGCTCAACAATCCCGAAAATATACCGATCCAGCATGGCATCACCTATAACCAATGCTTTAATCCCTTTCGATTTCTCAAGGACAAGATTTAATTCTTTCTTCGATATCATGATTTGCTGCTGCAAGGTATTGATTCCAGAATGGAATTGGTTACGATGGACGTAGCTCCTGCATGCGACTGCAAATAATTGTAGGCAATTTTACCCGCCATACCTGCATTACCTGAATCCAACAGGAATGTGATCTTTTTCCGAAGAGTTGAAGCATTGGTTATAGACCAGGCCGCTTGCAGGTCAACCATAGCAACTGCTTCTGGGAATTTTTTAAAAGAAGGGCCGAATAGTATTGGCTTTTGATGGGCCATTGGTTCAAGGATATTATGGATTCCGGATCCAAATCCTCCTCCTATATATGCGATTTTTCCAAGGGAATATAGTACCGACAATAGTCCAACACTATCAATGAGTAGCACTTTTGGTACGGAGTCTCCAGGTCTGAGTTCTGAAAGTTTTTTTGTGTTGGCGGGAAGTGATTTCAAAACACGTTGGATATTAGTTGCCGAGACATCATGAGGGGCAAGGATGATGCTAAGGTCCATTTGTTGAATCACCTGTGCGATGATTTTTTCATCTTGTGCCCATGTGCTGCCTGCAATCAGATCAAAGGACGGCGCACCCACTAATACTTCAGGAATTCTCGACTTTATTTCGGATGGCAATTCCAGGCTTCGATCTATCCGTGTATCACCTGCAACGCTAAGATTAGAAAAGCCTTTCTTTTGGAAGAAAGTAATATGGTCAGCTTCCTGGAGAAATATTTTTTTAAAATTTTTCAAAAGAGACTTTGTAGGAGGGAGCGCCCACGAGCTAAACCATCTTCCGGGAATCCAGTGCGCTGAGATCAGGAATGTTGGTATATCTTTTTGTTTTAGGGCACTCAGGTAACCTGGCCATAAATCATATTTTACAAAAATAGCAACATCAGGTTTAATGCATGCCACCCATTTATGTGCAACACCAGGCAAATCAGCAGGTAAATACATCACTGAAGCCAATTCGTAATTTGATCGAAGGAGATACCCACTTGGGGAATAGAATGTCAGGATGATTTCGCACTCCGGTTTTTGCGCTTTAAGTCTTTGGATGACAGGACGCGCTTGTTCAAATTCACCAAGGCTCGAGACATGAAACCAAATACGCGGGGATGATTTTGCAGGAAACGACTCAAGTTTTTCCTTCCAGCCTTTTCGGCCACTCGCCCACAATTTAGATTTATCATTCCATAGAGTGGAGATGCGGATACCTGCTACCATCAGGTACATGATAAGATAATAGGGTATCCAGATCATGCCTGCTAGTAGTAGATATGTTCTGATTTGTACACCCGGCTTATCGTAACTATATACGCTACACTAAAGCCTGCAAAAATATCTGTGCGTTTTTGTTCAAGGTATTCGCCGGTTAGAAAATCAATATCCCTTCTCGATTGCGTGCGGGCTCCATAGAAATCACCCATGATGTGAAAATGAAAATTATTGGTTGGGCTCTGGTACTGATACCCAAGGCCAAGATGAATAGCTGGTCCATTGGAAAGCCTGTCATACCCCTTGAGATATTTTTTTTCAAGGGCTACAATGCTTCCGACATTATCCTGGACCCTGATCTTATGTTGTAACAACCCACCTCCGATTTGTGCCCTGATACCGGTCAGTTTGTTTTTATGTTCTGACGTGCTGAAAATTTTTCCCGCATTGAATCCAAGATAAAAGCCTCTTTCTTTGAGATTGACATCACCGGCTTTTCCATCTACCCCGATAATACTACCATCATAAGCGCGAAGGGAAGCCAATACATCCTCATTGACGGTACTTCCAAAAATAAAGATGCCTTCAACGCCAAACAGAATTTTATTCTTCAACCCTACATTTTCAAAGGAGATTCCAAAATCACTATTTGCCCCAAACCTGTCCTTCATGTCTCCTGAAGGGGTATGAAAGCCATACTTGAATTCCAGAAACCGCGTAGAATTGACTTCCTGGCTTTGCCCATGGAAGCTCCAGAGAATCAACAGGAGCAATGCTGCCTGACCCCCAAACCTTATTTCTAGTATCTTTGCACCTCTCATAAACCGTAAAATCGTTAATAAAGGTATTGAAAAGGGTATTAATCACCGGCGCGGCCGGATTCATCGGGTCGCACCTATGTGACCGTTTTTTGAAGGAAGGCTTTCATGTCATTGGGATGGACAATCTTTTGACAGGTTCAATGTCAAATATTGAACACCTATTTCCTGAGAAGAGATTCGAATTCCACCATCACGACATTACTAAGTACGTCCATATTCCTGGTGAATTGGCTTATATCCTTCATTTTGCCTCGCCTGCCAGTCCAATTGACTACCTGAAGATGCCAATACAGACCCTTAAAGTGGGCTCTTTGGGAACGCATCATTTACTGGGGCTCGCGAAATCAAAAAATGCCAGAATTTTAATAGCCTCAACATCAGAGGTTTATGGTGATCCTTTGATTCATCCCCAGAAAGAGGACTATTGGGGCAATGTCAATCCGATCGGTCCCAGGGGGGTTTATGACGAGGCAAAGCGGTTTATGGAAGCTATCACCATGGCGTATCATCGTTTTCATGGACTTGAAGTTCGGATCGTTAGGATTTTCAACACCTTTGGACCCCGGATGCGATTAGAGGACGGACGGGCCTTACCAGCCTTTATGGCACAGGCTTTGAGAGGTGAAGGGTTGACTGTTTATGGTGATGGAAGTCAGACACGTTCATTTTGTTATGTAGATGATCTGGTGGAGGGAATTTACAGGCTGTTATTGAGTGATTATTCGTCACCGGTCAACATAGGTAACCCGGATGAAATAACGATTATGCAACTGGCGGAAGAGATTTTGACATTAGTTGGAAATCCGGATGCGTATATCGATTATAGGTCTTTGCCTGAAGATGACCCAAAGGTGAGGCAACCCGATATCACACTGGCAAAAAAATTGCTCGGTTGGGAGCCAAAAATACCAAGAGCAGAAGGGATGGTTCATACCCTGAAATATTTTAAAGAGGCTCTGGCAAAAGGGTGAGCCCACAGAGCTTAAATGAAAGATATGTTTGAGAACAATGGAAAAGTAAAATCAATCCTCATTGTACTGATGGGGTTGTTGTTTTATTTGCCTTCAGGATTCGCCCAGATAACTGAATCTCAAGCCAGGGAAATGCTTGCAGAAAGGGGTATTCCTGAAGACACACTTAAAGCAAGGCTGATTGCAAAGGGATATAACCCGGACAACCTAACCAAGGAACAATTGCCTGCATTCCAGAATGTCATATTGGAGACTATTGAAGAAATAGAAAAGGAAAAGCAGGTTAATCCTAAAGAGATACCATCGGAAACACCCGCTATTATTCTCGAAGTTCCAACGCAGCCGCTTATCGTTGTTGAAGCGCCTCTCGTACCCATTGAACCGGAACCCACACCGACCTATGGACAGGAAATATTCAGGAACAACTCCATTGCAGTTTATCAGAAAGCAGAGGATATCGTCGCTTCAGATGCGTATGTGCTGGGGACAGGTGATAAGATTGGAGTAATAGGTTTTGGCCGGTCACAGTTTGAAGGAATTCTCGAAATTGATCAGGAAGGTTTCATTAGAATGGGCAATGGTTTGCCAAAAGTCTTATTGAAGGGTGTCACATTTGGTAATGCAAAGGAATTGCTATACCAGCGTTACAGTCAATATCATGTCATCACCCGAGGTGAGTTTCAGGTGACCCTTAATAAGCCAAGAAATATGACGGTCAATGTTTTTGGTGAAGCTAAAACAACCGGCTCTTTCACTTTGCCAGGAATTAATACTGCGTTTAATGTGCTCAGTGCTGCAGGAGGGCCAACAGATATTGGATCCGTAAGACGTATTAAGTTGATCAGGGGGAATGAGACTCTTCCATTGGATATTTATGAATTCATGAATGATCCTGGAGTTGCCAAGAATTATTTTTTACAAAACAATGATTACATCCATGTCCCAATCGCTCAGAAAGTAGTGGAAATCAGAGGTGCTGTGACAAGACCTATGAAGTATGAATTGCTAGATAATGAGAATTTGACGCAATTGATAAAATTTGCAGGTGGGGCAAAAGCCAATGCCTATCTCGCCGATGTGCAGGTGACAAGATTTATGAATGACAAACAAATGGTCACCAACATCAATCTTCGTGAACTTGAAGGTAATGATGGTGATTACATTCTTTTTAATGGTGACATAGTTGAAATTAAATCAGTAGATGAAGTCGCCCAAAACGTAGTAAGTATTTCAGGTGCTGTAAGGTTTCCTGGAAAATATGAACGACGTGAGGGAATGAGAATATCAGACCTGATCAGTCAGAGTGTATTGAAGCCGGATGCAAGACTTGATTTTGGATACTTGTTGAGATATCAATTAGATGGATCCTATAAATATGAGCGTGTAAATATTCAGGTTATCCTTGACAATCCAAATTCACCCGCTAACCTAAGTCTTGGTTTGCAGGATATGGTGCAGGTCATGAGTATGACTTCCTATGCCCAACTAGGGTTTTTCTCTGTTATCGGGGCGGTAAATACCCCCGATACATTTTCGTTCAATCCTGATGGAAGACTTAAACTGGAAGAGGCTATATTGTTGGCCGGAGGTACTAAGCAAAATGTCTCAGATTTCGGATATATCATGCGGCTTAATCCGCGCGAACCGAAGGCAATAGAATATATTCACTTTGATCTAATGGAGGCAATGAAGGATCCCTCTTCATCAGCCAATATAGAAATAAAGGACGGAGATCAGATCATGATATTTAATAAAAACGATCGACGTGATGACTTCACAGTTGCGATATATGGGTCGGTCAGAACACCCGGCATTTTCCCATATGGTCAGGGAATGAGCCTGGCTGACATCGTTAGTCTTGCAGGCGGATTTAAGTATGAAGCCGATAATGAGCGAATCGATTTAGCCCGAACAGAATACACCAACGGGCAGGAAATGAAAATTACCCTTTACAATACAGAATTGGCAAGAGATTTTGAAACAAATGGCCTGGCAGATAACAGTTTAAAGCTTCAGCCATTTGATCATATCTATATACGTACCATTCCGGAATTTGAGGGCCAGCAAACTGTTCGCGTAGATGGGGAATTTAAATATCCGGGCACCTATCCGATCCTTGAAGATAAAGAGAGGATAGCTGATCTGGTAGCCAGAGCAGGAGGTTTGACGGGAGAGGCTTTTCCTGAAGGCGCTAAGCTTTACAGGTTAGGTGATTCAACAGGTTTAGTCGTTATCAACCTTGCTGAAATATTACAAAACGGTAATGTCCCTTCTAATATCGTGCTGAGAAGCGGGGATGTATTGATAGTGCCTAAAAGCCGGGACCTGGTTACCATAGGAGGTTATGTCAATCTAGGTGATGTCTATTCGCAAGGAATCCTCAAAGGACGGAATTCAGTCACAGTTGCCTTTCGCGGCGAGAAGAGTGCGAAGCATTATATTGATAAGTTTGCTGCAGGGGTAAGTAAAGATGGCTCTTTGAATGAAATCAGAGTCCAGTTTGCGGATGGCCGTGCAGAGCGGACAAAGAAATTTCTTTTCGTAAATCAATATCCAACCATTGAGAAGGGTGCCACCATTACTGTAGGACCAAAGGAAGTAAAACCAACAGTTGCTAAAGCTGAAAAGAACTCAGACTGGGGCAATATCCTTAGGGATACGGTGTACCAGGCTACAGCCATCCTGACATTAATCATCTTGATAGATCAACTTTCTAATTAAGGTTTTGTTGAAGTAATTTCCATGGCCAGGATACATAATCTTGATTTAGGTGATTTTCCCTTGTTGCTTGCTCCTATGGAGGATGTGAGTGATCCACCTTTCCGTTTTCTTTGCAAAGAGCATGGTTGTGATATGCTTTACACAGAGTTTATCAGTGTAGAGGGTTTGATACGCGATGCAGAAAAGAGTATCCAGAAACTTGATATCTATGATTCGGAGCGGCCAATAGGGATTCAAATCTTCGGAGCTGAACTCGATTCGATGCTTCAGGCTACTGATATTGTTGTGGAAGCCAAACCTGAACTTCTCGATATTAATTATGGATGTCCTGTCAAGAAAGTTGTCTGCAAGGAAGCTGGGGCAGGCATACTCAAAGACATTCCTAAAATGATCCGGCTCACTGAAGCCGTTGTAAAGCGGAGTTCTATTCCGGTTACCGTAAAAACAAGACTTGGGTGGGATGAGGATTCAAAACATATTGTAGAAGTGGCAGAACGATTACAGGATATTGGTATCGCTGCCATTTCGATTCATGCGCGTACCCGTTCCCAGATGTATAAAGGTGAGGCAGACTGGACCTTAGTCGGGGAAGTAAAAAATAATCCACGTATGAACATTCCGGTATTTGGAAATGGAGATATTGATTCACCGGAAAAGGCAAAGTTGTATAAAGACAGATATGGTATTGATGGCATTATGATCGGCAGGGCAAGCATTGGATATCCCTGGATTTTCAGGGAAATCAAGCATTACCTGAAAACTGGAAATTTACTTCCTGAGCCAACCATTGCTAAGCGCGTTGATGCGGCACGACAGCACCTTGTGCATTCTATTGACTGGAAGGGAGAGAAAGTTGGGGTGGTGGAAATGCGCCGTCATTATACCAACTATTTCAGATCGCTGGAAGGTATCAAGCACTTCAGGTCCATACTGGTGTCGGAGGCAAATCCTGATGTTCTTTTTGACGTCCTTGAACAAATCAGGAATCACTATTCGCCTGAATTAATAGAATCATTTTAAAATACCCGATTTTTGCAGGAGATTAACGTCATTGCATTCCAATGGCATTGATGGCCATGCTAAATTTGGACCAGAACAGGCAAATGAAATTAGACATCACTTCATCGGAGAAAGAACTTTTTGACATCATACGGTCAGCTGCAGACTTCTTGCATGAAGAGGTCTATGTAGTGGGTGGCTTTGTCAGGGACCGACTGCTGGGGATTCCATGTAAGGATATTGATTTTGTAACCCCGGGAGATGGACCTGCCTTGGCGGAAGAAGTAACAAGGATGCTTGGCCGTGAAGCATCTGAGCTCCAGGTGTTCAAAACATTTGGTACCGCTATGATAAGATACCGCGATATGGAACTGGAATTTGTAGGAGCTCGAAAGGAATCTTATAGTGCCGATAGCCGGAAACCAAGTGTTGAGCAAGGAACATTGCGTGATGATCAACTCCGAAGAGATTTTACGATCAATGCGCTTGCGGCTGCCCTGCAAGGTGAGAATGCGTTTGAGATCATTGATCCTTTCGACGGGCTAATAGATCTTCAAAGAAAGCGCATTGTTACTCCATTGGATCCGCAAAGAACATTTTCAGATGATCCATTGCGTATGATGCGTGCTATCCGGTTTGCAAGCCAGCTTTCCTTTCAAATTGATCCTGGGACACTTGATGCAATCACCTCCATGCGTGAAAGGATCAAGATCGTTTCGGAGGAACGGGTGTCTTATGAATTGAATAAAATTATTTTATCCCCGGTACCTTCTGTTGGATTTCTATTGCTTGACAAAACAGGGTTACTAAAAATTATATTTCCTGAATTGGATGCCATGAAAGGGGTAGATCAGCATGAAGGATATGGGCATAAGGATAATTTCTATCATACACTACAGGTATTAGATAATGTGGCTGAAAACTCCTCCAACCTTTGGTTGAGATGGAGCGCAATCCTTCATGATATAGCCAAGCCGGCAACTAAGCGTTTTGAACCTGGTCATGGATGGACATTTCACGGGCATGAAGTTGTCGGGGCCAATATGACTGCGAGAATTTTCCGACGGATGAAACTCCCGCTCGATGAAAAGATGAAATATGTTCAGCAATTGGTTCGGTTGCATCTCCGTCCGATTGCTTTGGTACAGGATGAAATTACCGATTCAGCAATACGAAGATTGTTGTTTGATGCCAAAAATGATCTGGATGACCTGATGCTTTTGTGCAAAGCAGATATAACATCTAAAAACCCTGAAAGAGTTGCAAGATATCTGGGCAACTACAAAGTAGT
>Ga0138256_10006396_pt1 | contig 12454 bp, 5 predicted proteins | sample KNB2016incub_MG_FD_105486 | JGI IMG/M metagenome (GOLD analysis project Ga0138256, IMG submission 105486) | Active sludge microbial communities from wastewater in Klosterneuburg, Austria - KNB2014incub_MG | ecosystem: Engineered > WWTP > Activated sludge > Unclassified | place: Austria... | reverse complement strand
TGGAGTATGGACAGATGGTACTGCCACAGCATATCTTGCAGTCTCCTCAGACTGGGTAGGTATTGGGACCTCAACTCCAACTGACAAAGTCAATATTCTAGCCTCAACCTCTGGATCAGCATCATTTGATGGACTACAGATCGACTTCACCCAGTCAGATGACACCGATTCCACAGATGCCAATGCAGGACTAAATATCAACATCACATCGTCTTCCTCAGATCCAGATACCTTGTACGGAATCAATATCGCAGCAATTACTGGAGGTAGTGCAAGAGAGACAGGGCTAAATGTGGGATCAGGTTGGGATTACTCCGCCTTATTTGCAGGTAAAGTAGGAATTGGGACGACCGCACCATCGAACGTTCTATCCGTCTACACAACGTCCAGAGATGATGGCATCTATCTTGATGGTACAGATCGACCAACTATACAGATCGCATCAAGCGGTGTAACGCGAGCTCGATTCGGTGTTTCTACCGGAGCGGGCCAGTTATCATCTGACTCAGTCGCAAATGATGTAGTCATTAGAACGGAAGGCACAAATCTACTATTTAATACAAACACTGGATCATCCAATGCTGCATTAGCGCTAAGCAGCACAGGTACAGCATTATTCAAAAACACAACCAACTCTACAACTGCTTTCGTAGTTCAGAACTCTGGAGGTACGAGCCTACTAAATGTGGATACTTCAAACAACCGTATAACTTTGAAGGCAGATATTGAGACGTCCAATAATATCAGCAGTCCTTATGGCGGAACAGGTGTAATAGGAAACAGACTCGGTTTGTCAGAAGAGCTCGAAAATACTTTTCTATGGACGGCAAATAATCTAACAGTAACAGCCAACAACAGCTCAGCTCCAGACGCGACCCTGACAGCAGACACACTAAGTGGTTCGGCTGCAAATAGTACATTAACCTATACTAACAGCGACATTGATGGTGCAGGCACTTACACATTTAGCATATGGCTTAAATCAAACGCCGGTAATATACCATCAACAATTCGTCTAGACTCTACGGCGGGTAGTCCTACTACCGGTACCGCAGTCAGCATAACTGCTACTACCGAATGGAAGCGTTTCAGTGTGACCCAAACCTTCACTGGTAGCCCTACCGCTATCAGTCCGGTAATAACCATTACGAACAGTGGAGAAACCATTGTTGCGTGGGGAGCTCAGGTCCAATCAGGCACCAGTATGGGAGTGTATACGCCAGGTGGAACGCATTCAAATCAGGAAGCTGGCGTCGTAGTCAACGGTTTACTACGACTATTTAGTAACGAGGATAGCGGAGGATATGCCGCAATTATATTTGGTTCCGGAGACAGCAATTACAGTACTACTCTAAGCAAAAGTGGTTTGCAAGTACCAGGCAATACGGGTGATTTTGCATTTAACATAGATACGACGGATGGATTATTCAAATTTCAGTCAGGTTATGGGACGGCCCTTACTATAAAACCATCTGCTTATAATACCGGGACAGGTATCTTAATTTCTGGTTCGGCGCCAAGTGCCGTAACCCAAACAGCTGCGGTCACGGGCCTGAGCCTAAATCAGTCCACTAACTTTACTGTTCCAAACAGTTCGGCCGGAAATCAAACAGGCATTAACCTAACCATAAAAGACGGTGGAGCCTCCGCAACCTCGAAAGGTATCTCTATTCAGGGTACTGCTGACACAGGTATAAGCTTTGGCGGAACTATAACCAATCTTATAGATGCGACGAACTTCAAGGTTTCGAGCCTTGGAGTAGCTACTCTTGGCTCTGCGAACCAAGCTGGTTCGCTCGTCATCAATGACGGAACTAGTAGTACTGTTACTATTAAATCCGGAACTCAGGTAGCTGCTACTAACTATGACATTACTATTCCCGCCATTACGGGCAGCGACATAATCTGCTTACAATCGTTCGCTAACTGTGGTGGAGCAAGCGTATGGATAGACGGAACCGCTAATGCATATCTTTCGGTCTCCTCAGACTGGGTAGGTATTGGGACCTCAACTCCAACTGATAAGCTAAACGTATTGGCCTCAACTTCTGGGTCAACCTCATTTGACGGACTACAGATTGACTTTACTCAAGACGATGATGCGGACTCAGCAGACACCAATGCAGGACTTAACATTAACATCACTTCATCTTCCTCAGACCAAGACACAGTACTTGGTATTAACATTGCAAATATTACCGGAGGCTCAGCGTTTGAGAGAGGATTGCAGATTGGATCAGGATGGGATAGCAATCTGTACTTTAATGACACGACAACCAATATTAGCATTGCAAACTCTGGTACCTTCACCTTCAATGACGGAACAAACACCTTGTTCTCAATCGTTGATACGGGAACAAATGCAGATCTTATTATTACCGGAGGCGTAACATTTGCAGCCTTTACGAATGGAGGCTTGGGCTGCTCAGCATTAGAAACTACCGCTACAGGAGCGCTAAACTGCGGAACGGACGATACTACAGGTGGATCAGCTCCAGGTTGGACCGATGGTGGATTTAACGTCTACTTATCAACGCTCAATGACCTAGTGGGTATCGGAACAACTACTCCAACAGATAAGTTAAACATCCTAGCTTCTACCTCAGGTTCGGCAGCATTTGATGGACTACAGATTGACTTTACTTTGTCATCGGATGGAGACAGTGCGGATAACAACGCCGGCCTAAACATTAATCTCACACAATCAAGTAGTGATGCTGATGTTCTCAATGGAATAAGCATCTCAATCGCCGGAGCGAGTACGAGCGCGAGAGAGCGAGGAATCTCAATAGGTACCGGTTTTGATGATGACATCTACTTCGCCTCTGCGTCAGCGACTCTTAGAATTCAGAGTGGAGGACAGATTGCAATTACCGACAACTTTATCGGTGGAGGCGCAAGTAGCGATCTCCCACTTGCTCGACTAAAGGAGTACTTCTCCGATGCGAACTTTGGCGTTTGGGAGGCCGGTGGCTTCATAAATCTTGATGGATCGTATAGAATGGATAACTTTATTAATCCGGGATCTGCCTCAGCGGATATTTCCGGCGCATCGAAACTCGGAGACAATCAGGACTGGGTCGTCGATGAGGCTGCAACCGGCGCAGGAGGCACTGCTACTCAGCAGGTAGGATGTCAGGTAGGCGTAGGTGGCGGTAACACTAACCTTACATACGGTACCAGTAATCAACTAAATGGCGTTATGTATATGAAGCTTGACTCAAACTCAGTGACAAACACACCGAATACGTGGTGCGCGATGTATCATGCTGACACCGCCGGCTCAAATGCCACACGCATGGCTCAGCTAAATGCAGCCAACAAGTTCATTATGTACTATAAAGTCCGACCGGACTCAAACTACACCGCAACAAATACCCCAAGCAACAACAACCTCTTTTTCTGGCTAGGGGCAAATCAGCATACTCAAGGCTACTTTGGTAAGTCAACCCTTACTTCAAATAATAATCTCATTGCGTTCACCAATCTCAATGGTACCCAGACGCAGACCGGTACGAACGCTACGGCCGGTACGGTGTGGAATGGATGGGTGCAAAATGGAACTGCAGCTACCAATATATCTACGGTATCGTGTTCGAATGCCAACATCAGTACTGCTACCAATGCATGGGCATTGATGCGTATCGAGGCTCGTGCCACTAATGATGTTCATTTCTTCATTGACGGGGATGTTTCTAACGGTGTTAGTCTGAGTGAGTGTGGAGGCGGCATTACCTCAAACATCCCAACCGGAATGTTAAGGCCACAAATTATGGCTGCCCAAAACGGCGGAACCGTCACCGTCACAAGAGGTCTATTTGTCGATCTTTTTGCCTTCGTTCAGGATGATGTGCGTGATGGTACGACTCCACAGCAGGCGTTATCAACCGACGCAGAGTTAGCCAACACAACGCAAGAAATCCCCGACATTATGGGTGGCGCAGACCTTGCCGAGCACTATTATGTTCCTGAAGGACAGGAGATTCACCCTGGAGAGATCGTTTCGCTCGGAAACTATGCAGGTCAGGTAAATAAATCAACAAGACCATACGATCGCAAACTCTTAGGTGTAGTGTCTGAGTCTCCGGGTCTTGAGATTGGGCAGGCTGCGGCTAACTCTGTACCGGTCGCGCTTACCGGACGCGTGTCAGTGAAGGTTAATGGTAGTGGTGGAGCAATAAAGATAGGCGATCCAATCACTCCATCTCTAATTTCAGGGGAGGGTATGAAGGCAACCGAGGCCGGTAAGATTCTTGGAACCGCGATGGAGGCATACACCGCAGAAGGGTCAGGAACCATTATGGTAAACGTCAATGTAGGTTATTATCTAGGGGATGAGCTTGGGTTAGAGCAGAACGACGAGATAGGCTTCGGTCAGAGCGAGCTCGCCTCGGGCTCCGCAACGCTTGCAAACAGCCCTGTCATCGCCATCCGAAGCTATGTTTATAAAGGCCTTACAGAATTCTGGAATAAGGTTACGTTCAAAGAAACTGCTGAGTTCTGGGCTGAGGTGGTCTTCAAGAGCACTGTTCGTTTCGAAGGACAGGTTGAGTTCAATAAAGATACTGCGGGTTATGCAACAATCAGAAAGGGTGAAAGATTTGTAGATGTGGCCTTTGACAATTCGTATCAAACAGAGCCAATCGTCAACCTTAGCATTAACGTACCACAGGTCACCGATGAGCTATACCAAGAGTTAATAGCGTCTGGTGAGTGTGATGCCACTGAAGGAAAGGATGCATGTCAAGACAAAGTTGCAAACCTCGTACTAGGTGAAGATATTAAGGAAGGAGTTACTGGAAAGAGCTCGCAGGGCTTTATGATAATTCTGAACAAGCCAGCTCCGATCGACATCACCTACTCGTGGCAGGCGATCGCCGTAAAGAATGCAAAAACATCGGTCACAAAGACCACTCAGGAACTCCTAAATGAAGCGAGTGGCTCTGCGCAACTGGATCAAGGAGATGTGGCGGGTGAGGCAACTCCGAGCGCTATCATAACACCAATTGTTCCAATAACGCCTACTCCTTTTAGCGTTGAAGAGCTCACGCCAACTCCTTCAGTCGGACCGTAAAGGCTAAGGTCTTATTTAAGAAAGACTTCGTAGATCTGGAAGATATTACTTGTCTCGGCCTTGTTTAAATCGCTATGTTTGGCTGCGAATAGTTTTTCTATTTTTCTACATTTATGAGGGATGGCCTTACATTCGAAAGCATTCATGGTGAAAACTCTTCTACCAGATTTCAGTTGGTTTTTCACGAACTCGATGGTGGTATCATCCTCAAGGAAATACTGGTAGTAGACGGTAGGATGCCCATGAAGTAGCGGGATAGCTGTTATAGGATGTATAACAACCGCATCTTTAGGTATCGCTGGAAGAAATATCTGTTCCAGATACGCATGAACATAAACTGGTCCCTGATCAACCGCGTTAAACATTGTGGGCGCATATATGACCAGATCTTTATAATGCCAAAAATTAGAGCCGAGTTGAACCGTGGTCAGCGCAACCAGAAGAATAAATCCAGCCACGTACCTTTTTGCCTTATGAATGTTTGGTACGATATAAGATGCAATACAATCGGAGTACAGCAATATCAGTGGCGGAATTAGAATTAGGAAATACCGGCCGTACGAACCTGAGAACTCAGCGGTTACAAACAGCCCCGCATAATAAAATGAATAAAGTAGAAAAAATGAAACGATCCAGAAGAGCTGTAAGCGATGTGAAATACTTTTGGAGGTAAGCCCAAGCCATAGTGCAGGAAGCGACAATACATACGGAAACTCAAAACCAGTGACAAGATACATAAGATTGGGTAGTGTATTTCGCGTAATATACTTAGCGCTGAATGACTCAAGTGGAAGAGAGTCTGCACAGCACCATTTTTCTCCGAGAACCGAAAGAGAAGCGATCCCTCGCGCCAAGATTAGTGGAATCATCATTATGAGAAGTTGTTTGTCATGCGACTGGAAAAGTATTTCTCCTCGACTTTTTCTATATCCCATTGCGAAGTACAGAAAAAGCGGTAGTAAAATAAAGGCCTCAATGCGCACGCAGAGCAGGAGAAAAACACTCGTGGTAACAAATAGCGCATAGGTGAACGAAGGACCTTTAAGATAGAGTGCGAGAGATACGAATGAGGTTACGGTAAAAAATACAAAATAGGGGTCAAGTGCCATCGAAGCAGACCAGTAAACCAGTATCGGTAAGTAAAGCATGCCAACCAGAGTGAGTAGTGATCCAAGATATGATCGGAACAGCATGTAGCTTAGTACAGAAAGATAGATAGCGAGTAGCACGGACACGACGCGAGAGGCGTTGAAGAGGTTCGACTCCTGGTAACCAAATAGCTTGAGTATCCATCCATGCAATACGGGGACTGTGACTCGTACCGCTTGATCCGGTTTTCCGATCACTGATTTTTCAGGAGTAGCTGCCTCAACGCTTACTGCTTGATTTAGTCGCGCGAAGCTTACAGAATACCCAAGATACCGATCCTCATCGTAAAAAATGCGATGTTGATTGGGCACAAAGGCAAAGCGAAGATATACTCCTCCAGCTATGGCTGCAATCGCGATCAAGAGAATGATCTTCGGTGTTTTAAGTAAATGTTTAACGAATCTTGGAAGAAATAGAAGATTGAGCACGACAAACAGAAATAGAATGCCAGTTGTAGTCCAAGGAAAAATGATACCGAGGAGCGTTTCAGCGAGCATACTCTATTCTACATTAATACCAAAATCAGAGGCTATCTTTCGCGCTTTTTCTTTTTCAGTATGCGGAATAGTAAATGAGAGGTATCGCTCAAAGTAATGTCTTGCCTTATCTTTATCCTGATAGCAGCCAGCATACACAATTGCAAGATCCAGAACAGCTTGAGAAAAATTAGTTTCAGTACGGTCATCCAGTGCTTGAAGTAAAAACTGTTCAGCAGCTGCACAGTTTCCCATACTTGCCTGCAGTCTACCCATTTCGGTAAATAGTTTATAGTCCCATAGATTCAGAGGTATCTCGTAGAGAAGTCCGACTGCCTTCTCTGCTCGCCCTTGAATGCGCAACAATGTAGCAAGCTGTCCACGGTAGAGCAAATTGTTGGGGTATAGGCGCAGCATATATTCAAGTTCTGCAGTTGCTTCAGGAATGTGCTTGGGATCTGCCCCAAGGTTCGATACTAGTGAGAGGTATCGCAGCTCATACTTCTTCAAAAACGATTCGGAAACTTTATTTCGTCGCACAAACAGAGCGCCATTTGAATCAAGATAGATAAGCGCCCACTCATCGGTAAGCGTTGTCTGAATTGATCGGGAAAAGTTGCCCGATTCCTTCGATGCAAGGACCGTATTCACATGCTTTGAGTCTAAGGTCTTTTTAAGAGTGTCCTTTGGGAAGGTGCCGCTTTGTAAAAGAACATTTAGCGTTTCTGATTCGTCATAGATTTCATCCAGTAGATCAATATTTAGCTTATGAGGAAGATATAGTTTGGTATACCCAGTAAGCTCAGAGGTGGTAAGAATATTTCCGGGAAGACTGTGAGAATTAATGATGCGGATCTGTTCAACAGGACTTCGGACGCTAAGGACTTTTAGAGGAAAGAAGATGAGGTATGTAATGTATGGAACTAGCCCTATAAGCAATGCAGTCGTAATTATTTGTGAGTATTTACCTTTTCTTTGTATCTCATCTATGACGGTTGCCAGAAATAAAGCAATACTGAGCATTGCAAGAGGCATAAATCGTATATAGATGTACGAAATTGGTATGAGCACTAGTAGAGGAAGTGCGATCGTATTTCTTTTAAGAAAGCCAAAGTCTTTTTTTATGACAAAATAAACCAATGAAACCGCACATCCAACAATGATCAATGCGAATGCTGCGTAGGGGATCGTGGAAACATTTTCCATAAGAAAGCTTTGATTCACGAGAGAGAGGAGGTTCGGAAGACTTACAAAGGCGCGCTTAAGATAGACAGTGCCTTGGAAGGTGAAGAAGGTTGTGTATATTTTAAATCCATACGGATTAATAAGAGATACGATGAAGGACGCGAGAAGAGCTGCAATCTGCGCGCTCATCAGTAGATACTTTTGCCGTTCTACGTAAAAATATGTAACTGGAATATATAGTAACTGAGTAATAATTGGTAGAAATATGTAGCCGCCGTACAGATTCGACCAGAGCAGTGCAGTCAACGGAAGAAGAGCGAGATATTTGATCTGCTTTTTTTGCAGGGCGATTATATGAACTATGGAGATAAATAAATAGAGAGGGGAGATGATAATGATTGGGTGAATCCGCCAGTATATCTGGACCACAAACAGTATGGCAATAATGGTAAGTATTCGAGCGGAAAACCCTATTTTCAACATGCCGAACAAGACCCAGATGAGCGTAACTGAAGCGGCAAAGAAAACGATCGATACGGCAGAGCTAAGTAGTTGCAGGTTGGGGGCTGTAAGGTTGTACAACAGTATGTCCGAAAGCCATGAATGGCTAAACCATTCTAACGAAGCATCCGTAGTCTTATAACTTATGTCGTAGTGTGACGGGATTTTTTGGAATAGCGCGATGTGTTTCCCAACAGCCAGATGAAGGTATGAATCTGAAAACAACGGGTTGGCAACCACTGTTTTGATAAATAGTATCGATGACGCCAGTAACGCAAAGATCAGGAGGAGATATGTATATTTCTTCATGATAAGGTGATTATAGGTTTGGCCGTGATACAAATGAATAGGTCATCTCCGCTACGCTCTTCATAATTTTACTAGCTTCCTCCTCATTGGATTGAATCATGACGCATACCAAAAATGGTCGTTTCGGTACATATATAATGCCACAGTCGGAGTATACAGATTCGCTTGTACGAGCTCCGTACGATATACCATACTTACTTGCTACCGGAACTCCGTCAGGTATGCCCGATCGAAGACGTAGGTCGTCACTTGACTGCGTCATGAGCTCGAGCAACTCATTTGAGTGTTCCTGAGTGAGGTAGGAACTGAGATATAGACTTCTCAAAATTGATGAATAATTTTTTGGCGAAATGGTTGCCGACTCATCATTCTCCGATTCAAGATCAATATCGAGAGTGTCAAACACAAACGATATTTCCTCTCGCGTAAGAAGGCTTAAAAGAATATTTTTTGCGGTGTTATCGCTCTCATCTACGGTCTTATAGATTGCATCTTGAACCGCAATTCGTGCCCCAATCTTTTCTTCCCATAAGGTTCCTGCAGTTTTATCCTTAAACCGTTCCTCTAGAGCGACAAAATCATTTTTTTTCAACTTACCAGACTCAATCTTTTTATAGATAGCCATAACAATTGGGATCTTGATAAGGCTCGCAGGAATAAACTGTTCCTTCTCATTTATTCCTATGGAAGTGCCGGAGGGGAGATACTCAAAGTACACCCCCGTCTTCATTGGGATAGCAGCGACATAGGATTTTAGTAATGATCTCAGCTTTGTGAAGCTGATCAAAACATCGTTCTGATTTTCAACAAAGATTCTTTTTGAGAGATAGGGGTAGTTTTGGTGCAACGATGGTACAGGGATCGGAGAACTCGTGAACGTAAATGACAGTAAAGCTACATTTAAAATAATGCTCATAACAAGCACGGGGATAACGATACGTTTCATTGCTTGAAAAGTTCTTTAAATAATTGTATTACGAACTGAATTCCGGTTGGGACTGCCCATGAACCACTTTCGCCCGCAATACGAGAGCTTTCGTAGGTAGGAATTTCGCCGATTCTTAACCCTAGCTTAAGAGCCCTTATGCTCATTTGATACTCGATAACAAACCCTTCGCCATCGAGTTTGAGTGATTCAAATGCTTCTTTTGTAATAATCCGATAGCCGTTTATGCTGTCAGTAAGCCTCCCATGCCAAAACAAATTAGCAAGAAGCGTGAATCCTTGGTTAGCCCATTTACGCAACTTAATTGGCTGATCGTCCTCTTCATTATGAGCGCCCTTCATAAACCTTGAGGCAATCACCATATCGTAACCCTCGTTAAGTTTGGACACAATCTTAGGAATGTCCTGAGGATCCTCATTTCCGTCAGGGCTAAAAAAAAGAAGATTAGAGTTTTTGGCTTGTTCTGATGCTAAACGAAATGCTTCGCCACGCCCCTTTTTTTGTTGCTTTATAACCTTAATCTTGTGTTGCTCGAAAAATGCGACTGTGCCATCTGTTGATTTATAGTCTACCGCAATAACTTCATCTACTGCATCAAGCGGAATTCGGGGGACTATCTCTTTGACACCCTCAATTTCGTTGCGGGTGAGGATAATAAGAGTTGTTTTTGGTACCATACAATCGTTTTTTTGAGACCAACTTCCAGAGGAGTTTCCGCCTTAAATCCTATCATTTTTTTTGCCTTTTTTGTATCCGGAAGTCTCCGTGGTTGGCCATCTGGTTTCGATCTGTCAAGCACTGTCGCTGTTTTTTTACCTGCGATCTTAATGATGATCTTGGCAAGACTATTAATTGAGACCTCCTGCGAGCTACCAAGATTTATGGGATCTGGATATGGATATTTCTCAATCAGATCAATAAGTCCTCGTGCAAGATCTTCCACAAAGATAAAGGATCGCGTTTGTTTTCCGGTTCCCCAGACCATAAGTGGATCTTCTCCACTTAGTACTCGTCGGATGATCCCAGGGATCACATGAGAAATTGCAGGGTCGAAGGTGTCACGAGGTCCGTAAGCGTTGTATGGTCGTGCAATGGCAATTTTCAGTCCATATTCGTCATTATAAAATCGAGCCATTAGTTCCATCACCCTCTTGGACCAACCGTATCCTAAGTTGGTGGGTTCGGGATCATCGATAAATCCGAGCGCTTCGATTGTGGGAGTTTTGGCGTGTCGAGGATAGACGCAGGCCGAACTTGTAAGAAGAACTCGTTCTACTTTGTTTTTGTATGTGGAACGTAGTATGTTTTTTGTCATCTCGATATTATCCTCAAACATCTCAACGGGGTGGTTCATGGTGTACTGAATACCTGCAACCTTTGAGGCGAGGTGGAGAACCACGTCGATGTTTTTCGTGATCTTTAGGCAGCTACGATAATTTGTAAGATCGCATTTGATTAAGGAAATTTTACCTGTAAGATGGGCAAGATTCTCTTTTCTGTGGCCATATATTGCGGTAACTCGTGCTCCCTTTTTGACTAAGAGCTCCGTTACCCACGATCCAACAAAACCTCCAGCACCTGTCACAGCAACTCGTTTATGTTTCCAGTAGTTTTGCATGAGCAGACTATAGCAGAGAGCCCGTCTTCACTCAATTGATTTTGGCCACTAATCTTGCGTATGAATAAAGTTGTAGGTAATCTTGGAAATATCCTTCATGACTGTTCTCGCCTCTTCTTCATTTGATTGAATCATCAGACACAAAATATATGGTCGTTTAGGATAGTAGACGATGCCACAGTCAGTATATATATTCTTATCGTTATTTTTGCCCTCAGCCACCCCTATCTTATGTGCGATTGGAATTGAGTTAGGAACTCCGGCTGGAAGTTTGTCGTGAAATTCGGTCTTAGTGAGATGTTCCAGTAAATGATTTGAGCCTTCCTTTGTAAGATAGCATGATAGGTATAGGCATCGTAGGATGGAGGAGTAATTCTTAGAAGTTACTACCGGATTAGACAGTTCGTTTCTAGTCTTTGGAATGTCGAGATTGTCAAAAACATCGTCAATAACTTGCCCCGTAACAAGTCTGAGAAGCATCTCTTGCGCAGTGTTATCTGAGTAAATGATAAGTGAGTGAATCAAATCATCTATATTATACTTAGTTCCAGACTTCTGCTTCCATAGATCTCCGAATCTAGGATCTTTGTCTACATCTGTAAGCGTAAGGGTTTGATCGAAGGAAATTTTTTTTTGTTCGACAAGTTTAAAAACACCCATTGCAAGTGGTAATTTTAGCAAGCTCGCAGGCACGAATATGTCTTTTTCGTTTACTCCGATCGAGTTTCCGGTTGGTAGATACTCAAAGTAGAGACCAAATCTTTCAGGTACTGAAGAATGGTAATGTTGTAATTGTTCGCGAAGCGGTACGAAATTAATAATAAGATCATTTTGATTCTCTTGAAAGACTCTGGGGGAAAGAAATTGTAGAGAGTCACGTAACTGCTCAATACGGTTCGCATTAGAGCTTGAGTCTTCGGCATTGAATAAAAAACCGATCAACAAAACGTTGATGACTATCGAAATGCCAATAATTGAAAACAAAAAGCCTTTCATCTTTCTCATTATATCCTTTCCTTCAAATTAGGATTGACAAAAATTATCAAACATTATATAGTGAACCTTACTATGACAAGTTCAAAAATTCTAACAAACCAAGAACGAGGAAATATTGTCCTCGGATTATTGATCGGAGCTGTTTTAGCTCTTATCCCATCATATTACTTCTACACGAAGTATCAGCAAGCTCAAAAGCT
>Ga0138256_10006395_pt1 | contig 12454 bp, 9 predicted proteins | sample KNB2016incub_MG_FD_105486 | JGI IMG/M metagenome (GOLD analysis project Ga0138256, IMG submission 105486) | Active sludge microbial communities from wastewater in Klosterneuburg, Austria - KNB2014incub_MG | ecosystem: Engineered > WWTP > Activated sludge > Unclassified | place: Austria... | reverse complement strand
TGGCTCTTCGAAGCCGACACGCTCGCCACCATGTCTAGCGACCTGGCAATTTCACTCCCCTCGCCGTGGTCCGTGCAATACGCGGGCGCGCAAGCCGGCTACGAAGGCTGGGTGAGCAACGCAGCTTCGGCGGAGAAGCGAAGAAAGGGCTTGTGCAGGAAACATCGTAAAGAGCCCGGCAAAAACCGTAACTCCTTGCCATATTAGGCATAATCGACAAACGCCGGCAGAGCTTTCCGGCCGGCGTTTTGTTTTTGCCAGGGACAGAAAAGCACTGCTAACCAAATAGTGCCATCACTGGTTTGCCCGTGGTGATGGGGCGTAGGATGCCGCTGTTGTTCTGTGGTTCGTTGAGCGGAATATCGAGCGCGTGGTAGATGGTTGCGGCCAACTCTTCGGGGCGGACGGGATTGTGGGTAGGATATTCGCCGTGCTTGTTGGACTTGCCATACACCTGCCCACCCGCGATGCCGCAGCCGGCCATGATGGAGGAGAAACATGCCGGCCAGTGCTGACGTCCGGGAGGTATCTGCGTCAGAACTTTGGGCGTCCGACCAAACTCGCCTGTCACCACGACGAGTGTGTTCTCCAGCATGCCGCGTTCTTTAAGATCTGTGAGGAGCGCGGCCAATGCCTGATCTAAACGAGGCAGGCAGAATCCCATGCCGTAGGAGCCATTGCCGAAGGCGTTGCCCATGCCCATGTTGCCGCCGTGCATATCCCAGCTGCTGCTGGGGGGGCCGGCGGTATCGTGCGGCGCCTGGCCGGTCCAGCCGTTGACAGTGACGAACCGCACGCCCGCTTCGACCATTCGCCGCGCCAGCAGCAGATTCTGCCCCAGCGGGTGACGGCCATATTGATCTCGCACCTTCGCCGGTTCGCGATCCAGATTGAAGGCTTCGCGCCCCTCGGGCCGAGTCATGGCTTCGTAGCCTTTCTCGCGTAAGGCCGACCAATCCGTGCCGCGGGCATCTCTCGAAAGTGCTTTGCTCTCGATGCTGGTCAGCAATTGCCGACGGTCGGCAAGCCGGTCAGGATCGCCCAGGTCGTAAATCTCTGGTGGCTTAAAGTTCGGCATTGCCGGATGATTCTTCTCCGAGCCTACGAAGACCGGCGCATAAGCGGAGCCAAGGTAGCCGCCAATGCCAATGTTCGGTGCGCAAAAGACAGGTGCCCCGACACACTTGATGAGCCAGGCATTGGAAACAAGGTTGCGCTTGCTCGGCTTGTGCTTGGCAACGAACGAGCCCAGGTAAGGCTGGTCATCAACCACGCCCTCTTGCACTCGTTTCGCCGATTGGCCGCTGAGGAGGTTGTGCATCGCATCGAAGTGATTGTTGATGCTGCCCGGATGGGTCATCGAGTTGATGAGCGTGAACTGGTCGGTTACTTTCGCCAACTGCGTGTGCATCTCGTTGATGCGCATGCCCGGCACCTTGGTCGAGATGGGCTGGTACGGTCCGCGGATCGTATCGGGCGCATCGGGCTTCATGTCCCAGGTATCGATATGGCTTGGGCCGCCGCAGAGCAACACAAAGATGCACGACTTCTCGGCAGGCACTGCCTGGCCGCTCGCATCGACCTTGTCTTTGCCCAACACCATTCCCGGCATGCCGAGAGAAAGGGCGCCCATGCCGCCCACCATCAGTGCCTGCCTGCGGTTCAGCTCAAAAGCATTCATCGACGTGCTCCTATGCGTTGATGTGAGCAGTATGCAGGCTTGGAGCGCGAATTACAACCTGAACTTTGAGAACTTGGCAATTCCTCCTGCCATAGTCACTCCCAATCGAGACCACGATCACGGGCCAACGACTTGCCAGATGCTTTGCTGGTCAACCTCGTTCCGTCGCTGTGTGTTGGCTGGCGAGACAACCAGCGGCAGATTTCAGCGCGAGTGACAGACTGGCTCCGACTAAGCCAGCAAAGGGATGTTGAGAAGGTCAAACTCGGAAGGTGGAGGACAAGCCGGGTTGACCCACTGAATCACCTCGGCCCAGCCGGCGCTATCGTCGTCATGTTGCAAGTAACCGTGAATGGGTCGGACCACCGACCAACCATCCTTCATGTGGACGCTCAGCACAGGGTCGAAGAGTTGGCCACGAATCACGGCCTCGACGTATTGCTCGATGTCCATCGCCGAGCGGTGCTTGCCATAGCCAGGCAGGCGGCTGGCACCGACCATCCGCCATAGGCATTCTTCCTGCACCAATTGACGGGCTTGATCGGTGAGAGCGTGACCGAGGCCGTGATGCTGATGTCGCGGATGGACCATGATGTCGGCGCCATAGAGCGTCGGTCCATCGGCAACGTGGTCCAGGAACGTGCCACCTGCCGTGAGAACGTCCCACGAATCATCGAGGTGAAAATCGGCCATTCGCAGCCGCAGCGTAAAGTGGACGCCAGCGACTTCATTGGAAGTGCTGTCGACCGCTACGAATTGACCTTGAGGGAAGACGTTGCGATGGTCCTCGAGCTCTTCCAGGGTGTATGGCTTCTCGGTTGGATAAACCAGGTTGCAGATTTCGATAATTGCTTCGTAGTGAATGGGGTCAACGAGGCCAATACGATAGTTCGCAGGAAGCATAAGTTCACACTGCACGGCTCGGGAAGGGAATCCAATGGCTGCCTGAAACATACGACCTGGATCCTGGCGGGCAGGATGATTCCATCTTGGATGTGCTCCCATCAGGGGCGTTTTATTCCGCTCATGACTTCCTTGCCGGTCGTGCGGACCCAGTGGGGCAACCGGCGCAAGATTTTCAAAAGGAGTTGATTACCGATCCATGCTCCCTGATACTTGCGTAGCGGAGGCTATCGCCTCTTGTATCCTCTCCCGCATCCTTAGCGCACGCGAGCACCTACGAGCATGGCGACCGGATATCTCGCGGATCTTCCGCGCAAAATCGCGTTGGCGGGGTTGGCTATCCTGATGCTTGCGGGCTTGATCTTGGCGGGAACGCTCCACGCCGAGGCACCATCACCGGCCCAAGTTTCGCCGCTGACAGCCACTGAACTAGCAGAGCAAATCGATCGGCATGTCGGCGAGGCGTTGGCAACCGCGAAGATACCTGCGTCGCCCGCCGCCGATGACGCGGAGTTCTTGCGTCGCGTTTATCTCGACATCACCGGCGTGATTCCGCCGCTCGATCGGGTCGAAGCATTCCTCGCGGACAAGACTGCCGACAAGCGGGCTCACGCGATCGATGATTTGCTGCGCAGCGAGGAATATGCTCGCCACATGACCGATCAGTGGCGCGAGCACCTGATTCCGAGTACAGCCGCCGCGGCGCGCCGCCGACATGAAACGGGCATCGTATGGTTGGAAGAAGCGTTCCGAGCCAATCGCCCCTATCACGAATTTGTCCGCGCCGTGCTCACGGCTGATGGCATGCAGCGCGACAATGGCGCCACCACTTTTCTGCTCACACACCAATCGCTCGACGAAGCAACCGATCGCCTCTCGCGCGTGCTGCTGGGCGTGCAGATTACCTGTGCACAGTGCCACGACCATCCCTTCTCCGCTTGGAAGCAAAGTGATTACTGGGGCACTGCAGCTTTCTTCAGCAAGGTGAAGCACCAGTACGAGCGGATCGACAAGGTCGAGCACTATGGCGTGAGCGAAAAAGGGGACCGCAAGCCGCTGATGTCGCCACCCTCGTTCCAAGAGACACCGCCGACTTTCCTCGGCGGCGTGAAACCCACGCTCGACAAGGATCAGCCTTACCTGCCCATCTTTGTCGATTGGCTGGCTGCCAACGACAACCCCTACTTCGCCAAGGCCTTTGTCAATCGTCTCTGGCGCAAACTGATGGGGCGCGGGCTCGTGGAACCGGTCGACGATCTCCGTCTCGACAACCCGGGCACGCATCCGGAGTTGCTCGCTCAATTGGCCGAGCAGTTTCGGCAGAATGGTTTCGACATTCACTATTTGATTCGCGCCATTACGCTCAGCCAGACGTATCAGCGGACCAGTAAACCGCTCGATGGCAACCAGGACGATGCGCAGTACTACAGCCACATGCCGATCAAGGTGATGACTCCCTACGGTTTGCACGATTCGGTGCAGATCGTGATGAGGCTGGGAGATGCTCCGCCGCCACCGCCCAAAGAACCGCCCCCCAAGCTCAGCGACGAAGAGAAGGTGAAAGCGAGCATCCGCGCTCGTGGACAGCGCGACAGCTTTGCCGGCTTTTTCAAGGGAGAAGAGAATCCCTCGCCGGTGGCCTATGAAGCCGGTTTGCCGCAGGCCCTGCGACTCATGAATTCTCAGGAGATGCAGCGAGGTTCTCGCGTGGTCGCCTTTCTGGCGAAGAAATCGCCGGAGCCGGAAAGCATCGTGAATCGACTCTACCTGGCCATCCTTGCCCGGCATCCCAGCAACGAAGAGCGAACCATCGCCCTCGATCACATCCAATCCCACGCGGAGCCAACCAAGGCTCTTGCCGACGTCACTTGGGCTCTCCTCAATTCCACCGAGTTCGTGACCATCCACTAGGATCCTGCCATGCTCCCTCCCGATGATCTCCTCCCCAGTCGTCGCGAATGGCTCAAGCTTTCCGCTGCCGGCGTCGCCAGCGCTTCGCTTTGCGGCTGGTTACCTGCCATGGCAGCGCGTGCCGCCGAAGAGAAAACGACAGCCAAGGCCCGCGCGAAACGTCTTGTAGTGTTATGGATGGATGGCGGACCGCCCCACACCGATACCTTCGATCTGAAACCCGACATTGCCGAGTGCGGCATCTTCAAGCCGATCGATACCATCACACCGGGCATCCAAATCAGCGAACTGTTGCCCAAGTTTTCTCAGATCATCGATCGGGCCGCGATCGTCCGCAGCATGAGCACGATCGAGAACGAGCATTTGCGTGCCCGCGTTCACTTGCGCACGGGTTTTCGCGATGGCCAGGGGGGCGTCGCGTGGCCCAGTCTCGGTTCGATCTGTTCACAGGAAATTGGCTCGCCGACGGCCGACCTGCCCAGCTACGTGGCCATCGCCGAACGAAGAGACCGTAGTCACGGCCCTGGTTTTCTCGGCACGAAGCATCAGCCGCTCTATGTGCTCAATCCAGCCAAGGGGGTCGAGAACCTCGCTGCCCCGGGTACACCGGAGCAAATGCAGAATCGCCTCGACTTGCTGGCGCGTCTCGAAAGCGGTTTTGCGCGGGACTATCGTGCGCCGATCAGCCAGGACCACGCCACCGTCTATGGTCGCGCGGTGCAGATGATGCGTTCCGCCAAGGCCAAGGCCTTTGACATTTCGCAAGAGCCCGATTCCGTTCGGGAACGGTACGGCAAGAACCGCTTCGGCGAAGGTTGCCTCCTCGCCCGCCGCCTGCTGGAAGCCGATGTGAAGTATGTCGAAGTCGGCCTGGAGCAATGGGACACCCACTTCGAGAACAACAACAAGATTCGCGAACTGTGCGGCGTGCTCGATCCCGGCATGACCACGTTCATCACCGATCTGGAAGAACGCGGACTCTTGGACGATACGCTCGTCGTCTGGATGGGCGAGTTTGGCCGCACGCCGAAGTTCAAAGGAAAGGGGCGCGATCACTACGCCAAAGCCTGGAGTACCGTGTTCATGGGGGCGGGTGTGCGCGGCGGGCAAGTGATCGGCCGTACCGATTCGGTCGGGGCCACCGTCGAAGACCGACCGGTTTCTGTGCAGGACTTCATGGCCACGATCTGTGAATTTCTCGGCGTGAGTACCGAGAAAGAAGTCACCCTCGCCGATGGTCGCCCGGTCAAGTTCGTCGACAAAGATCCCAAGCCCATCACGGACTTGCTGGTGTAAGACACTCGGTCAACTATTCTGCGATCCAAGGGAAGAATGTCTTCCGTTCGTATTCAGCCCGATGTCCGAAGTTAAACGCAAAGCGTTTGAAGTTACGCTCACTCGGTAGTAGATCTCAGGAGTTGGAATGAGTCACTCCTTCTTTGGTTTCGCTGCAATGCGTTGCAGGGAAAGGGATTGCGATCGTTCGCCGCTGCAGGCCAGCGCCTAATTCAGAAAGCTGGAAGGTGCCCTCGCTGCGAACGGCGGAACGGAACTTGGAACGCCGTTAACACTTCAAGCCCCAGTTTCCCGCTCGGACACGGCAATGTGGGCTCTACTTCGTTTCTTCGCACAATCTTAACAAACCACTGGTAGCGTGCTGGGAAAGAAATCGGCATATTACGAGCCCCCATAGGAACCACTCGATGCACACGAAATCAAGTCTCTCCCTGGCACTGCTCCTCTCAGTGGGAGCGATCTTTGGATGCAGCTGCAACAAGACCCCCGCGGGGCCCAATAACGCCCAGAACTCGCCCCCAGCGGTTGATCCCGGCCTCGAAAAAGCCGCGGAGAAGTTCGCTGACGACCAGTTGGCTGGCAAGGTCTTGATTGATGGCTCGAGCACCGTCTTTCCGGTGACGGAAGCCGTGGCTGAAGAGTTCAAAGGGGCCGTGCCCAAGGTTCAGGTGACGGTGGGCATCTCGGGCACAGGGGGTGGCTTCAAGAAGTTCGCTCGCGGCGAGACGGACATCTCGAATGCTTCGCGCCCCATCTTGAAGGCCGAGGCCGAAGCCGCTGCCAAAGAGGGAATCGAATTCGTCGAGTTGCCCGTTTGCTACGACGCCCTGACCGTGGCCGTTCATCCGTCCTGCGATTGGATTAAGGACGACACCATCACCGTCGAACAACTCAAGGCCATCTGGGAACCGGCTGCCGAAGGGAAGATCAAGAAGTGGAACCAGGTCGATCCTTCGTGGCCCGATGCGGAACTCAAGCTGTTTGGCCCCGGCGCCGACTCGGGGACTTTCGACTACTTCACCGAAGTGATCTGCGGCAAGGCTAAGCAAAGCCGTGGCGACTTCACCGCCAGCGAAGACGACAACACGCTGGTGCAAGGCATTTCCGGCGATAAACATGCTCTTGGTTATCTGCCCTACGCCTACTACGAGCCCAACAGCGCGAAAATGAAAGCGCTGAAGATCAAGAAGGGTGAGAACGCCGTTGCCCCGAGCGCTGCCACCGTGAAGGATGGCTCTTACCCACTGTCGCGGCCGCTGTTCATCTACATCAGCCTGAAGTCGCTCGAACGCCCTGAAGTGCAGAAGTTCAGCGAGTTCTATCTCGATACCATCACGGCTTTGGCGACCGAGGTGAAGTACGTTCCCTTCGAAACCCCGCTTTATGATCTGGTTAAAGATCGCCTCGCAAAGAAGAAGGCTGGTTCGATGTTCGGCGGTGAAGCCGAGACGCATCAATCGCTCGAAGAAGCCTTGAAAGCAGCCCCGTAGCGGTTCACCGGCAACTGCCGTAGCCTCAGCGGTTCGTGCTGAGGCTGGAGCAACGACTTGAGCAATCCCCTGCCCGCCAAGATCAAACGCTTACGCAAGCGGACCGCTGCCAGCAATCGGCAGCGGATGTGGCGGGATGTGCGCGAACGGGGGATCGAGGGCTTGCTGTTCATGGCGGCGGCCCTTTCGGTGCTCGTTACCGTCGGCATCGTCGGCGTGCTGCTGTACGAGTCGGCTCAATTCTTTCGCCACGTCTCGGTCGTCGAATTTTTGACCGGAACCGTTTGGACTCCCTCGTTTGCAAACCCGAAGTTCGGCATTCTGCCGCTTGTTTCGGGCACGTTACTCACCACCGGCGTGGCCCTGGCCGTGGCCTTGCCCGTCGGCACGGTTGTCGCGATCTACTTGAGCGAATTCGCTCCGTTTGCGGTCCGCGAACTCCTCAAGCCGATGCTCGAACTGCTCAGTGCGGTGCCGACCGTCGTTTATGGATACTTTGCGATCGGCTTCGTCGCACCGATGTTGCAGCAGGTGATTCCCGACCTCCCCACGTTCAGTGTGCTCAGTGCTGGACTGGTGATGGGAATCATGATCATTCCCTACGTCAGTTCGCTCAGCGAAGATGCGATGCGCAGCGTTCCCATGTTGCTGCGCGAAGGCTCGTACGCGCTTGGCGCCAACAAGATTCGTACGGCGCTCGGCGTGGTGTTTCCCAGTGCTCTCTCCGGCATTGGTGCGGCCTACATCCTCGGCGTTTCGCGGGCGATCGGCGAAACCATGATCGTCGCCATCGCGGCCGGCATGCAACCCAAACTGACGGCGAATCCGACCGAGCCCGCGGCCACCATGACGGCGTTTATCGTGCAGGTCAGCCTCGGCGATGCTGCTCACGGCAGCGTCGAGTATCAATCCATCTTCGCCACCGGTCTCATGCTGTTTTTGATGACCCTCACGTTTAACATTCTCGGATACATTCTGCGCCGACGATTCCACCAGGCCTACTAAGGGCCACCCTAGGAATGCAGCCATTGCAATGCTCGATAGTTCGCGACTGATTCTTCGTGGCAAGCGCCAGGATGCAATCTTCAACATCATCGGAATCCTCTTCACGCTCGTGGGCATCGTCACGCTGGCGATTCTCGTCGTCGACTTGATGATCGATGGTTCGCCGCGACTGAGCTATCAGTTCATGACGTCGTTCCCCTCGCGCAGGCCCGAAAACGCCGGGATTCTTTCGGCCTGGGTCGGCACCCTGATGGTGATCTCGGTTACTCTCGCCACGGCGGTTCCCATTGGCGTGGCCGCAGCCGTTTATCTCGAAGAGTACGCACCGAAGAACTGGGTCACGACGCTCATCGAAATCAATATCTCGAATCTGGCCGGCGTTCCTTCGATCATCTACGGACTGATGGCGCTCGGCTTGCTTGTATATCAGTTCAAGTTGGGTCGAAGCGTGTTGGTTGGCGGTTTGACTCTCGCCCTGCTCGTCTTGCCGATTGTGATCGTGGCCACACGGGAGGCGATCCGTTCGATTCCTGGCAGCATTCGCGAAGCTGCCTACGCGGCCGGAGCAACCAAGTGGCAAGTGATTCGCTATCACCTGATTCCGTATTCGATGGGTGGCATTGCCACGGGTACCATCATCGCCATGTCACGAGCCATCGGCGAAACGGCCCCGCTCATCACCATTGGTGCTCTAGCCTACGTCCCCTTTCTACCGCCGCCGCCCGTGCAATCCACAGCCCCCTTCGTTAATGCCGAGTGGCTCCATAGCGGCTTCACCGTGCTGCCGATTCAGATGTTCAACTGGGTCTCGCGTCCGCAAGCCAAGTTTCATGAGAATGCTGCCGCGACGGGCCTCGTACTCATCTTCTTCACCCTGGCGATCAACGGCGTGGCCATGTACCTTCGTTATCGAATTCGCAAGAACCTGAAGTGGTAGTTTGCCCGGACAAGTTACCCGCCGATTGGCCGGAACCATGAGTACGCAAGTGACGACACCCCTGAATGATCCACCTCGCGTGACCAGCGAACTGAAAGCTGACGTGCGGCGGGTTAATTTTCACTACGGCGAACGTCATGCGCTGAAGAACATCTCGCTGCCAGTTCCCCAGCGAAGCGTGACGGCGATGATCGGTCCGTCCGGCTGCGGGAAGAGTACGCTGCTCCGCTGCTTCAATCGCATGCACGATCTGTATCCGGGCAATCGCTACGAAGGCGAGATCATTTTGCATCCCAGCAACGTGAATATTCTGAGCGCGACCATCGACCCGATGGAAATGCGGCTGAAGACCGGCATGGTCTTTCAAAAGCCGAACCCCTTCCCCAAGTCGATCTTCGAGAACGTCGCCTACGGTCTACGGTTGCGTCGGATCAACGACCGCAAGGTGCTGCAAGAGAAGGTCGAACAGTCGTTGCAGGCCGCAGCGCTCTGGGACGAAGTGAAAGACCGGCTCAATCATAGTGCCGTGAAACTCTCCGGCGGTCAGCAGCAGCGCCTGTGTGTGGCGCGCGCTTTGGCGACCGAACCGGAATTGCTGTTGCTCGACGAACCGACATCGGCGCTCGATCCCATCGCCACCTCCAAAATCGAAGATATGATTTTTGCACTCAAGAAAAGCGTCACGATTCTGATCGTCACACACAACATGGAGCAGGCCGCTCGCATCGCGGACTTTACCGCGTTCATGTATCTGGGCGAACTTGTCGAATACGGCCCGACTGCACAGATCTTTCAGAACCCCAAGAACCCGCTGACCGAGAAGTACCTGACGGGAACGTTCGGGTAGACCTTCCTCCTCCGTCAACTTTGGCTACCGTCCAGCAGCCGCCAGTGGCGCGGTTAACCAGCGATGATGCCACACGCGCACGCAAGCGAGAGCTCTGCCGGCCACGACTCCACGTGAACCTAACTCGCGAGCCGCCTTTCAGGGGGCGCTCACAAGCCAGGGGAATTTGTGAACGGCACAGGCGGTATTTCGCGGGCGCGACGCGCGGGAGTGTTCACAAACCTCGAGCTTTGTGAACGAGTGCGGTGAAAACGAGCGACGCAGGAGTACACTTACGGCGATTGCGGGCAACGTTTGCCGGTGAGAATGTTTTGTTGCGGATCGCACCACCAAGCTCTTGATCTGGCCGCGATACTCCTCTGGTGACCCCGTACTTTTCCCGTTCACGCTTGCTCCGCGCGCCTCCGGCTTCGACAATGGAGAGTGACAACGGGGGGCGGAGATGGCACGAACACCATGACCACTGCAGTCCACACCGGCGACGACGAAGAGGCGGGAGCCAGCGGGCTCGAGCGCTGGGCTTCCGTGGCCGGGCTGATGCCGCTGTTGATCTCGCTCTGCCTTCATTTGTCATCGCTATTGCTCTTGGTGGTTTGGCTGGCACCTGGACGCGAGTTGGCGAGTTCCACCGAGCCTGAACGGCAGACGGACATCGTCGTGTTCAAGACCAATGCGAATCAGCAGGTCGAGTATCTGAGCGATGAGCCGGCGACAGACAACGCGCCTGCTCCGTCGGCAGCAGCCCGCGGCGTCCCTTCGCCCGTCGATGCACTGCCGGCGGAGTCGGCAAGCGAGCTTCCCGCCACCGTGCAGTTGCCGACAACCACCGGCATCGGTCTGCCCGAGACCGGATTCCTGCCCGGCATCGATGGCGTGGCGAGCGCCAATCGGAATCTCCCATCGGGGGTCAACGAAGCAGCGATCTTGGCCGAGGATGCCCGCGGCCGCGGCCAGGGTGAAGACAAGACGGGAACGTCCGGCAATCTTTCGATCTTCGGCGCGCCGGCCCGCGGACGAACCTTTGCGATGCTCATCGATCGCTCGGCCAGCATGGGGGACCAAGGGCTCGGCGCTATTCGCTCGGCCGCGAATGAGTTCGCCGAGCAACTCCAATCGCTTAACGAGCAGCAGCGCGTGCAACTCATCACCTATCACGCGGCTCCTGCCCAACTGGCGGCTCATTGGCTCCCGGCGACCGATCAGAACAAACAAAAGCTGGTCGATCACTTGCTGGGGCTACCCGCATTTGGCAGCACGAATCACACGGCGGCGCTCGTCACCGCGCTCAAGTTGCGGCCGGAAGTCATTTTTCTACTCACCGACGGCGACGATCCCGGCATGGACAACGGCCAACTGCGGATCGTCCGCGAGCAGGCCCGCGGTCGCACCACCATTCACACCGTCCACTTTGGCCGCGGAGCGCAAGGCGTGGGGGATAGTAATCACTTCATGCGGCGCCTCGCCAGCGACAACGGCGGCAACTATGTGTACGTGGATGTGGACAAGCTGAAGTGACGAGCGCTCACCCCACCCCTCTCCCGAGATTACTGCTGCGCGGGAGCTAGTTAGACTGGTATCGTACGCACTGTTGGTGCTTGAAGAAATGTTGCGCCCTGCTGATTGCAACGCCACGCCTCTTGGGGCCGGCGCGGCGCCTTGCTTCCTGCTGGGGTGAATAGTTACAAATCTGGCCAGCTTGTGACCTAACTAGTCACAGACACTCGTACAATTGTTGTGGAGTGTTCTTTGGAAAGTTGGTGAAATGAGTACAACAAGTGCGTATTATATGCGCACTTGTTGCTGGGTGATTGTGCAGGCGAAAACGGCCGGTTGGCGACGGTTGCAGGGGCATGAGGCACTGTTCGGCGAATCGCGGCCTGAGGGGGAGTGCTTATCGGTTATCAAACGGTTATCAAGCGAACGATAGGTGTTATCGGGTTGCGGCAGCACGCTGAATCGCAAAGGATGCCAGGGCTGGAATTTGCGAATTGGTTATCAAGCGGAACTGCGTTTTTTCGGATGCACTTTTGGTTATCAAAAAATGGCTAGTGAAGGGGACGTCGATAGCCGATTGCATCGGCGAGAGAGGCGACATCTGCTCGTCCCTGGCCAAAAGTCACCCGATGTGGAGTGCTCAACTAGCGAGCACGGTCGTCGAAGGACTCCTTGAGGATCTTCTGATAGGCTTCGCGAGCGGCGGTATAGGCGGCTTCGGCAGCGGGACGTTCGGCTTCGCGGATTCGGGGAGCTTTCTGCTTCCAGCACTGCGCGACGGAATCGATGCACCACTGGGCGCTTCGTTGGCTGGCGCGAATCGGCTGCTTGTCGACTTCGACGAAGATCGGATTGGTGTGACAGCTGGGGAAGATGCGCAGGGCGATCCA
>Ga0138256_10006393_pt1 | contig 12455 bp, 6 predicted proteins | sample KNB2016incub_MG_FD_105486 | JGI IMG/M metagenome (GOLD analysis project Ga0138256, IMG submission 105486) | Active sludge microbial communities from wastewater in Klosterneuburg, Austria - KNB2014incub_MG | ecosystem: Engineered > WWTP > Activated sludge > Unclassified | place: Austria... | reverse complement strand
TGTTAATACATTTAACGCCTATTGACTGCAATCTGCTTTTCAGCCATTCAGGTGATTCACCAACTGTTATACCATTAATGGAGATACCGCAATATCTTTCACAACCAGAATTTTTATCTACAACTACGTCAATTCGCAGCGCGTTGCTATCAGGTGCAAAAGCACTCACATCAGGCATGTTAAACTGTGCTTTAGCAGAATTCTTATTTTCTGCTTTTGCTCTTGTATTGATTACGGCAGCAAGGTCGCGTGCAACACCACCATGTGAGGCTGCATCAATACGGTTGGGCGTTAAACCTATTTCAAAAATGTGATCCTGTTTTATCTTAAACCATTCTGCCGCGGGTGTGCCAGGCACTGCATTGGCATCTAACACCATTATTCCGTCATGTGCGTTTCCAAGTCCTATCTCATCCTCCGAACAAATCATTCCTTCGGAAGCCTGCCCACGTATTTTGGAATTTTTTATGTCGAATGGTTCACCAAAGGTTGGATACAATCGTGCACCATTTAAAGCCACTAATACTTTTTGTCCTTTGGCAACATTTGCTGCTCCACAAACAATTTGCAGCGGCATAGCTTTACCTACATTCACTTTAGTAACACTCAATCTGTCGGCATCAGGATGTTTTTCTTTTTCCAGCACTTCGCCAACTACCAATCCGCGCAGTCCGCCTTTAATACTGTCGGTTTCTTCCAGCGACTCCACTTCAAGTCCACTGCTTGTCAGTAAATGTTCAATTTCTTCAGGTGTTTGTTGCAACTTTATGTAGTCCTTCAACCAGTCGAGCGATATTTTCATTCTTATTTTTAATGAAAGTGAAAATGCAAAAATAAAATTATTCGGGCAGACAAAAATAAACCGCAGTTCATTCTGCTAAAGGTCGCTTCCAAAACCACTGTTATGCTGATGGTCTTTTTTGTCTTGATCATACTTGCTGCAGTCTGTTTCTATACTCAGCGGATGTTCAGGCTTTTCAAAATCACCGTTGAACAAATTCAGGTCTTTATCGGCATACGCCTTTTTCATATACGATGCCCATATAGGCAACGCTGTATTTGCACCCTGCCCAAGACTGGTAGTTCTGAAATGTACGGAGCGGTCTTCACAACCAACCCAAACACCTGTAACCAATGTTGGTGTTATCCCCATAAACCATCCGTCACTTTGATTTTGTGTTGTTCCTGTTTTTCCTGCTATTGGATTGGTGAGTCCATAACGGAAACGTAGCCTTGCACCGGTACCACCTTGAACCACACCTTGCATCAGATTCAGCATCAGATAAGCTGTTTCTTCACTGATGGCTTCAACCTTTCGTGGCACAAACTCTTGTAAGACCATACCGTTTTTGTCTTCAATGCGTGTAATGTAAATGGGCTCTGTCCACACACCTTTATTGGCAAATGTGGCGTATGCACCACACATCTCAAACAGCGATACATCAGGCGTGCCTAAACAAATGGAGGGCACTTCGTCAATAGGTGAGGTAATACCCATTTTCCTTGCAATCTCAATCATAGGCTTTGGGCCAAACTGTTTCATAAGATATGCCGACACGCTGTTCACCGACTCAGCAAGAGCCTCTTTCAGCGTCAGCATACCACCATATTTTCCATCGCTGTTCGATGGGCTCCAGTCAGGCTGTCCGGGTATTGGAATAGTCACACGCACATTCGGAACTTTAAAACATGGAGAATAGCCTTCCTGCATGGCCAGTGTATATAAAAACGGCTTAAATGTTGACCCCACCTGTCTGCGGCCTGCCTTCACATGGTCGTATTTAAAGTAGCGATAGTTGTTTCCGCCAACCCATGCACGCACATAACCTGTCTGTGGCTCAATACTCATCACACCGGTTTGCAAAAACATCTTGTAATACTTCAAAGAGTCAAGTGGACTCATCATAGTATCTATATCACCCTTCCACGAAAATACGGTCATTGGAATCTTGGTTGCAAAATTCTCTTTTATCTCCTGTTCACTCATGCCTTCAGCTTTCAGCGATATATAGCGGTCGCTTTTCTTTATTCCATCTTCAATAACTTCCGGATGCTGTGCCCATGGTACTCGACCTTTCCAGTGCTGATAAAAAGCCTTTTGCAACTCTGTAAGGTGTTCCTTCATCCCTTCTTCTGCATATTCCTGCAATCGCGAATCTATTGTAGTGTAAATGCGCAAACCGTCACGATACAAATTATAGCTGCTGCCATCAGATTTTTTATGTTCCTTACACCATTTAACCAATTCTAATCGCAAGGTCTCCCTGAAATAGGGTGCCAGTCCGTCATTATGATCCTCTGCCCTGAAATTTAATTTTATCGGCAACTTCACTATTGAGTCGTATTCGGCTTCAGTCAAAAATTTATACTTCTCCATCTGGCTCAACACGGTATTTCGTCTAACCATAGCATTTTTGGGGTTACGAACCGGGCTGTAACGTGTAGGTGCCTGCAGTAAACCTACCAGCATAGCCGACTCTTCCACCTTTAACTGCGAGGGCATCTTATTAAAAAAAGTCTTTGCTGCCGATTTTATTCCATAGCTGTTGTGGCCAAACTCAACCGTATTCAGATACATTGCCATAATTTCTTGCTTGGTGTAATTACGTTCTAATCTAACGGCAATAATCCATTCTTTTACTTTACGTAAAGCCAAACGCAAACCACTTTCATTCTCACGGGGGAATAAATTTTTAGCCAGTTGTTGTGAAATGGTACTTCCTCCTCCTGAAGATTTTTGTTGCAAAATCACCGTCTTAAAAAACACCCTTGCCAATCCACGCATATCCACACCACTGTGCTCTTCAAAACGAATATCTTCAGTAGCTTTCAGTGCATCCACTGTATTTTCGGCAAGTTCTCTGAAGTGTATGTTGGAACGGTTCTGAATGTAGTACTTACCCAACAAAACATTATCGCTTGAAATAACTTCCGATGCCAGGCTACTGTTCGGATTCTCCAGCTCCTCAAAAGTAGGCAACTCACCAAACTTACCCATATTTACAGCACTCAACACTATCACAATAACTGCAAGAGGCAGCAATGCAAGCATCCACATCAGCAAAATAAACATACGGAAATTCCCGCGCTTTTTCTTATTGGCCATATTCCTCATTCTGTCAGAACCGGCAAAACTAAACTTTCCACTTGTAACTTAACGCCAGCTGTACGTTTTTATTCAAACAACATCATCAACAGCTGCAAGGAAATTGAAGAAGAGTATAATAATAAAAAGCAAATGAACTGAATATTCCAATGAATATTCAGTTCATTTGCTTTAAAAATTAAATTGCGTTCTTGAATAGATTACAACAATTTGTTTTAAATGAAATTTTATTCAACAACCAACTTTATGGTTTGTGATTGATGAGGAGATATAACTCTTATGAAATACAGTCCTGCTGTTGGTGGAAGAGAAATTAATTGACTAGAATTAATAATCCTTCTACTAACTAGACTTCCTTCTGAAGTATATAATTCAATTGTAAAATCCGATCTTATATCTTCAGGTAAATGAATTGTAATAAAATCATTTGCAGGATTGGGGTATATAAAAATATCCTCTTGTTTCTCATTAAAATTTGAAGCAGATAATTTACATGCAGGAATGTTAAATGAATGAGTTGTTGTAGCACTGCCGCAGGTATTATATGCCATTAGCTGGACAGAAGTTGTACCTGATGCAAGCCAGTTTGCAGAAATTTGATTAGTATTATTTGGACCTTGAATAGCAGCATTTATAGCAGGAGCAATTTGCCATTTTAGGTTGTAATTACCTGTAAGATTATTGATATTGCTATTAAACTGAATACCGGTTGCAGGTACACACCATGTGCTTGGAATACTTGAAATTGCACCAGGTTTACTGGGGGCACCTTTCACAGTTATACAACGTGGAGAACCGGTGCCGCAATTGTTTGTTGCAGAAACACACAATGATCCTGAAGTGAATGTTCCAAAATCAACAATAATAGAATTGCTTCCATTTCCGGTTATTACAGCTCCTGATGGAGCAGTCCAATTATATGTTGCTCCGTTTATAATTGGGCATGTGTATGTTTGTGAAACATTACATAATCCAGTAGTGTGGCCTGTAATTGAAGAAGGTTTTTCAGGTAATCCTGATTTAATGGTTTTACATTTTGGCGGAGTAGTTGTTCCACAAATCGTTGTAGAAGACACACAAATATTACCACTAGCTACAAAGTTAGGTCCGAAGGTCACCGTAATACTGTTTGTTGTTGAAAAGCCGCTTACTCCTATAGGCAAAGTCCAATTATATGTTACAACTCCAGGTTGTGACGGAACGCTATATGTTAACATTGAATTTGAACAGGCAGTAAAAGTTCCTGATGGCGCATAAGCGGTTGTTTGAGTATTCTTAATGTTGATGCATTTTGAAACCGTAGTGTAACAACTTGTTTGTGCTGCAACACATAATGTACCACCAGACCAATTGGGTCCAAATGAAACGGAAACAGATGTGCCATTACCACTTACTGTAGCATCACCAGTAATTGACCATTGGTATGAAGTGGCGCCCGTTACGACATTTGTGCTGTAATTTCCATTGGTATTGGCACATGCTATTGTTAAACCATTTATTACAGAAGGTGTTGAAATTATACCTCTGACTTTTTCAATTTTGCGTAATGTAGTTCCACATGGATTTGCTGCCTGAACACCTATTGTGTAGAACGATCCAGATGGAGCTCCAAATGTTATTTGTACTGTAGGTAATATACTAGTATATGGAGACGTATTTAAAGGGTTTCCATCAAAGTATGATCCGACAGGTGCATCCCATATATAATAAGTAGCGCCAGCAACAGATGCAATGGATAGATTCGCTGTTGTTCCATTACAAATATGAGTTGGCATTCCATTAAATGGTAATGTTACATTGGCTGATGGAGGTGCAGTTAATGCCTGAATAGTAGCTGTTCCTGAAACAGTGCCACTCGTACCTCCTGAACTTACTGAGGTTAATTGATAATTGGTTGTAGAAGTAGGGTTGACCCAAATTATTTCAGGATTAGCAGCTGTAGTGAAAGGTCCAAATACGGTAACTCCATCAGTATAGCTAAAGTCAAAAGGTCCATTTCCGATAAAATCAATTTTAAGTTGAGCTTGTCCTCCATTACAAATGGTTGTGTCTCCGGAAATAATAGCAGAAACAGGTGTAGTAGCTACAGTAACAATCATTTCATCATAGTTTGAACATGAGCCCATAGAAATGGTCCAACGTAATGTGTTAGCACCATTACTTAAATTACTGACACTTGTATTGAATAGGCTAGAATCAGCAAAAGTGGCAGTTCCTGAAACCAATGTCCATAAACCGATTCCAGGAGATGGGTTATTGCCGGTCAATGTAGTGTTAGGTTGAGAAATTGACTGATCAAATCCTGCATTAGCTGTTGCAGGTGTGCCTATGGTTAGGTTTAAATAGTCATTCCTCCAGCACACTTCATAATTAAAGTTATTATAAATATACCCACCAAATTCTAATTGTACACTGCCCGCCATCACATCACCTATTCCAGGATAATAAATTGCATTAGGGTAAGATGGATCATCAAAACCTCCATCACCGGAAGTGAACCAATAGCCACTCCCCTGACCATTTAATGTTGCTTGATCACCTGTACACAACACTTGGTCTGTACCTGCATTAATATCATTCACAAATCCATATATATGCGTATAAGGAGAAAATGTTTCACCAAATGAATTGTACACTCTCACCCGATAATAGCTGTGCTGAGGTAATGGATTGGATAAGGTTAAGGATGATAGTGTTGCCCCTGAAACAGGATTACCATTTTGATCTTGCCATTCATAAGAGGGAGATGGTGTTCCTGTTGTAACCACAGACAATGTTACCGGCTCGTCATTGCATAATAAATATCCACCGGCATGAGAGTAGTTGGAGATAACCGGAATAGTTTGTGCAGGAGTTACTGTACCATGAATAATAACTTGATAAATGATAGCAACATTGTTTAGGCCTCCTGAGCAGCCAATTGTGAATGTTACTGGTGTAAGTGAATTAAAATCGTCAATATCCCAAGTATGGGTTGCCGGTACTGCATTAGGAATACCATTGTTGGGGTCTCCTTCACATTCTTTGGGTAGTGAACTCATCAAATCTCCCTCTATCATCCCGGTTCCATTAATGTTCATGCCAAATTTTAATTCTGTAGGACCAAAATTCAATCTGCCAGCCACCACAGTCATACCTGTTATATTTAACTGATAACCTGGCTGAGGCGAAATAGTAAAATCAATTCGGTCATTGGCATCATAATCAAATTCGTCAAGTGGACCTTTGATAGGATCAAGATAGGGATCTATACCATTTGTTCGAACTGTGTAGCCTGTGTCGCATCGGTATCCTAAATTACCGGCAGTATATAGTGTTGTTCCGCTGGCGTTAGCATCAACGTAAACAGGTAGACCGTTTAAGTCGCCAGCATAGTCGTAAATTACCTGACCATGTAATTTTACAATGGTTGTAATTAAGAGAATTAAGAGTGTTGTTAAATGTTTCATTTTTATTTAGTTTGTTATTGTGTAAAGCTAATGTGATTTGGACGTTTCTATTGTGACTTAAGTCACAATAGATTAAAATATTTTATCAGTAATATTTTTAATGTAATGTTTCATTTTTAACTTGAATAATTCAATATAAAAAATCAAAATTCCATTTTTCCCTACCCGTTTTGTCTCCTCAACTTCTTTTTGATTTTAAATCGGAGAATTCCTAGGATTTATATAGGATGTTAAAACTTTCTATCTTCCAAGCATTTTAAACACTTCTACAGTTTTCATGTCAATATCTTAATAATCACGCCTTCACCTTTTGCACATTAAAGGGGCATAGCTTAGAATTTTAAAACTATCTAATTAGCTAAATCCCCGCCTCTAACAATTAACGACTCATCAACTTTACCTACCTTTGCACTCCAATTAAAAAAAGCTGTAATGAGTGACGATAAAAAGATTATTTTCTCAATGGTGGGTGTTAGCAAAACGGTTCCGCCACAACGACAAATTTTAAAAGATATTTACCTCTCTTTTTACTATGGTGCCAAAATAGGTATCCTTGGTTTGAATGGTGCAGGTAAGTCAACCTTAATGAAAATTATTGCCGGAATAGACAAATCCTTTACCGGTGAGGTTGTGTTTTCTCCAGGCTACACTGTTGGCTATCTCGAGCAGGAGCCTAAGTTAGATGAGCGTAAAACAGCAAAGGAAATTGTCATGGAAGGTGTTCAACCCATTGTTGATTTACTCAAAGAATACGATGATGTAAATAACAAAATGGGTGAAGAGGAGTATTATTCCGATGCTGATAAAATGGACAAACTTCTCAATCGTCAGGCTGCACTGCAAGAAAAAATTGATGCTTCAGATGCATGGAATCTTGACAACAAAATTGAAGTAGCTATGGATGCACTTCGTTGTCCTGAGGCCGATGCTCCCGTAAATATACTTTCCGGTGGTGAACGTAGAAGACTTGCCTTATGTCGCCTGTTGTTGCAACAGCCCGATGTGCTGCTACTTGATGAGCCAACAAACCATTTGGATGCAGAGTCGGTTGATTGGTTAGAACAGCATCTTAAACAATATGCTGGAACTGTGATTGCCGTAACGCATGACCGTTATTTTCTGGATAATGTTGCAGGATGGATTCTTGAACTTGACCGTGGCGAAGGCATTCCCTGGAAAGGAAATTATTCAAGTTGGCTAGAACAGAAATCAAACCGACTTGCACAGGAAGAAAAACAGGAAAGCAAACGTCAGAAAACTTTACAACGCGAGTTAGAGTGGGTACGCATGTCGCCCAAGGCACGTCAGTCAAAAGGAAAGGCACGTTTAACTGCCTATGAAAACTTATTGAGTGAAGATGTAAAACAGAAGGAAGAGAAACTGGAAATATTTATTCCTAACGGGCCACGCTTGGGTAATGAGGTAATTGAAGCTGTTAAAGTTTCAAAAGCTTATGGAAATAAAGTTTTATATGATGATCTTAACTTTAAATTACCCCCAAACGGTATTGTTGGAATCATTGGTCCTAATGGTGCAGGAAAGACAACAATTTTCCGTATGGTAATGGGACTTGAGCAACCAGATTCCGGAACGTTTAAAATTGGTAGTACGGTTCGCATTGGCTATGCCGATCAAACACATAAAGAAATTGACCCTGAAAAAACAGTGTGGGAAGTAATCTCCGGAGGCAATGAATCCATTGAGCTGGGTGGTAAGCTTCTGAACTCACGTGCTTATGTTGCACGGTTTAATTTCACTGGTGCCGATCAGGGAAAAAAATGCGGAGTACTTTCCGGAGGCGAGCGCAACAGATTGCATTTAGCATTGACGTTACGTAGCGAAGCCAACGTGTTGTTGCTTGATGAGCCTACCAACGATATTGATGTAAACACATTGCGTGCATTAGAAGAAGCAATTGAAAACTTTGCAGGTTGTGCAGTAATCATCAGCCACGACAGATGGTTCTTAGATAGGGTGTGCACGCACATTCTTGCTTTTGAAGACGATTCGCAGGTATATTATTTCGAAGGTGGATATTCCGACTACGAAGAGAATAAGAAAAAACGATTAGGAGATGTAACGCCTCATAGAGTAAGATATAAGAGCTTAGTTAAGAATTCGTAATTCAAAGCATCGCAGATTTGTATATTCGTAAAGATTCGTAATTAATGAAACCACTCATCCCTAAAGGCACACGTGATTTTTCGCCCGTAGAAATGGTACGGAGAAACTTTATTTTCAATACCATCAGAAAGGTATATGAACGCTATGGTTTTGTTCAGATCGAGACACCTGCTATGGAAAATCTATCAACACTTGAAGGTAAATATGGTGAGGAAGGTGATAAACTTTTATACAGAATTTTAAATTCAGGCGAAGTTGTTCCGGATGCAAAATCAAAAGGTGATAGTCTGAAAATTTCTGATTTGGCAGAGAAAGGTTTGCGATATGATTTAACCGTACCATTTGCTCGCTATGTGGTAATGCATCAGAATGAAATTAGCTTTCCGTTTAAGCGCTATCAGATGCAACCTGTCTGGCGGGCAGACCGTCCACAGAAGGGGCGTTATCGCGAATTTTATCAGTGCGATGCCGATATTATAGGCTCAACCTCACTGATAAGCGAAGCGGAGTTTCTTCTGATTATTCAGGAAGTCTTTAGGAGTTTGCAGATTGGTGTTGCCATTAAAATCAACAACAGAAAAATTCTGGCAGGCATTGCCGAAGTTATTGGTCATTCTGATAAACTGATTGATATAACCGTTGCCATTGATAAGCTCGATAAAATAGGCGAACAAAAAGTTAAGGAAGAACTTTTGGCTAAGGGGCTTTCATCAGATGTAGTCGAAAAGATGCAATCACTTTTCGAAATACGAGGTGATTTTGAATCAAAACTTAATTTCCTGAAATCATTTTTGACTGAGTCTTCAATTGGATTAAAAGGTATTGAAGAGACAGAAAATGTAGTAAATTATCTTCATGCATTTGGAGAACATCTTAAAAATCTTGAATTAGATATTACCCTTGCACGTGGGCTTAATTATTACACAGGCTCAATTTTTGAAGTGAAGGTTAATGACTCACGTTCAACATACAGTGGCAGTGTGCTTGGCGGAGGACGCTATGACGACCTGACCGGAATTTTTGGCCTGCCTAATGTCAGTGGTGTTGGTATTTCATTTGGAATAGACAGAATTTATGATGTCATGCTGGAAATGAATTTGTTTGATCAACTTCATTTGAGTGAAACGACAACGCAGGTTTTGTTTACAAACTTTGGTCAGGAAGAAGAGCAATTTTGTTTAAAGATTTTGAATGAACTGAGACATGCCGGAATCAATGCAGAGATATTTCCTGAACACTCAGCAAAAATGAAAAAGCAAATGAGTTATGCCGACTCCAAGAAAATTCCTTTTGTAATTTTAATCGGAAAGGATGAAATGAAAAGTGAAAGGCTCACTATAAAAGATATGACAACAGGGCTACAAGAACAGTTAACATTAAACGAAATAATATCTAAGCTAAACAAGGAATAATATTTTTTAGAGAAAGTAACATCAGTAAAAATATGAAACATCAGATATCATCACAACATCTGGATTTTAAAACACTTAATCAAATTATTGAAAGTAAAGCTGCTCTTGAGTTATCTGAAGATGTAGTTAAACGTATTGCGCATTGCCGTAGTTATCTCGATGTTAAAGTCGGCTCACTGGCTGAGCCGGTTTATGGTATTAACACAGGTTTCGGCTCTTTGTACAACAAGAGTATTGATGTTGCAGATTTGGGAAAGCTACAGGAGAATTTGGTGATGTCTCACGCCTGTGGTTGTGGTGATGAAGTGCCGGTTGCTATTGTTAAGTTAATGTTATTTCTGAAAATTCAGGGACTTAGTTATGGCAACTCCGGTGTACAGTTGCAGACTGTTCAACGTTTGATTGATTTTTATAATCACGAAATATTTCCTGTTGTTTATACACAGGGTTCTTTAGGTGCATCAGGAGATTTGGCTCCGTTGGCACATCTGTGCCTGCCACTCATCGGTATGGGTGAAGTGTATTTTAATGGAAAGAAGGTGCCATCAGCAGAAGTACTCAATCAGTTTGGCTGGCAGCCCATCAAGCTACAGTCAAAAGAAGGACTGGCTTTACTGAACGGCACACAGTTTATGAACGCCTATGGCACTTACGCAGTTATGCAGTCGCAACGTTTGATGTTGCTTGCAGATATAATCGGAGCGCTGTCATTAGATGCTTTCGATGGCAGAATTGAACCATTTCATCACCTCATTCATCAGATACGCCCACATAAAGGGCAGATAGCAACAGCATTGCGTTACCGTCAGTTATTGTCGGATAGTGAGATGATAAGTAGAAAGAAAGCACATGTTCAGGACCCCTATTCATTCAGGTGTATTCCGCAAGTGCATGGTGCCAGTAAAGATGCACTGGATTATGTGAGCTATGTGATATTTAATGAAATAAATTCTGTTACCGATAATCCCACAGTCTTTCCTGACGATGATTTAGTCATTTCAGCAGGAAATTTTCATGGCCAGCCCTTGGCATTAGTTCTGGATTTTTTAGCTATTGCAATAAGTGAGTTGGCAAATATCTCCGAGCGCAGAACCTATCAACTTATTTCCGGGCAACGTGGTTTGCCTTCATTCCTTGTTGCAGATCCTGGGCTGAATTCCGGAATGATGATTCCACAATATACGGCAGCTTCTATTGTAAGCCAGAACAAACAATTATGTATGCCGGCATCTGTTGATAGTATTGTATCAAGCAATGGACAGGAAGATCATGTGAGCATGGGTGCCAATGCAGCAACAAAATTGTATAAAGTACTCCATAATACAGAGAAGGTATTGGCAATTGAGTTGCTCAATGCAGCACAGGCATTTGAATTCAGAAGACCTTTAAAATCATCTGCTCCATTGGAATCTTTTATGAGTCTTTTCAGAAAAGAAGTTTCATTTATGAATAAAGACAGGATACTTTATACAGATATACAGACTTCAATAAACTTTTTGCAGTCAGTAAATGTTAATCAATACGAATAAATATAAAATTAAATAACTCAAACATTAAAAATCATTATGGCAATTAAAAGAAATGCAACAGCCTATTGGAATGGCTCAGGCAAAGAAGGTAAGGGAACAGTAACAACACAAAGCACTGTCTTAAATCAATCACAGTATTCTTATAATACACGCTTTGAAGATGGAGTAGGTACCAACCCCGAAGAACTGATAGCAGCAGCACATGCAGGCTGTTTCAGTATGAAATTAAGTTTTGTTTTAGGTGCTGCAGGATTTACTCCGGATGCCATTGAAACAAAATGCGAAATTACACTTGATAATGGCGCAATAACCAACTCACACCTTATTCTGAATGCAAAAGTTGCAGGTATCACAAAAGAAAAATTTGAAGAGTGTGCCAATGAGGCAAAAGCCAATTGTCCTATTTCAAAACTTCTGAATACCGACATTACTTTAAGCGCAACATTAGCTTAAAACTCTTTTGAATCAGGTCAGTCGTTTTTACGATTGACCTGATCTGTTTTTAAGTGCAAATGCACTGCAAACATGCAAGGCTGCAGTTTCTGTACGTAGCCTTTTTTCACCAAGAGAAATATTTTCATAACCTGCGTCATTGGCAAGTTTAATTTCATGTTGTGAGAAATCACCTTCCGGACCTATAAGTACTATTATCTGTGCTGCTGAAATTGATTTTTCAAGCGTAATTTTTACACTCTCTTCACAATGCGCAATCAGTTTTTTTGCTGGTGAAGCAGTTGTAATGAATTTCTCAAACGACATCATTTCATGCAGTAATGGCAAATAAACTCTGTTGCTTTGTTTCATTGCTGATAATAATATCTTACTACACCGTTCA
>Ga0138256_10006392_pt1 | contig 12455 bp, 10 predicted proteins | sample KNB2016incub_MG_FD_105486 | JGI IMG/M metagenome (GOLD analysis project Ga0138256, IMG submission 105486) | Active sludge microbial communities from wastewater in Klosterneuburg, Austria - KNB2014incub_MG | ecosystem: Engineered > WWTP > Activated sludge > Unclassified | place: Austria... | reverse complement strand
GATCAGCCCGTCGCCGTTCTGTCTGACGAAGTGTACGAACATGTCGTGTTCGATGGTCAGCAGCACGAGTCCGTGCTGTCGCACCCCGAGTTGTCGCAGCGCAGTCTCGCGGTCTTTTCCTTCGGCAAGACCCTGCACGCAACAGGATGGCGAGTTGGCTACTGCGTTGCGCCCGCTGGGCTGACGCGCGAGCTGCGCAAGGTGCATCAGTTCTGCACCTTCAGCATTTCCGCTCCGATGCAGCATGGCATCGCGCGCTATCTCGAGGCCAAGCCCGAGGCATGGCGTAATCTGGGTACGTTCTACCAGCAGAAGCGTGACTATCTGTGCGACGCACTGGAAGGCTCCGGATTCCTGCTACGGCGCGCGCAGGGAACTTACTTTCAGCTGCTGGATTTCAGTGCGATCAGCGATGCGGCCGATGTCGACTTTGTCGAGCGCATGATCACCGATGCGCGCATAGCGGCGATCCCGATCTCCCCGTTTTACAGCGCGAAAGAAACGGCTCGTCCGCGCCTTTCCGTCATGCGCGTGTGTTTCGCCAAGCGCGAGCAAACGCTGCAGGTCGCGGCCGAGAGGTTGCGAGAGTTCGCCGCCAGGATCGCGGATGAACCACCGTCGACGAGTGTCGCTGCCACGTGAGGCTGGCGCTCGTACAACAGTCGCTCGCATGGGAGGACCGCAGCGCTAATTATCACGCGTTTACAAGCGTGCTCGAGCCGTTACGCGGTCGCGTTGATCTGGTGGTACTGCCGGAAATGTTCACGACGGGTTTCACGATGCAGCCTGCGCGGCTCGCCGAGCAGGACGGCGCCGCGACGCGCGATTGGTTGCGCGCGCAGGCAGAGCGGATCGACGCCGCGATCACCGGCAGCGTCGTCGTCCAATCGGCCGGACAGTATTTCAACAGATTGTTCTGGGTCACGCCGGATGGCGCGGTATCGTCTTATGACAAAAGACACTTGTTCCGCATGGCTCGGGAACATGAGCACTATACGGCCGGTGATCGGCAGCTGCTGATCGAGTGGCGCGGTTTTCGGATAGCGCCGCTCATTTGCTACGACTTGCGGTTTCCGGTGTGGAGTCGACGACGAGCGGGGTTCGAATACGACTTGTTAGTGTATGTCGCCAATTGGCCGGCGGTGCGGCGCTATCCCTGGCAGCAGTTGTTGCTCGCGCGCGCGATCGAGAATTTGAGCTACGTGGCAGGTGTCAACCGCATCGGCACAGACGGCAATGGCGTGAGCTATGCCGGGGACAGTGCCATTGTCGACTATCTCGGTCAGCCGCTGGCAAAGTTGGCCGACGTGGCCGGTGTCGTGAGCGCAACGCTCGAGATCGGGCCACTCGATGAATTTCGCCGCAAGTTTCCGGCGCATCTGGACGCCGACCACTATAGGCTCGAGACATGAAGAAACGCACGCTCGTCAATCATCCTCCCAGCACCTTACCGCCGGTTGGCAATCGAGCGGTCATTGCGCCGATCTATCAGAGCGTCAAATACGAGTTCGATACGGTCGATGATGCGCTCGCGGTTTTCCGTGGTGAGCGGCCGGGCTATTTCTACATGCGCTCGAGCAATCCGACCACGCGGCAGCTGGAACTGACCCTTGCCGCGTTACAGGGTAGAGCCGACTGTCTGGCGACGGCGAGCGGCGTCAACGCAGTGATCCAGACCTTGCTGGCATTGACCAAGCAGGGCGATCATATTGTCGTTTTCGTCGAGAGTTATCCGCCCACCCGAGCGATCGCCCGGCGATTTCTGGCGCGCTTCGGTGTCGAACACACCATGTTGTCGATCGAGGATCTCGACTCGTTAGAGCGAGTGCTAGCTACTCGACCGACCCGTCTCGTGTTATTCGAGAGCCCGACTAATCCGATGCTCAAAGTCGCGGACATCGAGCGGATTGTCTCGCTAGCGCATCGCCACGGTGCGCTGGCCGTGCTGGACAATACGTTTGCCGGCTTTCACCAGCACGGTCAGTACGAAGTCGATGTGTTTGTCCACAGTCTGACCAAGTACGCCTCCGGAGCCGGCGACGTGATGGGCGGTGCCGCGATCGCCAGCAAGGAATTGATCGCCGAGATGCGCCGTGAATTCGAATTGTTAGGAGCGCTGCTCGATCCGCACGCGGCGTTCTTGCTGCAACGAAGTCTGAAGACATATTTCCTGCGCTATCGCGAGCAATGTGTATCGGCACTCGCGATCGCGAGCTGGCTCGAGCAGCAATCAGCGGTCGCAGCGGTGCGCTATCCGGGGCTGGCGTCGCATCCGCAGGCGTCGCTGGCGGCGAGACAGATGTCCGACATGGGATCCGTGATCACGTTTCGTCTGCGGGCTGGCGACGATGCAGGCGCTCGCTTTACGGAGGCGCTGCAGCTCTTTGCAATGACGGCAAGTTTGGGTTCGGCCGAGTCGCTCGTCCTACCGCCGCAGATGCTCGGTGGCAAAGACCTGACCGCCGCGGAATATGCCGCGTCCGGTCTGGCGCCGGGGACCATCCGTTTTTCGATTGGCCTGGAAGACGTCGACGATTTGATCGCGGATCTCGAGCAGGCGCTCGGCAAGATCTGAATTCGTTTCCAGCGATTCACTCTGTGACGTGATCGGCGTCTCGTTATTTCAGTATCGATTGCCGCGTGTTCCGATTTTTTCAACCTGACGCTGGCCTCGCGCTCTCAGATTCGTCACGCTCCTGTTCAGGGTTCTTCGCCCGCAGTTCGTCCTTGTTTCACGGCGTTCCGCCGTCAGGGCGATCTTATGTTGAATCGCAGATTCGAGTCGGTTGCTGTAGAACCTCGGGCACTTCAGGCGCGCCGCGCGGTTGCGGAGCTCTTTGCGCAGAAGCTGCGCGAGTTGCCGCCTGCGCCGCTCGATTTCTCGGCACTGCAGTCTTGGGCGCCTTTGCCGGGCGTCAGCGAGCTCGATGCGTTACGGCGAGTCGCGTTCAGCGCTGCGGCCAATCAGACGCAACTTGAATTGCTGTGGCGTGAAACGCTGGCGACGGCCTTCTGTGCGCCACGGGTTGCGTGCGAGATCGGTGCGCAGGCCTCCGTGAGCGCTGCGGCTGCGCTTTTGCATCGGATAGGCGATGCCCTCGCGCTCGCGACACTCAGCCGCTGCGAATCGGAGGCCAAAGTCGCTCTCGATGCGCCAAGCCGTGCGACCTTGGTGGCACAGCAATCGGCGGATCTCGCCGAGCGAACGCTGCGCTGGTGGGGTATGCCGGCGGCCGTTGGCGCGACGGCGCTGGGCTGGCGGCGCTTTGGCGAGTTCCCGGCCGGGCCCAAGAACTGTGCGGCCGTCTATATTGCACACCTGCTGGCAACGGAGTGGTTGCAGCCCGGGATCTACGCGCCGGAAACCGTCGAAGCTGCTGCGGGAGAACTGGGGCTCACAGCAAGTGCGCTCGCCGCAGCCAGGCCAGACGCGGAAGTGAGGGCGCGGCTCGCCAAACTATTGGGGGCCGCATCGTCTAACGATTGATGCGACTCGTTGCCGCATGGCACCGTAGTTCTCGGCGCGGAGTCAACGGCGGATCAACCAGAGGATCAGGGAAACCACTGCGCTGACCAGCAGCAGCGTCGTCAACGGGAAAAAAAACTTCGCGCCCGGTCGATCGACTACTATGTCGCCAGGAAGACGGAACAGCGGCAGCTTCGAGACCCAGGGCCATGCCAGCCCGGCGGCCACAACCAGCACACCGATCATCACTAACAGTCGATTCACGACGGGCTCCTTACACGCTGCTGGCAACCCGCACACGATGGTGCGAATAGGGTAGCACTTCGAGTACTTCGCCTTCTGCGATCCGCGCTTGCAGTTGGCGCCAGAAATCCGCGGTCAGGATATCGCCGTGGACGCGCATGAACGCCGCCTGCTGCGAGTCATCGAACGCCAGGAACCTGATGAAGGTCTCCGGAAATACGTCGTTATCGGCGACATAGAACCAAGGTTCGCCCCGCATCTCGTCGTCTTCGTTCTGTGCTTGCGGCAGATCGCGAAATCGGCAGTCTGCCAGCTGACAAAGCTCGTCGTAGTCGTAGAAGATCACGCGTCCGTGGCGTGTTACGCCAAAGTTCTTGAGCAGGAGATCACCGGCGAAGATATTCGTATACGCCAGGTCACGAATCGCCTGGCCGTAGTCGATCACAGCGCGTTCGGCTGCCGCGGCGGAAGCCTCACGCAAGTACAAGTTGAGAGGCGTCATGCGTCTCTCGATATAGACGTGATCGAAAATCAAATCATCGCCTTCGCCGTGGACCGTCGCGGCGGTTTCACTCAGCAGTTCCTCGATGAGTTCCGGTGCGAACAACTCGCGTCGAAAGCGCAGCCGCTTGAATTCCTGTGCGTCCACCAGTCGACCGGCCCGATCATGCTTGAAGACGAAGCGATACTTGGCTAACACTTCGTCGCGCAGAACGGTCTTTGGATAGGGGAATTTGTCGCGAATGACCTTGAACACCACATCGAATGAAGGCAGTGTGAAGCACACCATCACCAGCCCGCGCTCGCCCGGTGCGTGTACGAAGCGATCCGTCGCGGTGGACAGATGACGCATAAGTTCCCGATAGCGTTCGGTCTTGCCTTGTTTGGCACGTCCGAGGACAGTGAAGAGCTCGCTGACCGGCTTGCGCGGCAACAGTTGTTTGAGAAATACCACCGCCTCGCCGACCCGATCGAGGTCAACATGGAAGTAGGACCGCGTGAAACCAAACAATATACTGACGTCGTCCTCGTTCAGCATGACGGCGTCGACGAGTATCCCGCGTTCGGTATTCTTCAGCGCGACGACCAGCGGACGTACATAGCCCCGTCCGATGACGCGCCCGACCAGATAGGCGCGGCCGACCTGGTAAAACACTGGCCGAATCACTTCGATACGTTGCACGGCGCGCCGTTCGTCACTCTGACCATGATGGCGCTCAATTTCGGTCGTTACATGCTGGACGCTGTGGTCGAAATCCCGCCAGCGCGATCGGTAGTGCAGATTGTCGAGCAGATCCTCTACCAACAGCGACAATGCACCCCGATTGGTGTAAGTGTCTTTGATGACTTCGCTCGTAACAGAAGCAAGTGGATCGAGTTCCGTCGCGACGAACTCTATTGCGCGCGCCACGCCAACGGTATGGAACAGGCGTCGGGTGATCGAGCTGAAGAACGTCTTGGTAAATTCGTTATCCGGCAGGCCCGCGATCGCCGTTGCGAACGCCTGGCGGATCTGATGCCATAGTGTTTTGTCGTGACTGCGAGCGCCCAGTTTCAATTCGAGCTGCGCAATCGTGCTGGTAACGAATCGATCGTATAGCTCGATGCGCTCCACTGCGTCACGCTGACTACCCTTGAGGTCGCGCTGATCGAATCGACCGGGTGCACGTCGCGTAATTTCGCGGAACGCGCTGTTGTAGTCGGCGAATGAATCGACGATATGGCGGGCGCATCGCCCGACCAGCTCGCTCCCGCCGTCACTCGCAACGGTGACGGTGGGAGCGGGTGGTGCTGCCCTATCGTTGGCAGTCACATGCCGACTAGAGGTTGCGGATCAGCGCATCACCAAATTCGCTGCACTTGACTTCCTTGGCACCGTCCATCAGGCGCGCAAAGTCGTAGGTGACAGTCTTCTGGCCGATGGTCTTATCCATCGCCGTGATGATGGCGTCGGCAGCTTCAGTCCAGCCCAGGTAACGCAGCATCATTTCGCCCGACAGAATAAGGGAACCCGGATTCACCTTGTCGAGATTGGCGTACTTGGGCGCCGTACCGTGAGTCGCCTCGAATACCGCATGACCCGTCACATAGTTGACGTTGCCGCCCGGGGCAATGCCGATGCCGCCGACCTGAGCCGCGAGAGCGTCGGACAGATAGTCGCCGTTCAGATTCATCGTGGCGATGACGTCGAACTCGTTAGGGCGCGTCAGCACCTGTTGCAGCGTGATATCGGCGATCGCATCTTTGACGATCAGCTTGCCAGCCTTGACCGCCGCGGCCTGTTCCTCATTGGCGGCTTTCTCGCCCTTGGCGGCTTTGGTGCGTTCCCACTGATCCCAGGTGTAGGTCTGCTGCGCAAAATCGCGCTCCGCCAGCGCATAGGCCCAGTTCCGGAAGGCTCCCTCCGTGAACTTCATGATGTTGCCTTTGTGCACGATCGTCATGCTGGCACGCTTGTTAGTGATCGCATACTCGAGCGCGGCCCGGAATAGCCGCTCGGTGCCCTCCTGCGAGATCGGTTTGATACCAATGCCCGAGGTATTGGGGAAGCGGATTTTCGCGTATGCCTTCGGGAAGTTCTGTTTGAACAGTTCCTGGAATTTCCTGTTTTCGTCCGACCCGGCTTCAAATTCGATGCCAGCGTATATGTCCTCGGTGTTTTCGCGAAAGATCACCATGTCGACCTTCTCGGGCGAGCGCACGGGCGAGGGCACACCCTTGAACCAGCGCACCGGGCGTAAGCAAACATACAGATCGAGCATCTGGCGCAGCGCCACGTTGAGCGAGCGAATGCCACCGCCTATCGGGGTCGTTAGTGGGCCCTTGATCGAGACGAGATACTCGCGACACGCAGCGACGGTCTCATCGGGTAGCCAGGTGTTGAATTGTTTGTGAGCTTTCTCGCCAGCATAAACCTCCATCCAGTGGATCTTGCGCTTGCCGCCGTAGCTCTTGGCCACAGCTGCATCGAGCACGCGCACACTGGCGCGCCAGATGTCTGGACCGGTGCCGTCACCCTCGATGAAAGGAACGATCGGTTGATCAGGAACCTTGAGTTTGCCGTTGCTGATCGAAATCTTGGTGCCGCCGGCCGGCGGCGTTGGATGGGGGCTGGAAGCTGTCGCCATGGCTTGAGGTCTCTTGTGAAATAGCTCGGGATGAGTGCAAGGTGCAAAACCCGGCGCGTTCGTCACACGCCTGTAAAATGTTAGCATACGTCACGTACAATTCGTGCCATGTCCCATACTCTGACTCGCACACCCGCCGCAGACCGGTTCTGGATGCCGGCGGAATTCGAGCCGCATGCCGGCTGCTGGATGCTGTGGCCGGAGCGCCCTGACAACTGGCGTGACGGCGCGTTGCCAGCGCAGCGCGTATTCGTCGAAGTGGCTACGGCAATCGCCCGGTTCGAACCGGTCTCCGTCGGCGCATCCGGCGCGCAGTTTGCGTTTGCAAGACAACAGTTGCCGCCCGGCATACGCGTCGTCGAGCTGTCGCACGATGATTGCTGGATGCGCGATGTCGGCCCGACATTCGTCGTCAATGCGCGCGGTGAGCGGCGCGGCGTCGACTGGGTTTTCAATGCCTGGGGTGGCCTTGACGGAGGGCTGTATTTTCCTTGGGCGAATGACGACGCCGTTGCACGCAAGGTGCTCGAGATCGAGGGCGTCGATCGCTACCGCGCGCCGTTCGTGAACGAAGGAGGCGCGATCCATGTGGACGGGCAGGGCACCGCGCTCGTCACGGAGCAATGTCTCCTCAACCGCAATCGCAATCCCAACTGCTCCCAGTCTGAGATCGAGACTTGGCTGCAACGCTACCTGGGTGTGTCGCGCATCATTTGGCTGGGCGAGGGCGTGTTCAACGACGAGACCGATGGACACATCGATGAGCTGGCCTGTTTCGTGGCCCCCGGCGTGGTCGCACTCAGCTGGTGTGACAATCGTCGCGATCCGCAGTTCGCGATTTCGCACGATGCTTACGTCCGTTTGTGTCGCGCGCGAGATGCGCGTGGCAGATCGCTCAAGATCATCAAGCTGCCGCAGCCCGGACCGCTTTTTTCCACTGCAGCGGAGGCGCGCGGCGTGCAGGCCAGCGAGAACGCTCGGCCACGGCCGGAGCGCACACGTCTGGCGGGCAGCTATACCAACTTCTACATTGCCAACGGCGGCATCGTGATGCCACTGCTTGATCCGCGGACCGATCGGCTCGCCGCCAATCGCCTCAAACGCGCGTTTCCGGACCGCAAGGTAGTCGGCGTGTCGACGCGCGAGATCCTGCTGGGCGGCGGCAATATCCATTGCATCACGCAGCAAGTGCCGCTGGCTGGCCGTCCACGCAAACGGCCTGCATGACGGGCTATCGAAACCGGGGGTGATTCATGCCTAACAAGAAGCGCAACGACAAGAAGCCGTCACGTCGCGACGTCCCCGACGCGCTGCGCGTCAAGCCTGATTCGAAGTTCAAACTGCGGGACGCGGATGCCACACGCGATTTCGGTTGGGACAAGGACAAGTGTGTCGTTGCGACCGCCGACAATCGCAACAAGCTGGAGCAGTTGCAGTTTCAGCTCTATGCTGATGGGCGCTTCAGCATGCTCGTTGTCATTCAGGCGATCGATGGTGGTGGCAAGGACTCAACGATCCGCCGGGTCTTCACCGCGTTCAATCCGCAGGGTTGCACGGTGACGGCGTTCAAGGCGCCCTCATCGGAAGTGTTGCAACACGATTTTCTTTGGCGCGTGCACAAGGCTGCACCGGCGCGCGGGTCGATCGCGGTATTCAACCGCTCACATTACGAAGACGTTTTGATCGTGCGCGTCAACGATCTGGTGCCACGCGCGGTCTGGGAACGACGCTACGATCAGATCAATGAGTTCGAACGCATCCTCGCGGAGTGTGACACGCGCATCGTCAAGCTCTTTCTGCACATCAGCAAAGAGGAGCAGCGCGAGCGGTTTCAGGACCGACTGGATGATCGCAAGAAGAACTGGAAGTTCGATCTGGGCGATCTCGAGAAGCGCACGCAATGGGACGCCTACAACGAGGCGTTCGAGATCATGCTGGAAAAATGCTCCACCGCTCACGCGCCGTGGTATGTGATCCCGGCCAATCGAAAGTGGTTTCGTGACTTTGCCGTGTCGCAAATCCTGCGCTACGAACTCGAGCAGCTGCCACTCAAGTTTCCGCAGACGCGCCTGGACGTGGGCTCGATCAAGCTTGTTTGAGTTCGCGCTCGGCCAGATCGAGCCAGTCGCGTTGCGCCTTGCGGTAGTGAGCTGGAGCGATCTGTGCACGCTCGAGGATTTCGGTCAGAATTCGCTTGGCCGTATCGCCCTGACCGTGCTTGTTCAGTAGCTGCGCGTAACGAACCGCCGCTTCTGCACCTGGGAAGTATTCGGCGAGAACCTGGTACTCTTCCAGCGCCTTGTCAACATTGCCCTCGGCTTCGAGGGCGCGCGCGTACAGCAGGTGGCCATCCGGCGATTTGTGATCCGGATTCTCCTGGATCAGTCGATCGAGTGTCTGCCGGGCTCCCGCTGCGTCGCCGGCCGCAAATTGGGCATGAGCCATGCCCTGCAACAGCTTCGGATCGTGTTCGAACAAACCTGTTAGGCATTGACGATACTCTTCGATCGCCTCGGGCGCGCGGCCGAGGCGAACGAGTTCATCGGCATAGCGCTGGCGGCTCGCCACGTCACCCGAGACACTGGCGACGCCCTTGAACTCGCGCAGATCGCGTTGCGGATCGAGCGTGCGTCGCATGCCCTGCGTTGCTTTACGTAATGTGCGGGAACGGCGCAGATCTGGCAGCACCTCGACGATGACGTAGGCGATCGCCCCGGCGAGCGGCAAAAACATCAGCGCCATGATCCACAGCGTGTTGCGGCCAGTGCGGAAGCAATGGACGATCAAGGCGACTGACACGGCGAGCGACAGCAGATAGAGAACGAGGCCCATGCGCCAAGCTTACCGCCTGACGTAGTCAATCGAAAGAAAAGCGCTGCGCCCGCGTGCGGGAAAATATCGATAGTTGCCAAACGCAAAGTCCGCGCGGTCGGCGTAGGCGCGATCCAATAGGTTCTCGCCGCGCAGCGTCATTCGCCAGCCTGGCGCCCATCGCCACGTCACCAGACCGCTGACGACCGTATGACCCGGATAGGTGGCGGTGTTAGCGGCGTTGAGAAAATAGCGGCCGACATGCTGAGCCGTGATTGCGCCGCGCAGGTTGTCGCGCACGCGCCAGTCGAGGCTCATCGAATGCAGTTGGCGCGGCGCACCGTCGATATCTCGGCCCGAGGTGATCGTCTCACCTGCCTCGATCGCGCGACTGAATTCGTACCGCTGGCGGGCGAGCGAGCCTGCGGCCGAGAGTGCGACGCGCTCCGTTGCGGCCCAGCGCAATTCGTATTCGACGCCTTGATGGCTGGTACGGCCATCGCTCACGTTGAATCCATTGGCATCGCGAAGGATCGCGTGGTCCTTGCGCATGCGATAGATCGCCAGTCGCACGGCAAGATTCTCGTCCTCGTGTTTGACGCCGAACTCGATGGCATCCAACCGCTCGGAGTCGAGTTCGGCGATGTTCTGCTGGCGCTGCAGCCGATAGAGCTCTGTCATCTCTGGCGGTCGGAAGCCGCGGTTGGCGAGCGCGTACACTGCGGTTTGGGGCGTCCAGCGCCAATGTGCTTCCAACTTGGGCGAGATATTCGTAAACGTGTCGCGTCGGTCCGCCGGACGCGAGTAAAGACAGCCAGTTGGGCTACAGGCGTTGCCGTTCTGGTCGGTACTGCCGTCGCGCATGCGGTTGTCGTAGTCGTAGCGTGTCCGATCGGCGCGCACGCCCAGCGACAAGCGCAGGGCGTCGGTCGTTTGCCAGTCGACTGCCACGGCGCCGCTCGCCGTCTGCTCATTTACCTGGTAGTCGTATTGCAAGCCCACCGGGCGGATCGCGCGCGCGGCTGGCGTGCCGTCCGTGGCGGGCGTCGGCTGATACTGTTCCAAGGCGACATCGGCCCAGTCAAAGTCCGCGGCCATTGTCCCGGTCAGGTGACGCCCGATCGGACGGGAGACCGATACGCCGGCAGCGGCACTCGTCTGGCCATTGGTCTCGAGCGGTTTGCCGATGAGGAAATGCTGCAGGAACTGCATCCAGGATTTGCGTACTGTCGCATAACCCAAGTCTCGACAGCCAGGACAGGCTTCACGCGAGTAGCTAGCCGTTAGGCGACTGCTCCAGGCATCGCGAAAGGCTTCGGGGTTGGGGTTGGAGCGTGCGAGCGCCGAATCGCGATAACTATCGAACCCAAGGATGAAGCCCGCCGTTTCCTGGTTGAGCACCGTGCCCGCGGCGCGCACGCTGAGCGTTCCGCCCCGCAAGGGCTGCGCGAGGGACAGATTGAGCTTGGCTTCATCGAGACCTGAAGCCGCCCGAAAGCCCCCGTCATGCGTTGCGACGCCGTATAGGCCTAACGCCGTATTGCCTACCTGGGTGCCGAGCACAGTGGTTACGCGGCGAAAAACATCCGCGCCAACCTGTACGCCCGCGGCGGCCGCGGGCAACGTCGCGACATCGGGCGAAATCACATTGACGATGCCGTGCACGGCGTTGGCCCCATAGGCGATCGGACCTGGTCCCCGCAATACCTCGATGGCGCCCGCCTGTTCATAGTTGAGCTCGAACAAGCCGTTGACGTTGCAAAATCCCGTGGGGCGCACCGGGACACCGTCTGCCAGGAACAAGAACGAGCCGCAGGCGCCGGGACCTGTGAGCACCGGCGAGCGGATCGCGGTCAGGCTCTCGGCGCCGCTACCGCGTTGAATCTCAACGCCAGCGATGCGATTCAGTGCCTCGGCTTGATGACGCGCGCCGAGATCTGCCAGCGCGTCGGAGTCGAGGCGGCTGATGCTGCCGGCGATCTCGAGCTGGGTCGTCGGTCCGCGACGCGCGGTGACCACGACTTCCTCCGCGTGAGCGGCACTTGCGAGTGTGGCCGCGACCGTCGCTGCCAGTATCATTCGATGCATGGCACAACTCTACCGCATTCATCGGGGCTGGTATCCTGCGAGTGTGACGTCACCCACGGTCGACAAATTGCTGCGGGCCTGCGCTGGTGCGGTCCTCGTACTCATGCTCGCTCGTACTGGGGTTGTTTGTGGACAGTCGCCGGCGGTTGCCATCCCGACAGCCATAGAAAATACATCGATCGTGACGACGGCCACCACTCATCGACCACGAATTGGTCTTGTCCTCTCTGGCGGCGGGGCGCGGGGTGTCGCTCACATCGGCGTGCTCAAAGTGCTCGAGCAGCTCAGAATTCCGATCGATGCGATCGCCGGAACGAGCATGGGTGCGGTCGTTGGTGGGCTTTACGCGAGCGGCATGTCGGCCGATGAACTCGAGCGCGTGATGGAGTCGCTCGATTGGGAAGATGCGTTTCGGGACAAACCACCGCGTGCGGCTATTGGCTTTCGGCGCAAATTGGAGGATCAGAATTTCCTCATCAATTTTCCGCTGGGCCTGCGTGGGCGCGAGTTCCTGGTGCCGCGCGGCTTGATTCAGGGCCAGAAGCTCAACCAAACGCTGCGCGCACTGACGCTACCCGTCGCGCGGATACGCGACTTCGACCAGTTTCCGACGCGCTTCCGGGCCGTCGCGACCGACCTTGAGCGCGGCGACACGGTGGCACTCGGCAGCGGCGATCTGACTACCGCCATGCGCGCCAGCTTATCGGCGCCCGGTGTCT
>Ga0138256_10006391_pt1 | contig 12456 bp, 11 predicted proteins | sample KNB2016incub_MG_FD_105486 | JGI IMG/M metagenome (GOLD analysis project Ga0138256, IMG submission 105486) | Active sludge microbial communities from wastewater in Klosterneuburg, Austria - KNB2014incub_MG | ecosystem: Engineered > WWTP > Activated sludge > Unclassified | place: Austria... | reverse complement strand
CAGCCGCGTCAGCTTGAAGGCCTTGAGGAAACGCGTGTTCGGCACGTGCGGCCCGCGGCACATGTCGACGTATTCCTGGTGGTAGTAGAGGCCCATCGCCTGTTCGTCGGGCATGTCGTCGACCAGGCGCAGCTTGTAATCCTCGCCGCGCGACTTGAAGACTTCGATCACCTGCTCGCGCGGCGTCATTTTCTTGACGACGTCGTAGTCGGCGTCGATCAGTTCGCGCATGCGCCGCTCGATCGCCGCCAGATCCTCGGGCGTGAACGGCCGCTCGTAGGCGATGTCGTAGTAGAAGCCCTCCTCGATCACCGGGCCGATCACCATCTTCGCGCCCGGGTAGAGCTGCTTGACGGCATGACCGACGAGGTGGGCGCAGGAGTGGCGGATGATCTCGAGCCCTTCGGCGTCCTTGGGCGTGATGATCTGCAGCGTCGCGTCGTGGTCGATGCGATCGCTGGCGTCGACGAGGCGGCCGTCGACCTTTCCGGCGAGAGTCACTTTCGCGAGCCCCGGGCCGATCGCCGCGGCGACTTCCGCCACCGTCACCGGGCCGGGGAACTCACGGCGCGAGCCGTCGGGCAACTGGATCGAGATCATCGAAGAACTCCGGAAAACGAAAAAGCGCGGCAGGTGACCGCGCTTTCGTTCGTGCAGGGAAGTGATGCGACGTGACGCGACGCGGCGGGCTAAGCCTCGGTGCAGCGGGTGCAGCGCGTTCGCGGTGTCATAACCAGTCTGCCTTTCTCGCCCTTGCTCGTTGATCGGTGCGCCGATTGTAGACGACCCGCCTCACGGCCCGAGCCCCAGCCACTCGAGCGCGCCGCACCCGGCGACGCGACCGCTGGCGAAGCTCGCCGTCAGCAGGTAGCCGCCGGTCGGGGCTTCCCAGTCGAGCATCTCGCCGGCGCAGAACACGCCCGGCGCGGCGCGCAGCATCAGGCTCTCGTCGAGCGCGTCGAACGCAACGCCGCCGGCCGTGCTGATTGCTTCGGCCAGTGGGCGCGCGGCGCCCAGGCGCAGCGGCAGCGCCTTGATCGCCGCCGCGAGGCGCGCTGCGTCGGCGAAGGCGTCTCGCGGCAGCAGCTCGTGCAGCAGGCCCGTCTTCACGCCGTGCAGGCCGAGCCGGCTCTTCAGGTGCGTGGCCAGCGAGCGCGAGCCGCGCGGCCGTGCGATCTCGGCCTGCACCTGCGCGAGCGCGCGGTCGGGCAGCAGATCGAGGCGCAGCGTCGCATGTCCTTCGCGCTCGATCGCGTCCCGCAGCGCGGCGCCGACGGCATAGACCAGGCTGCCCTCGACGCCGGTTTCGGTGGCCACGAACTCACCCTGCCGCCGCAGCAGCGAGCCGTCGGCGGCCGTGCATTCGACGACGACGGGCTTGATCGGCTGCCCGGCGTGGCGGTCCCGGAAATGCTCGCTCCACGGAGGGTCGGCGTCGAAGCCGCAGTTCGCCGGCTTCAGCGCAGCGATCGCAACGCCACGCGCCTGCAGCCACGGCAGCCATGCGGCGTCGGAGCCCAGCTGCGGCCAGCTCGCGCCGCCGAGCGCGAGCACCGTCGCGTCGGCGCAGACGCGCTGCTCGCCATCGGGGGTCGCGAAACGCAGCGTGTCGTCGTCGGCCCAGCCGAGCCAGCGCTGCCGCATGTGAAAGCGCACGCCGGTCGCGCGCAGCCGGTGCAGCCAGGCGCGCAACAGCGGCGCGGCCTTCAGGCCGCGCGGAAACACGCGGCCCGACGTGCCGACGAAGGTCTCGACGCCGAGCCCCGCCGCCCACGCTCGCAACTCGGCCGGCCCGAACCCGGCGAGCCACGATGCCACCTCGGCGGCGCGCGCGCCGTAGCGCGCGACGAAGTCGGGCAGGGGCTCGCTGTGCGTCAGGTTCAGGCCGCCCTTGCCCGCGAGCAGGAACTTGCGTCCTGCCGACGCCATCGCGTCGTGCACATGCACGTCGGCACCGCCCTCGGCCAGCATCTCGGCGGCCATCAGCCCGGCCGGCCCCGCGCCGATGACGTGCGCGCTGCGTCGAATACCCATGCCGACATTGTCGGCGTGACCGCGACCCGCGAGCCTGTGCCATAAGGACGTCATGAAATGGCTCGCCCTCGCCCTCCCGCTGCTGGCCGGCGTCACCGGCGCGACCGGCGCACCGTCCGACGCAACGCGGTGCAGCGCCCGCAGCGGGCCCGCGATGACGCCCGTCGTCGAGCTCTACACGTCGGAAGGCTGCAGCTCCTGCCCGCCGGCGGACCGCTGGCTCGGCACGCTGACGCCGCGCCGCGACGTCGTCGCGCTGGCGTTTCACGTCGACTATTGGGACCGCCTGGGCTGGAAGGACCGCTTCGCCGACGCGGCCTATACCGAGCGCCAGTACCGCCAGCGCCGCTCCAGCGGCACGAGCCTCGTCTACACGCCGCAGGTGCTGCTCGACGGTCGCGACTGGCGCGGCTGGCGCCAGGGCCGCATCACGGCGGGCCCGCCCGCGGCGGTCGAGCTGCAACTGCAGCGCGACGGCGCCACGGTTCAGGCGCGCGTGATTCCGCAGGCCGGCGCTCACGGACGCTACGGCGCCTACTGGGCGGCGGTCGAGGACGGGCACGTCAGCACGGTGCGCGCGGGCGAGAACGCCGGCGCCACGCTGCGGCACGATCACGTCGTGCGCGACTACCGTGCGCTCGCGCCCTGGCCGGCCGCCGAGCCGCGCACGCTGCGCTTCGACAGCCCCGCCGCGGGCGAGGACGGCCGGCCGCGGCGCGTCGTGTTCGTCGTCGAGGACGCCGACACGGGCCGGCCGTTGCAGGCGCTCGCGCTGCGCTGCTGAGCGCGGCGCGGGCGCGTCAGGCGTCGCCGCGCAGTGCGGCGCGCAGCCGCTCGCCGACTTCGGGCCGCGTAGCGAACGGATCGCTGGGGTTGCGGCGCTGGACGATGTCGTCGAGCCGCGTCTGCACCGGCGCCAGCGCATTCGGGTGGCTGTAGACGTAGAAGCGGCGCGCCGCGACAGCATCGAACACGAACTGCGCCACCTGCGCCGCCGTCACCTTTCCCGAGGCGACGGCCTTGCTGCTCATCGCCTGCGCGATCAGCTGGCTCGGCGTCGGCGCTGCGGCGGCGTCGCGCAGCTCGACCGGACGGTTGCGGTGGCTCTCGTGGATGCCGGTCGGAACGAAATACGGGCACAGCACCGAGCACGTCACCTGCTGCGTGACGAGCGCGAGATCCTGGTACAGCGTCTCGCTCAGCGCGACGACGGCGTGCTTGGTCACGTTGTAGGCGCCCATGTTGGGGGCGCACACCAGGCCCGCCATCGACGCCGTGTTGACGATGTGCCCTTCGTAGGCCGCGTCGCGGCGCGCGGCCTCGAGCATCATCGGCGTGAACACGCGCACGCCATGCGCCACGCCCATCAGGTTGACGCCGACGACCCACTCCCAGTCCTTGACCGAGTGCTCCCAGATCAGCCCGCCGGCGCCGACGCCGGCGTTGTTGAAGACGACGTGCGGCGCACCGAAGCGCGCCAGCGTCGCGGCGCCGAGCGCCTCGACCTCGGCGGCCTTAGAAACGTCGAGGCGATGCGCCAGCACCGGCGCGCCGAGGCCGGCGACCTCGCGCGCGGCGAGCTCGAGCGCCTCGGCCTGCACGTCGGCCATCACGACGTTCATGCCCTGGCGCGCCGCGATACGCGCCGTCTCGAGGCCGAAGCCCGAGGCCGCGCCGGTGACGACGAGGGTGCGCCCTTGCAAGGTCTTCATGGCGGCCTCGTCACGCCAGCTCGACGAGCTGCTTGCCGAAGTTGCGGCCCGCGAGCAGGCCGAGGAAGGCGGTCGGCGCGTTCTCGATGCCGCGCGCGATCGATTCGCGGTACTTGACGCGGCCCGTCGCGACCAGCGTGCCGAGTTCCTTCAGCGCCTCGGGCCACACCTCCATGTGCTCGCTGACGATGAAGCCTTCGAGCCTGAGCCGCGACTGCAGCAGCAGCTGCGGCCAGGCCATCGGGATCGGCTGGCCGTCGTAGCCTGCGATCATGCCGCACAGCGCGATGCGGCCGAAGGCGTTCATGCGCAGCAGCTCGGCGTCGAGCACCATGCCGCCGACGTTCTCGAACACGCCGTCGATGCCGTCGGGGCACGCCGTCTTCAGCGCCTTGGCGAGCGTGCGCGCGTCGGCGTGCTGCTTGTAGTCGATGCAGGCGTCGAAGCCGAGTTCGTCGACGACGTAGCTGCACTTCTCCATGCCGCCAGCGATGCCGACGGCGCGGCAGCCCTTCACCTTGGCGAGCTGGCCGACGACGCTGCCGACCGCGCCGCTGGCCGCGCTGACGACGATGGTCTCGCCCGGCTTCGGCGCGATGATGCGGTTGAGCCCGTACCACGCCGTGACGCCCGGCATGCCCACCGCGCCGAGGTACGCCGACAACGGCACGCGCGAGGTGTCGACCTTGCGCAGCACGCCGCGCTGGTCGGCGTCGACGACGCTGTACTGCTGCCAGCCGCCCGTGCCGACGACGGCGTCGCCGACGGCATAACCCGCATGCCGCGACGCGACGACTTCGCCCGCGGTGCCGCCGATCATCGGCTCGCCCAGCGGCTGCGGCTGCGCATAGCTCTTGCCTTCGCTCATGCGGCCGCGCATGTAGGGGTCGAGCGAGAGCCAGCGGTGCCTCACCAGCACCTGGCCCTCGGCAAGCTCGGGCACCGGCACCTCGTCGAGCCGGAAGTTCTCGACACGCGCCTCGCCCTCGGGGCGCGACGCGAGCAGGATGCGTTTGTTCATCATGGCGGGGAACTCCTCAGTCGGAAGCATTGAGCCGGTGGATCTTGCGCCCGTCCGCCGGCAGGCCCTTCAGGAACTTGAAGGTGCCGGTGGCGTGCGCGATGCGCTGGCCGCCAACGTCGAGCAGCCAGGCTTCGCAGAAGGCGAACGAGGTCGTGCGCTGCAGCGGCCTGCCGTGCGCGACGAGACGGCCGAGGCCGGGGCGCATGAAGCTCGTTTTCATCTCGATCGTGACGACGCCGCGCGCGTCGTCGACGCCCGGCTGCCCCGGGCTGCGCGCAGCGTGCGCCATCGCCACGTCGAGCAGCGTCATCGTCACACCGCCGTGCATCACGCTCCACGAATTGCACAGCTCTTCGCGCAGGTCGATCGCGATGTCGGCCTCGCCGTTCTCGAAGCGCAGCAGCTCGAGGCCGAGCGATTCGACGAACGGGATGCGGATCGGGAACTTCATCATCTCGGCGCCGCCCTCACCCGCCGTGCACCGCGCTGACGCCGCCGTCGACGGCGAGGATCTGCCCGGTGATGTGCTTGCCGGCGTCGGACGCGAACAGCAGCGCCGCGCCCTTCAGGTCGTCGTCGTCGCCGATGCGGCCGAGCGGCGCGTTCTTCGCCAGCTCGTCGGCGCCGACAGTCTCGATCGTGCCGCGCGTCATCTTGCTCGGGAAGAAGCCGGGCGCCAGCGCGTTGACCGTGATGCCGTAGGGCCCCCACTCGCCGGCCAGCGTGCGCGTGAAGTTGACGGCCGCGCCCTTGCTCGTGCCATAGGCGATGTACTTCATCGTCGCGCGCGCCCCTGACAGGCCCGCGATCGACGCCACGTTGATGATGCGCCCCTTGCGGCGCGGAATCATGCTGGCGCGGCCGATCGCCTGGCTCGTCAGGAACATCGAGCGGACGTTCAGGTTCATCACCTTGTCCCAGGCCTCGAGCGGGTAGTCCTCGGCCGGCGCGCCCCAGGTCGCGCCGGCGTTGTTGACGAGGATGTCGACCGCGCCGCCGAGGCGCCGCAGCGCGTCGGCCGCGACGCGCTCGATCTCGGCGGGCACGCTCATGTCGGCCGCGACCCATTGCGCGTCGATGCCGCGCGCCTGCAGGTGCGCCTGCGCCCGCTCGAGCTCGGCCGACTTGCGCGCCGTCAGCACGACGCGCGCGCCGGCCTCGCCGAGCGCCTCGGCGATCTGCAGCCCGAGGCCGCGCGAACCGCCGGTGACGAGCGCGGTGCGCCCCTGCAGGTCGAACAGTCGTTGCACCGGCGTGCTCATCGGCATCTCTCCTTCATCGCGGGTGGTTGTCCATGCGCGAGCGCAGCACGATCAGCGCAACGCCCGCGGCGGCGGCGATCCCGCCGACCAGCCACAGCGCGATGCCGATCGCGGCGCCGCCCTCCTCGCGCGCAACGAAGACGCCGAGCACGGCGGCGAGCAGGCCGCCGTACAGCAGCACCCAGACCCACACCTCGACGCGTTGCGTGGCCTTCATCGACGTGCTCGGCGCAGGCTCAGAACCAGGCCTCGTCCATCGTGCGGCAGGTGTCGTCGCGCGATGCGACGACACCGAGCCAGGCGCCGACCTTGGGCAGCTCCCAGCGTGCGAAGTAGCGTGCCGCGGCGAGCTTGCCGGCGAGGAAGTCGGCGCGCGCGGCATCGGCGCGCGCGCATTCGCGCAGCGCGACCAGCGCGACCTCGAGCCACATCCAGGCGATGACGACGTGGCCGAACGCCTGCAGGTACGGCGTCGCGTTGGCGAGCGCCGCTTCGGGCTCGGCGCCGGCCCACGCGGCCTGCGTTGCCGCGACGAGCTGGCGCAATGCGGCGTCGAGTGCGCGCGCGTGCTCGGCCAGTTCGTCCTGCAGCGCGGCGCGCGCGACCGTCTGCTCGACGCGCGCGATGAACAGCTTCAGCCCGGCGCCGCCGTCGGCGACAACCTTGCGGCCGAGCAGGTCGAGCGCCTGGATGCCGTGCGTGCCCTCGTGGATCATGTTGAGCCGGTTGTCGCGCCAGTACTGCTCGACCGGGAAGTCGCGCGTGTAGCCGTAGCCGCCCAGCACCTGGATCGCCAGGCTGTTCGCTTCGAGGCACCACTCGCTCGGCCAGCTCTTGGCGACAGGCGTCAGCACGTCGAGCAGGCGCGCCGCGTCGGCCGCAGAGCCGGCGTCGCCGGTGCGCTGCTCGTCGAGCAGGCGCGCGCAGTAGAGGTCGAGCGCGAGCGCTCCTTCGCACCAACTCTTCTGCGCCAGCAGCATGCGGCGCACGTCGGCGTGGCGGATGATCGGCACCTGCGGCTGCGCCGCGTCCTTGCCGGCCGGCCCGACCGGACGCCCCTGCGGGCGGCTGCGCGCATAGTCGAGCGAGGCTTCGTAGCCCGCCATGCCGAGCATCGTCGCGCCCAGGCCGATGGCGATGCGCGCGTGATTCATCATGTGGAACATGCAGCGCAAGCCCTCGCCCGCCGCGCCGACGCGGTAGCCGATCGCGCCCGCCCCGCGGCCGTCGAGGCCGCGTCCGCCCTCCGCGCGCACCGGGTAGCGGCCCTCGCCGAAGTTCAGCAGCGTGTTCGGTATGCCGCGAAAGCCGAGCTTGTGGTTGAGCCCGGCGAGCGCCACGTCGTTGCGCTCGCCGGTGGGCTCGCCGTCGGCGCCGACCAGCCACTTCGGCACGATGAACAGCGAAATGCCGCGCGTGCCCGGCACCAGCTTGCCGTCGGGGCCTGGGATCTTCGCCAGCACGAGGTGCACGATGTTGGGCGTGACCTCGTGATCGCCGTTGGAGATCCACATCTTGTGGCCCAGCAGCCGGTACCGCGGACCGAGCGCGTCGGCCTCGAAGTCGGCGCCGTCGGGCACGGCGCGCGTCGTGATGTCCGACAGGCTCGATCCGGCCTGCGGTTCCGACAGGCACATCGTCCCCGAGGCGCGGCCGGCGAACTCGGGCAGCGCGAAGGCGCGCCGCTGTGCCGCGCTGCCGTGCACGACGAGCAGATCGGCGTTCGCGCTGGTCAGCATGTGGCCGCCGCCGACGGCGATGCCGGCCTTCGAGAAGAAGGCATTGGCGGCCATCTCGACGACGCAGGGCAGCTGCATGCCGCCCCATTCGTAGTCCTGCGCCGCGGCGAGCATGCCCGACTCGGCATAGGCGCGTGCCGCCGCGACGCTCGACTCGGGCACGTGCACGCGCTCGCCGTCGAACCACGGCTCCTCGGTATCGGCGATGCGGTTGTACGGAGCGACGCGCTCGCGCGCGATGCGCTCGCAACTGTCGAGCACGGCGCCGAAAGTCTCGCGGCTGTGCTCGGCATAGCGCGGGCGCGCCGTCAGCGACTGCACGTCGAGCCAGTCCTCGAGCAGGAAGTCGAGCGTCGCGCGCATGCTGCGTCCTCGTCAGGCCGCCGGCATCGGCACGACGGCCATCGTCGCGCTGAAGCGCGCGACGTGCTGCTCGCTTCCATCGGCCGCGCGGCACCAGACATCGGCCTCGACGAACGAGACGCGGCGCCCCGGCTTGAGCACCTTCGCGCGGCAGACGAGTCGCTCGCCCTTGGCGGCGCGCAGCAGGCTCAGCTTCATCTCGGCCGTGAGGATCAGTTCACCCTCGGCCGCCATCATCTGCGCCGCTGCGCCCGACGTGTGATCGGCCATCGTCGCCATCACGCCGGCGTGGACCTGGCCGCTGTGCTGCAGGTGGCGCCGCTCGATCGCGATCGACGTCGTGATCCCGCCGTCGCCGACCGCCTCGACCTGCATGCCGACATCGACGACGAACGGGGCGCGCGCGAAGAAGCTGCGCACGGTGTCCAGGTCGGGAATCGCCATCGTGCTCGCCTCCTGCTGTGGCCCGGTGGACCTGCGCCGGCGACGCGACGCCGGCTTCATCTCTTCCTACAACACCTCGAACACGCCGGCCGCGCCCATGCCGCCGCCGACGCACATCGTGACGACGACGCGCCTGGCGCCGCGGCGCTTGCCTTCGATCAGCGCATGGCCGGTCAGGCGCTGGCCGCTGACGCCGTAGGGGTGGCCGAGCGCGATCGCGCCGCCGTTGACGTTGAGCCGCTCCATCGGGATGCCCAGGCGATCGGCGCAATAGAGCACCTGCACCGCGAACGCCTCGTTCAACTCCCACAGGTCGATGTCGTCGACCTTCAGGCCGAGGCGCTGCAGCACCTTCGGTACCGCGAACACCGGGCCGATGCCCATCTCGTCGGGCTCGCAGCCGGCGACGGCAAAGCCGAGGAAGCGGCCGAGCGGCTCGAGGTTGTGCTGCTGCGCATAGCGCTCGCCGACGACGACGCAGGCGCCCGCGCCGTCGCTGAACTGGCTCGCGTTGCCGGCGGCGACCGTGCCGCCGGGCAGCGCCGGCTTGATGCCGGCGACGGACTCGTAGGTCGTGCCCGGGCGCAGGCCCTCGTCGGCGGCGACCGTCACTTCCTTCGAGCGCAGCCCCATCACGGCGTCGGCGACGCCCGCCGTCACCGCGATCGGCGCGATCTCGTCCTTGAAGCGGCCGGCCTCCTGCGCGGCGCAGGCCTTCTGCTGGCTCTCGGCGCCGTAGCGGTCCATGCGCTCGCGGTCGATCCTGTAGCGCTTGGCGACCTGCTCGGCGGTCTGCAGCATCGGCCAGTAGATCTCGGGCTTGTGCTGCGTGAGCCACGAGTCCGTGAACATGTGGCGGTTCATCTCGTTCTGCACGCACGAGATCGACTCGACGCCGCCGGCGACGTAGACCTCGCCCTCTCCGGCCGCGATGCGCTGCGCCGCCAGCGCGATTGTCTGCAGCCCCGACGAGCAGAAGCGGTTGACCGTGAGGCCGCTCACGGTGACGGGAAGGCCGGCGCGCAGCGCGACCTGGCGCGCGATGTTCCAGCCGGTCGCGCCTTCGGGGTTGGCGCAGCCCATCAGCACGTCTTCCACGGCGCCGGGCTCGATGCCGGCGCGCTCGATGGCGGCGGCAACGGCGTGGCCGCCGAGCGTCGCGCCGTGCGTCATGTTGAAGGCGCCCTTCCAGCTCTTGGCGAGCGGCGTGCGTGCGGTCGAGACGATGACGGCGTCGGTCATGGTGCTTTCCTTCTCTGTCGTTCCTGCGATGGGCTCTCGTTCAGCCCTTGAAGCTCTTGCCTTCGGCGACCAGCCGCGCCAGCAGCGGCGCGGGCTGCCAGAACCTGGCATCGTCGTGCGGGTTGAGCGCGAAGCGCTTCATCGCCTGCATGACGTTGAACAGACCGACCTCGCTCGCATAGTGCATCGGCCCGCCGCGCCACGCCGGGAAGCCGTAGCCGGTGAGGTAGACCATGTCGATGTCGGAGGCGCGCAGCGCGATGCCTTCCTCGACGATGCGGGCGCCTTCGTTGACGAGGGCATAGACCAGGCGCTGCACGATCTCGTCGTCGCCGATCTTGCGCGGCGCGATGCCCAGCTCCTTGCGGTGCTTGTCGATCATCTCGACGACGAGCGGCGACGCGATCGCGTCGCGCTTGCCGGGCTTGTAGTCGTACCAGCCGGCGCCCGTCTTCTGGCCGAAGCGGCCCAGCTCGCACAGCAGGTCGGCCGTCTTGCTGTAGCGCAGGTGCGGCTTCTCGACGTAGCGGCGCTTGCGGATGTACCAGCCGACATCGTTGCCGGCGAGGTCGCCCATGCGGAACGGGCCCATCGCGAAGCCGAACTTCTCGATCGCCTTGTCGACCTGCTCAGGCGTGCAGCCCTCCTCCAGCAGGAAGCCGGCCTGCCGCGAGTACTGTTCGATCATCCGGTTGCCGATGAAGCCGTCGCAGACACCCGAGACGACGCAGGTCTTCCTGATCTTCTTGCCGAGCGCCATCACGGTGGCGAGCACGTCCTTGGCCGTCTTCTCGCCACGCACGACCTCGAGCAGCTTCATCACGTTGGCCGGGCTGAAGAAGTGCATGCCGATCACGTCCTGCGGGCGCTTGGTGAACGCGGCGATGCGGTTCACGTCGAGCGTCGAGGTGTTGCTCGCGAGGATGGCGCCGGGCTTCATCACTTCGTCGAGCGCCTTGAACACCTGCTCCTTGACGGCCATGTCCTCGAACACGGCCTCGATCACGAGGTCGGCATCGCGGATGTCTGCGTAGTTCAGCGTCGTCGACAGCAGCGCCATGCGCTGCTCGTACTTGTCCTGCTTGAGCTTGCCCTTCCTGACCTGGCCCTCGTAGTTCTTGCGCATCGTCGCGACGCCGCGGTCGAGCGCGTCCTGCTTCGACTCGAGGATGGCGACCGGGATGCCGGCGTTGAGGAAGTTCATCGAAATGCCGCCGCCCATCGTGCCGGCGCCGATCACGGCGACCTTCTTCACGTCGCGCATCGGCGTGTCGGCCGGCACGTCGGGGATCTTCGTCGTCGCGCGTTCGGCCGCGAAGGCATGGCGCAGCGCGCGGCATTCGGGGGTCAGCATCAGCGCGAGGAAGGAGTCGCGCTCGTAGCGCATGCCGTCGTCGAACTTCTTCGTCAACGCACTCTGCACGGCGTCGACGCACTTGAGCGGCGCGGGGTAGTTCTTCGACATCGCGCCGACGGTGTTGCGCGCGAACTGGAAGTAGGCGTCGGCATTCGGGTGCGTCGCCTTCAGGTCGCGCACCCGCGGCAGCGGCCGGCGCTCGGCCACTTCTTCGGCGAACGACACCGCGCCGGCGAGCAGGTCGCCCTCGACGATGCGATCGAACAGCAGCTGGCCGGGGATCTGCGCGAGCTGCTCGCTCTTGACCGCCTCGCCGCTGACGATCATGTTCAGCGCGTTCTCGACGCCGATCACGCGCGGCAGGCGCTGCGTGCCGCCGGCGCCGGGGATCAGGCCGAGCTTGACCTCGGGCAGCGCGACCTGCGCGCCCGGCGCGGCGACGCGGTAGTGGCAGCCGAGCGAGAGTTCGAGGCCGCCGCCCATCGCCGTGCCGTGCACCGCCGCGACCACCGGCTTGGTGCAGGCTTCGAGCGCGAGGATCACCGACAGCAGGTTCGGCTCGGCGAACGACTTCGGCGTGTCGAACTCGCGGATGTCGGCGCCGCCCGAGAACAGCTTGCCCGCGCCGATGAGCACGATCGCCTTCACCGCCGGGTCGGCCTGCGCGCGGTCGAGCCCGTCGGTGACGCCGCGGCGCGTGTCGTGGCCCAGGCCGTTGACCGGCGGGTTGTTCAGCGTGATGACGGCGACGCCGTCGAGGGTCTGGTAATTGGCGGACATGCAATGACCTCTTGCGAAATAGAACGCTCGTTCGATTCTAGGCGGTGGATGGGCGCGCTCGTTGTCCCGGTCGTGACAATACGCTTGCTGCTACGAGGCCAAGCGCGTGCCCCGGAGCAGGCGGGCGGGCGTGTTGTCATCGAAGCGCCACGGCATGCATGTCGCCGAATCGCACCGACGCCCTCGGCCCGCCCCGCCCATCGACAACGACAACATCAGACCTCGAGCCACTCCTTGCGCACGTAGGCATCGGCACGCAGCTCCGCCGGCGTGCCCTCGAACACGATGCTCCCGTGCCCCATCACGTAGCAGCGCTGCGAGATCTGCAGCGCGATCGTGAGCTTCTGCTCGACGAGCAGCACCGAAACGCCGCGCCGCTGCAGTTCCTTCAGGTACTGGGCGACCAGTTCGACCAGCATCGGCGCCAGCCCTTCGGTCGGCTCGTCGATCATGATGAGATCGGGCTCGCCCATCAGCGTGCGGCACAGCGTCAGCATCT
>Ga0138256_10006390_pt1 | contig 12456 bp, 11 predicted proteins | sample KNB2016incub_MG_FD_105486 | JGI IMG/M metagenome (GOLD analysis project Ga0138256, IMG submission 105486) | Active sludge microbial communities from wastewater in Klosterneuburg, Austria - KNB2014incub_MG | ecosystem: Engineered > WWTP > Activated sludge > Unclassified | place: Austria... | reverse complement strand
GCGTCGGCGTCGGCGTCGGCGTCGGCGTCGGCGTCGGCGTCGGCGTCGACATCGGCACGCGGCACAGCGGCGTGGGTGGTGTCGACATCCACGGGCGTGCGATCCGCCGCGCCGTCGCTCAGGCCGTCGTCGTGGATCGCCCCCTGACCGTAGCGGTCGAGGACGAGGGCGCGGGCGGCCTCGACGAGGTCGCGTTCGGCCGGCGAGTCGGCGCGCCCGGCGAGGACGTCGGCGATGCGGGCGATCTCGGCGCGCGGGCTGACGCGGCCGGTGGCGCGTACAGCAACGGCGTCGTCGTCGCGCACGACGAGGCGTCGGCGGTCGAGGTCGAAGTAGAAGTTCAGGTCGTTGCCGACCTGCCACGCCTCGCGCAGCCGCAGGGCGTGGTAGGTGGCGCGGGGCAGCGGCCCCTCCAGGCGGAGCTGCAGGATCTGGTCGGGCGACGCGAGCCTGCGGATCTGGTCGATGAGCCATACCGTCGGCTCCTCGGCCGGTATGTCCGTGGCGCGGAGCGTGTGGCGGCGCATCGGCTGCGGGTCGAGGGGCAGCGCCGTGGCCGTGACGGCGGCCGGACCGCGCTTGCCCCGTGCCACGTCGAGCCGGACGAAGCCGCACTTCACGTCCATCTCGCCGAAGCTGAGGCGCTCCGTCGGGCCCGGGAAGATCACCTTGACGCCGGCGATCTCGGTGATCCGCGCCTCGTGGATGTGCCCGATCAAGACGGTGTCGATGCGGCCGGCCAAGGCGGCGATGGAGGCCTTGCGGATCGTCGGCTCCTCGGCCAGCGGGTGGAGCGTGTCCTCGAGGGCGTAGTGCGTGACCAGGATGCGAACGTCGGCCTCCGGCGGTGTGGCCGCGTCGGCAGCCGAGGCGAGCGGGTCCGCTTCGAGGGCCATGCGTGGGTCGGGCGGCAGGCCGCCGACGGCGATGCGAACGCCGTCGAGATCGCCGGACCACCACGTGACGGTGGACGGGTCGGTGAAGACCGTCGCCAGGCGGACGGCGTCGAACAGGCGTTGGGGGGTGGCGCCGCCGTGGCGGGACTTCGGGATGTCGTGGTTGCCGCCGATGAGGAAGCTCCGGACGCCGGCATCGGCCAGGCGCTGGAACTGGGCGGCGGCCCAGACGAGCTCGACGGAGCGCGGGTTCGGCCCGTCGAACAGGTCGCCGCCGTGGATATAGCCGTGCGCGCCCTCTTGAATGGCGTAGTCGATCGTCCGCTCGAGGCCGAGCCGGAGGCGGCGCCGGCGCTCGGCCAGCTGGTCGGGCGTCATGCGGGCGTAGTGCTTGTTCAGGTGGCTGTCGGAGGCGAAGATGAGCGTTGGCACGCGTGTCAGATCTCCTCCCGCCAGGCCTCGCGCGGCCGGTCGGCCCGTTCGGCGGCGCGGCGTGCGATCACGCCCTCGGTCAGCGCCGCGGCGCGTGCGGCCTCCAGCGCTTCGGCGACCTTGATGTCCGCGCCCCCCTCGGCGCTGCGCCGGCCCGCCACCCGGACCATCACCGGCACGCGCACGAGCGGCCCGAGCACGACGGCCTCGCCGACGTTCAGGCCCGGGAGGTCGGCCAGCAGCGCCTCCGACACGCTCTCCGAGGCGCGGCGGACGGCGCTCTGATCGTCCGGGTTCGTGAGGCGCATGATGATCTGGCTGCCGCACTGGGACAGCGTGTCCGCGTGCACCTTTCCGGGGCGCTGCGTGACGAGGACGAGGAAGACGCCGAACTTCCGGCCTTCGGCGGCGATGCGCTTGACGAGCCCCGCCGCCCGCCCGCCCTCTTTGTTGCCGCCGGGCACGATGTTGTGCGCCTCCTCGAGGACGACGAACACCGGCCGGTCGAGGCCGCGGCGGGTGGCCCGGCGCCAGAGTTCGGTCAGCGTCTTCATGACCATGAGGTCGGCCACGCGGCGATCGACGCCGGCCAGATCGATCGTCGAGAGCTGCATCGGGCCGAGGAGGTCGTCGATCGGGATGCTCTCGAAGCCCCAGACGGGCAGCGATTCCACGTACTTGATGTACTTCACGGCCTTCTCGGCGCCGGCGATGAGGCTCGGTGTCGGCGCGCCCTCGAACGCGTCGCCATCGTCCCGCGCGCGCTTGCCGCGTCGCCCGCGGCCGCCGCGCGCATCGCTTCCCCCGTGGTCGTCGGTGCTCACCGCGTCGCGTCTCGTCTCGTCCGTGCCGAAGAAGGCATCGGCGGCGACGCTGCCCGATGCGTCGGGGGAGACGTCGACGTCGAGGTCGTCGAGAGACGGGATGAAGCCCCAGTCGTCCAGCCCGCCGCCCGAGGCGGCCGAACCACCGAGCGGCCCGACGTCGACGTCGGCTTCGACGGCGCCGGCGGCCAGGCGGCGAAGCTCGGCGACGAGCTGGCGGGGCGTGTAATCGCCCGTGAGGTGCTTGCAGGCGGTCCGGACCGCGTCGCGCAGGTTCGCCCAGTTCTCGCCGATGCCGGCGATGTCGCAGATCTCGTCCGGGTCGAGCGCCGAGAACTGAAGGGTGATCGGGCGGGCGCCGCCGATGTCGTCGTCGCTCAGGCGGTGGACACCGTCCGTCGGGACGCGGTAGACGGCCACGCGCTCCGCGAACGGCGTGGCCCGGCGCTGGGCGTCGCGGCGCATGAGGACGTAATCGCTGTTCGGGTCGAACACGAGGACCGTGCCGCCGAGCTCGAGGAGCTGTTCGAGGACGACGCCGACGGTGTAGCTCTTGCCGGCGCCGGTCTGGGCGATGACGGCGAGGTGGCGGTTCAGGCCGTCGGGGTCGAGCAGCACCGGCACGTGCGGGCGGTTGATCAGCGCGCCGAGCGCGATCCCGCTCTTCACGTTGCGGGTGAAGAAGCGCCGGAGCAGGTCATCCGGCGCCCGCTCGACGAGGTGGCCCGGCATCGCGGCACCGCGCGGCACTCGGACGTCGCGCCCGTCGTAGTAGCCGATGACCTTGGCGTCGCCGACGATGACGGGCGGCGCCGCGCCGAGCCGGCGGAGGATCGCCTCGACCTCGTTGTAGTTCATCCCGGACGCCAGGAGGCGGTTGTGGACGGAGATCCGGGTCACTTGCGCCAGAACGTCCACGGTGCGGAACCCGTCATCGACGCGCTCCGGTACGTCGCGGAGAACGAGGTACTCCAGACGCGGCGGCGCCAGTTCGGTCGTCGTGACGAACTGGAACGCGTCCGTCCGAACTTCGCCGATGACATAGCCGATCGCACCGTCGGCGATGGGGACGGCGGCCGAAACGGCGGAGGCGTCGCGCGGTTGCGGATCGGACATCGGGCGAAGGTCCTCGCGAGGCGACAAGGGATGCGAACACGCGTTCGCATGGGATTCTAGCGGGGGGACGGAGGACTGTCTAGGACCGACGGCAGGACCGGGAAGCCGTCGATGTTCGCGACCCACCGCTCAGCCGGACGCATGCCTGCCCTATACTTCCCCTCCATGATCGACCGCGAAATCGACCGCCTGATCCAGGTGCTTGCCCGTCCGGGGCTCAGCCTCGCCGAGGCGGAGGCGTTCATCGGCGCGTTCGACGGCCGCGAGGTTGCGGCCCTGCCGGCCGTGTTCCGTGCGCTCCACGACGCGCCGAACGCCGCCGAGCTGAACGCCGCCGTGCAGGTGTTGCGCCGCTGGTCCACCCTGCCGCTGGCGGCGGCGCTGCCGAAGGCGCTCCACGCGCTGATCCGCGAGGCGGGGGTGAACGATCTGAACAAGATCGCCGCCGCCGGCCTGCTCATGCTGCTCGGCGAGCCCGTCGACGATGTCGAGCTGGCGCAGTCGCTTGACGACCCCGGTGCGCTGGCCGTGGCGTCGCTTGCCGATGCCGTCGCCGCCAGCGCGTCGCCGGCGGCCCTCGTGCATTTCCTCGACGCGCTGGCCGACTGGGAGGATGGGCGGATCATCGAGCTCTGCCACGACCTGGTCGCGACGCGCGCACCGGACGCCGGCCGGATCCTCGGCCCGCTCGTCTGCTCGCCCGACCGGGACGTCGCCATCGCCGCACTGGCGGCCGTCGAACGGCTGGCCGCCGGTCTCGCGCGCCGGTCGATCGCGGTCGCGGCGCGCGCGCATGCGGACGAGGACGTGCGGCGACAGGCAGAGTTGACGCTGGCACGGCTGCCGGGCATCGCACCGGCCGGCGAGGCGCCCGCAGCCGGCACACGCGGCGGCCCGCGTGCCTGGTCGTCACCGGACGGCCAACGCCGTGCCGTGGTCCTGGCCACGGCCGCCGGTGACGACGGGGCGAGCGACATCTTCACGGCGGTCGTTTCGCCGGACGGGATCGTGAGCTACGCCGCGGCCGAGCGTGTCGGCTCGGAGGGGGTCGAGTACGTTCTGGCGCAGCTGGCGTCGGGAGGGCTCGGCGTCGTCGATGTCGAGATCAGCGCCGCCGAGGCCGTCCTGAGCCAGGCGACGGCGCGGACGCTCGTCGGTGGCGCCGTCCGGTCGGTTGGCTACGCGGCGTGGGGGGCGTGGCTGCCGTGCGAGCCGTCGGGTTGATCGACCGCAAACTTGCCCGACCGCCGGCGCATGATATACTCCCGCGCCGGAACGAAATGGGTCCGCGCGGAGGTGCCCGATGACGAACGGGCAGGTCGCGCTGCTGGCTTCGCAGTTGGCATGGACGTTGGCGTTCATGGTGTTGATTCCGGCCGGTGTCGGCGTCTTGATCGATCGCCGATTCGGCACCGCGCCGTGGGCGATCCTGGTAGGTGCGCTTGCCGGGATCATTTTTGCGACCATCGGCATCACACGGCGTGTGTTGAGACACTACGAGGCCCTGGCGCCGCGTGAAACGCGGCCGGACGGCGACGGCGTTGCCGAGAAGGGTCCGGAGGAGGATTCCGAGTGGGCTGGTTGAAGAGCAAGAAGTTCTGGATCAGCTTGGTGGTGCTGGCGATCATGATCGCCAGTGCGTTCTACATCAAGGTCCCGCTGCCCCACATCCAAGTGCCGCCGGAGACGCTGTTCATGGTCGGCCCCGTGCCGTTCACGAACACGATGCTGGCGCTCCTGCTGGCGGATGTCGTCCTCATCGTCATGGCCTTCCTGGCCACGCGGAAGCTGGAGATGGTCCCACGCGGCCTCCAGAACTTCTTCGAGATCGTCATCGACTTCTGGCAGACGCAGTCGCTCAACCACATCGGTGAGAAGATGACGCGGGCCTGGCTGCCGCTCGTCCTCACCGTGTTCTTCATGGTCTGGTTCTCGAACTACTCGCACTTCCTGCCCGGGTTCGACACGATCGGCATCCTGTGCAAGGCGGGCGAGTGCCCGGGCGAGCCCGGCGCGGCGCATGCGGCCGCGGACGACCACGCCGAGGAAGGTGCACCCGCCGCCGAAAGCGTTGCGGCTGCCGAGGGCGAAGAGCACGCCGCGCCCGAGGGTCCGGCGCATACCTACTTCAAGGTCACCGACTGGAACGGCATCGGTCTCATCACCGAGCGCTATCCGGAGGACGCATCGGAAGAGGAGAAGCACGCCGAGGGTCGGGTGCTCGTCCCGTTCCTCCGCGTTGCCGCCTCCGACCTGAACATGCCGCTCGCGCTCGCCCTCATCGCCTTCCTCGTCATCGAGTTCGCCGGCTTCAAGGCCCTCGGCTTCGGCTACCTCGGGAAGTTCTTCAACTTCAAAGAGGGCGGCATCATGATGGGCGTCGGCTTGCTCGAGCTCGTCAGCGAGATCATGCGCATCATCACGTTCAGCTTCCGGTTGTTCGGCAACGTGTTCGCCGGACAGACGCTGTTGTTCGTCTTTCCGTTCCTGGTCCCGGCGCTCATGGTGCTGCCGATCTACGGCCTCGAGCTGTTCGTCGGCCTGATCCAGAGCTATGTCTTCGCAATCCTGATCCTGGCGTTCATGCAGCAAGCGATCACGGCGCACCACGGTCCCGACCACGGCGACCACGCGGCCGAGCATCACTAGTCACCGAGCGTCGCCGGCCAACGTGCAGCGCCGGGTTCACCCCGTGATCCGCGGCCTGCGCGGCAACGACACGCAATCGTCCTGTCCATGAGGAGGAGACTGAACGATGGAACTTGAAGCAGCCAAGGAGCTTGGCAAGCTGATCGGCGCCGGTATCGCCGTCGGCACGGGTGCGATCGGGCCGGGCATCGGCATCGGCTTGGTCGTCAACGGTGCGCTGTTGGCGATGGGGCGCAACCCCGAGGCGAGCGGCGACCTGCGCGCGACGATGCTCCTCGGCATCGTGTTCGCGGAGTCGCTGGCCATCCTGGCGCTCGTCATCTCGCTCGTCCTGCTCTTCGTCATCTAGCTTTCGTGGTCTCGACCGTCTGCGACCGGGGCACCCGCCGCCGATCGTAAGGAGCGCGTTGTGGAAAAACTGGGTATCAACGTCTATTTGCTGGGGCTGCAGATCCTGCACTTCGTGCTGCTGCTGGTCCTGCTCAGGGCCCTCCTCTACAAGCCGATCCTCGGCTTCATGCAGAAGCGCACGGAGCAGATCCGCAGCAGCATGGCCGAGGCCGACAAGGTCCGGCAGCAGGCGGCCGCCGAGCGTGCGACGCTCGAGTCGCAGATCGCCGAGGAGCGCCGCACGAGCCAGGATCGGCTGCGGCAGGCCGTCGCGCGCGGCGAGGAGGCGGCGGATCGTCGCCTGGCCGAGGCGACGGCCGAGGCCGAGCAGTTGCTCGCCCGCGCCAGGGCGGAAGCCGAACAGACCCGCGCACAGGCGCTCGCCGGGATGCAGAACGACATCGCCGAGCTGGCGCTGCTGGCAGCCGGCAAGGTGCTGGGCGAGGCGATCGACGCGGGCAAGCACCGCAAGCTCGTCGACGGCTTCCTCAGCCAGAAGCTGGGCGAGCTGGCATGAGCGATCTGCTCGAGGGGCTGAAGGACAAGGCTCGCGACCTCATCGGTGAGGCGGCCAAGTCGATGAACCTCGACGACCTCAAGCGCATGCTCGGCAAGCTCGAGGGCGGCGACGAGGGCGACCGGCGGATCGACGCCGACGTCACGAGCGCCGTGCCGCTGCTCGACAGCGAGCGCGAGACGATCGACCAACGCTTGAAGGCACGCTACGGGGACGACCTGGCGATTCACTATCGCGTGGATGCCGCCATCCTCGGCGGGCTGATCGTGCGCGTCGGCGACCGCTACATCGATGACAGCGTGTCGTCGCGGCTCGGCCAGCTTCGCGCATCGTTGACGGGAACGCAAACGTAGGGGCGACGCATGCGTCGCCGGTGCATGCGTCGCCCGTGACGCCCGCCGACCGGTGCCGTTCGTCGTCCGACCGGTGCCGACGTGACCTGAACGTGCGAGCACGCCTCGTGTGGACCGTGTGGAAAGGGTGAGGATCGTGACAGCAAACGTGCGCGACTGGGCCGCCATGCTGCGGCAACAGATCGAAGGGTTCGAGTCCACCGCCAAGGCGGTCGACGTCGGCACCGTCGTCGAGGTCGGCGACGGCATCGCCCGCGTCGAGGGGCTGCGCGGCTGCCTGATGAGCGAGCTCGTCGAGTTCCCGGGCAAGGAGGGCGGGTCGGTATACGGCATCGCCCTCAACCTCGAGACGGAATCCGTCGGCATCGTCATCCTCGGCGACTTCACGGCGATCGAAGAGGGCGACATTGCCCGCTCGACGGGCCGCGTCATCAGCGTCCCGGTCGGCGACGCGCTCGTCGGGCGCGTCGTGAACGCGCTGGGACAGCCGATCGACGGCAAGGGCCCGATCCGGACGGAGAAGACCCGGCCGATCGAGCGCATCGCCCCGGGCGTGACCGAGCGGCAGAACGTGAAAGAGCCCGTGATGACCGGCATCAAGCCGATCGACACGATGATCCCGATCGGCCGCGGGCAGCGCGAGCTGATCATCGGCGACCGACAGACCGGCAAGACGGCCGTCGCGGTCGACGCGATCATCAACCAGAGGGGTTCCGGCGTCATCTGCATCTACGTGGCCGTCGGCCAGAAGCGGTCGCAGGTCGCGCGTATCGTCGCCCTCTTGGAAGAAAACGGCGCCATGGAGCACACGATCGTCGTCGTCGCATCGGCGTCGGAGTCGGCCGCGCTCCAGTACATCGCCCCGTACACCGGCACGGCGATGGGCGAGGAATTCCTCGAATCCGGCCGCCATGCCCTGATCGTCTACGACGACCTCTCGAAGCACGCCACGGCCTACCGCCAGGTGTCGCTCCTGCTGCGCCGCCCGCCGGGCCGCGAGGCCTATCCGGGCGACGTGTTCTACCTCCACTCCCGCCTTCTCGAGCGTTCGGCCAAGCTGTCCGACGAGCGCGGCGGCGGCAGCCTGACGTCGCTCCCGATCATCGAGACGCAGCTCGGCGACATGTCGGCTTATATCCCGACGAACGTCATCTCGATCACGGACGGCCAGATCTATCTCGAGCCGAACCTGTTCAACCTCGGCATCCGGCCGGCCGTGAACACCGGCCTCTCGGTGTCGCGGGTCGGCGGCGACGCCCAGTTCAAGGCGATGAAGCAGGTGGCGGGCAAGCTGCGCCTCGAGATGGCCAGCTTCCGCGAGCTGGCCGCATTCGCTCAGTTCGGCAGCGACCTGGACGCCGCCACGCAGCGCCAGCTCGACCGCGGGCTGCGGCTGCAGGAGGTGCTCAAGCAGGGCCTTTACCAGCCTTGGTCGTTCGCGGACCAGGTCCAAGTGATCTACGCCGTGACCAACAACCACGCCGACGGCGTGCCGGTCGACGGGATGAAGGCCTGGCAGGACGGGCTCGTGAAGTTCATGCGCGACACGTTCCCGAACCTCGGGCGGGACGTGGAAGAGAAGAAGCAGCTCGACGACGACCTGCGCGGCCAGCTCGACGAGGCCCTCACGGCCTACAACGCCACGTGGGAAACCATGCGCGGCGGGGGAGCTTAATCCCGTGGCCGGTGGTGCCCGTGAGATCAAGCGCCGGATCCGATCGGTGTCGAACATCGGCAAGGTGACCCGGGCGATGGAGGCCGTCAGCGCTTCCAAGATGCGCCGGGCGCAGGATGCGACACTCCGCAGCCGGGCGTACGCGCGCCGGGCGGCGGAGGTGATGGCGCACCTGCAGGCCCAGCCGGGCGGCGTCGGCGTGCGGCACCCGCTCCTGCGGACGGATGTCACCGGCCAGCCCGGGATCGTGCTCATCACGCCCGATCGCGGGTTGACGGGCGGCCTCGTCGTGACGCTGATCCGGTTCGCGATCCGGTCGGCGGAGGCGGAGCTCGGCAAGGACCTGAAGTGGATCGCCCTCGGCCGAAAGGGGCGCGACTTTCTGGCCCGCGGCCGCCGTGACCTCATCGCCGGCTTCGCCCCGTTGCCGGACAACCCGCGACCGATCGACATCACCGGCGCCGCCAGGCTGGCGATCGACGGGTTCCTCGGTGAAGAGCTCAGCTCGGTGCATCTCGTGTTCGCGGACTACGTGAGCGCGTCCAGGCAAAAGCCGACGTTCGTGCAGCTTCTCCCGGTCGAGTTGCCCTCGGACGTCGAGCCGATGCCCTCCGAGTTCGAGATCGAGCCCAGCCCGGAGGCCGTGCTCGATGAGCTCCTGCCGCGGCTCGTCGAGCTGCGGATCTACCAAGCGCTGCTCGAGGCGCAGGCCAGCGAGCACTCGGCCCGCATGGTTGCGATGCGCAACGCGACGGACGCCGCCAAGGAGCTTGTGAGCTCGCTCACGCTCGTCTACAACAAGGCTCGCCAGTCGGGCATCACGAACGAGATCCTCGACATCGCCGGCGGCGCCGAGGCGCTCCGGCAGTCGATGAAGAAGGCATAGACCCATCGCCCAGGAGTGACGACGTCGGCTGCCTTGCGCAGCGACGACGCCCCCTCGATTCGGACCATTGAACGCACGGGTACGGCCGCGGGCCGCCCAGAACGAAACGTAGATTGCGGAGGACAGCCGTGGCCAAGAACGGCAATGCGAATGTCGGTGAGGTAACCCAGGTCCTGGGCTCGGTGGTGGACGTGAAGTTCCCGTCGGACGCCATGCCCGAGACCTATTTCGCCCTCGAGATCGCGATGGGCGCGGGCGATCCATTGACCGTCGAGGTGCAGCAGCACCTCGGCGACGGCACTGTCCGCTGCGTGGCCATGGGGTCGACGGACGGCTTGGCGCGCGGCGCCGACGTCGTGAACACCGGAGCGCCGATCACCGTGCCCGTCGGTCCGCCGACGCTGGGGCGCATCTTCAACGTGCTCGGCAAGGTCCTCGACCCCGGCGAGCCGGTCAAGGCCGACGTCATGTACCCGATCCACCGCGCCGCCCCGCGGTTCGACGAGCAGAGCACGAAGACCGAGGTGTTCGAGACCGGCCTCAAGGTCATCGACCTGGTGGCGCCGTTCACGCGCGGCGGCAAGACCGGCGTCTTCGGCGGCGCGGGCGTCGGCAAGACGGTCATCATCATGGAGATGATCCAGACGATGGCCCTCGAGCACGCCGGCGTCAGCTGTTTCGCCGGCGTGGGCGAGCGCTCCCGCGAGGGGACGCAGCTCTGGGGTGAGATGAAGGAAGCCGGCGTCATGAAGAACGTCGTCATGGTCTTCGGCCAGATGAACGAGCCGCCCGGCGCCCGCCTGCGCGTCGCGCTCACCGCCCTCACGATGGCCGAGTACTACCGCGACCAGGGCATGGACGTGCTCCTGTTCATCGACAACATCTTCCGGTTCGTCCAGGCCGGCTCCGAGGTTTCGGCGCTCCTCGGTCGCATGCCGAGCGCCGTCGGCTACCAGCCGACGCTCGGCACGGAGATGGGCCAGCTCCAGGAGCGGATCACCAGCACCAAGAAGGGCGCGATCACGTCGCTCCAGGCCGTGTACGTCCCCGCCGACGACTACACCGATCCCGCGCCGGCCGTGACGTTCGCCCACCTGGACGCCACGATCTCGCTCGAGCGCGCGATCTCGGACCGCGGCATCTACCCCGCCGTCGACCCGCTGGCCTCGTCGAGCCGCGTGCTCGACCCGCTGATCGTCGGTGAAGAGCACTACAACACCGCCCGCGAGGTCCAGCGCATCCTGCAGCGCTACCGCGACCTCCAGGACATCATCGCCATCCTCGGCGTCGACGAGCTCTCCGACGACGACCGTATGCTCGTGTCGCGCGCCCGCAAGATCGAGCGCTTCCTCTCCCAGCCGATGCGCGTGGCCGAGCAGTTCACCGGCATCGCCGGCCGCTACGTCCCGCGCGAGGAGACCGTCCGCGGCTTCAAGGAGATCCTCGAGGGCAAGCACGACGACCTGCCCGAGCAGGCGTTCTACATGGTCGGCGGCATCGACGACGTGATCGAGAAGGCGAAGACGCTGTAGTGGTGCATGGAGCGAACGGGCAGCTGAAGCTGGCCCGCTGGTGGCCTTCGGCCATTGCGCCCGCCTTCGCGGGCGCATCCGGATTGTTGGCGCCCGCGAAGTCGGGCGCAATGGCGGCCCGCTAGGGGCGCCACTAGCGGGCCAGCTTTGGCTGCCCGGGCACGTCGCCCCAACCACGACGCTTCAAGGAGCCAACCATGCCGCTGACGCTCAACATCGTGACGATGGAGCGCGAGGTCTACAACGCCGATGATGTCGAGATCGTCGTCGTGCCGGGCAGCGAGGGCGTGATGGGCATCCTGCCGCGCCACGAGCCGATCCTCTCCGCCCTGAAAGAGGGCGAGATCGAGATCGTCCGCCCCGGCCGCCGCGACATCCTGGCGATCGGCGGCGGCTTCGTCGAGGTTCGCGGCCCACAGGTCCTCATCATGGCCGACGCCGCCGAGCAGTCGGACGAGATCGACCTGGCGCGCGCCGAGCGGGCGCGGGCCGAGGCGCTCGATGCGATCGCCAAAGCGCCGGCGCAGGCCGAGCGTCTGGACATGATCCACGCCCTCCGTCGCGCCGAGGCCCGGATCAAGGTCGCCCGCCGCCGCCGAGGCGACAGCGCCCTCATGTAGGGGCGACGCGAACGCGTCGCCCGCAGGCCGCCCACCCCTCACATCACCCCCGAATCGCCCCGCCCCCGCCTCGTCATCCCCGTCCAAACGAACGCCGCCCCGAAGCACAACGTGCACGGCAGGACGATCGCCGCGCTGGCGGCGATCGAGGCGTAGTACGTCAGGTAGAGGCCGACGAGTCCGGACAGCGCCGCGACGCCGACGCTGACGAGGATCATCGGCGGCAAGCGGTCGGTGACGAGGTAGGCCGTCGCCGCGGGCGTGATGAGGAACGCCACCATCAGCACCACCCCGACGGCCTGCAGGCCGACGACGATCGTCAGCGCCAGGAGCACGAGCAGGAGCGCGTCGAGCTTGGCCGTCGGCAGGCGAAGCGTCGTGGCCAGCACGCTGTCGAAGCTGGCGATGACGAGCTCTTTGTAGAGCAGCGCAATGACCGCCAGCACGCCGCCGCCCACCACGGCCATCCGCAGGACGTCGGCCCAGCCGACGGCCAGCAGCTGGCCGATGAGGATGTGCGAGAGGTCGATCCGCACGCCGCGGCGGGAGATCAGGGCGATCCCGAG
>Ga0138256_10006389_pt1 | contig 12458 bp, 8 predicted proteins | sample KNB2016incub_MG_FD_105486 | JGI IMG/M metagenome (GOLD analysis project Ga0138256, IMG submission 105486) | Active sludge microbial communities from wastewater in Klosterneuburg, Austria - KNB2014incub_MG | ecosystem: Engineered > WWTP > Activated sludge > Unclassified | place: Austria... | reverse complement strand
GCAGAACATGGTGATCGGCACGCCGGCCTACATGGCGCCCGAGCAGGCCCGGGGTGAGCGCGAGCTGGACCACCGCGTCGATCAGTTCGCCCTGGCCGCCATGACCTACGAGATGCTCGCCGGGCAGTCGGCGTTCCCGGGGGACGATCCGGTCGAGATCATGACCCGGGTGATCGCCGCTAGCCCGATGCCGCTCACCGACGTGGCTCCGTGGATCCCGGCGCCGGTGGCGGCGGTGGTCGCCCGGGGCATGCAGAAGCTCCCGGCCGATCGCTTCCCCAGCGTGTCCGAATACGCCGCGTCGCTCGAGCTCGCGATGACCGGGGCCGAGTTCGCGACCACCCTGCCGCCGGACGAGCGCCGCACCGCGCCGGCGGCCCTCTCGAGCTCACCCCCGCCCGGCCCGCCGACGTCGGTGGCCCGGGGCGAGAAGGCCACGCGGCCGCAAGAGCCCGCCAAGCGCCACTCGACCCCGGCGCCCAAGCGGCCGCTGATCGAGTCCGGTCGAACGCCGCCGCCCACTCCCGAAGAGCATCGCGTCGAGCGGATCGCGCCGCTCAGCCGCCGTATCTCGCGCCCCTCACTCACGCCGGTGTCGCAGCCGTCGAACGCCGTGCCCGTGCGGGCCACGCCCGAGCCGCCGCCCAGCGTCCCGCCTTACGACCGCGTGTCGCGCGCGCCGTCGTCCCCGCCCAGTAATCCGCCCGAGAGCCGGGCCCGCGTCTCGACCCCGAGCTCGGGCGACCCCAACGTGCTGCGCGCGCAGCAAGAGCTGGAAGAGGCCCGTGCCGCCCTCAAGCTGGGGCGGCTGGACGACGCGGTGAAGCACGCCGAGCAGCTGCTCGAGCTGGCGGTGTTCGGCAAAGACACCGCCGTCTACGCCGTGCTGCGCGGCGGCATGCCGGTGGTCGATCACATCTTCGAGGCCCGGCTCGGCCCGCTGGACCGCAAGCTCGAGGTCACGCCGACCGCGCGCGATCCGAAGAAGATCAACCTCTCGACCAAGGCCGCGTTCGTGCTGTCGTGCGCCGAGAACGGCGCCACCCTTCAAGAGGTGATCGACGCCAGCGGCATCCCCCGCCGGGACGTGATCCGCATGCTGGCGGGCCTGATGCGGCGCGGCGCGCTGGTGGCGCACTGAGCACCGGCGGCCCGCGCGCAACCGCGCGGTGCCAAGCGCGGGTTGCGGGTCACGCTCGTCTGGGCGGGTAACTCGTCGGATCTTGGCGCGGCTCGGAACTTGCTGGAAGGCGGAGCGTGGACGCCCGTCGCTGGTTCTGGTCGCTCGCGATTCCGCTGGTGCTGCTGGCCACGGCGTCGCGGGCCGAGGCGCTCTCGAGCATCGACTGCACCGAGGCCACGGACACCGGGTACACGAACGGCACTGCCTTCCCGATCCAGGTCGTCACGGTCGACGGCAAGAAGATGGAGAAGGCGTCGGCCAACGCCTACTACGTCATGGCGCAGGCCGCCCACGCGGCGGGCGTGACGCTGAAGGTGGTGAGCGGCTTCCGCACCATGGCCGAGCAGCAGTACCTCTACGGGTGCTACGTGAACTGCAGCTGCAACAGCTGCAACCTGGCGGCCAAGCCCGGCTACAGCAACCACCAGAGCGGCCACGCGATCGATCTGAACACGTCGAGCACTGGGGTCTATGCCTGGCTCGAGGCCAACGCGGCCAGCTTCGGCTTCAAGCGCACCGTCCCGAGCGAGCCGTGGCACTGGGAGTGGTGGGGTGGCGGCCCGGGCGGTGGCCAGTGCGGCGGGCACCCCAAGGGCCATCTGGACTCGGCCTCGTGCGAGAGCGTGTCGGGTTGGGCGCAAGATCCGGATGCGCCCAGCCAGGCCATCGACGTGCACGTCTACTTCGGCGGCTCGGCGGGCGCGGCCGGCGCCGTGGGCGTGTCGGTGCCCGCGAACCAGCATCGCGCGGATCTCTGCACCGCCATCGGCTCGTGCGAGCACGGCTTCGGTCTGCTCTCGCCCTTCGGTCTGCACGACGGGCAGCCGCACGCCGTCCATGCGTACGCCATCAACCTGGGGTCGGGCTCGAACCAAGAGCTCGCGGTCTCGCCGAAGACCATCACCTGCGCTCCGCCCGCGCTCTCGGGCTACCGCCGGCACGTGACCGACCCGACGAGCTACGCGGCCTGGGCCTTCTCCGACTTCTTCGATCGCGCGCCGGTCAGCGACGCTGCCATCGACGCGCTCGACGAGGGAGAGGCGTGGCCCGCGGCGCCAGAGCTGGTGGTCGCCGAAGGGGGCGGCGCGGTCTACCAGGTGGATGGCTTGCACCGACGCCACGTGCCGAACCCCGCGGCGATGGACGCGTGGCACTTCTCTTGGTCCGCGATCGAGACGTGGTCCCCGTCGAAGATCGCCGCACTGGCGGACGGGCCGACCCTCTCGCAGCGACCCCTCTTGGTCCATCACTCGTCCGGCGCGGTCTACGTGGTCGATGCGCTGGCGCCGCCTCCACCGGCGGCCGCGGGGGGCAGCGGCGGCAGCGCGGGCGAGCCCGGCACCGCCGGCGCCGCGTCCGGTGGCTGGGGCGGGGGCGGCGCGCTCGGCAGTGCGGGCAAGGCGCCAGCCAGCGCCAGCGCCAGCGACGAGGGTGAGCTCGACGGCGGCTGCAGCGTGACCCCACGCGCGGCTTCGCCCGCCGGGTGGAGCTGGGCCCTGGCACTGGGGTCCCTCGGGGCGTTCGCACACGGCAGTCGGCGCCGCCGACGCGCGTCCGTCGTGCGCTGAGCCCGATCGCGGTCGTCGCGTCGTCGTTTGAGACAGCGCCTGCCTGGTGCTATGCCCGCGGTCAGGTAGGGACATGCGGCGCATCTTCGTTTCGGTCTTGGCTTTGTTCTTGGGATCTTGTGGCTCCGATTCGGGCGGCGGCGGCGCAGCCGGAACGGGCGGGGCGGCCGGGGCCGGGGGCGCCGGCGGGGCCGGCGGCGCACCGCCGGCGTGTGACGCCCACGCGGTGAGCGGCGATCCGAGCTTCCAGAAGCGTACCAGCGAGTGGGGGCTCGACGGTGTGGTGGGCAATCGCCTGATCGCCGCAGACCTCGATCACGACGGGTACCCCGACCTCTTGGTGCACTCGCTGAGCACCAACACCCGCGACCCGCTGGACGGCGGCAAGCCCAAGCTGATGCGGGTGCTGATGAACCGGCCGGGGCAGAACGGCAAGCGCACCTTCGTGGACGAGACCTTGCCGAGTGGCTACGGCGCCACCCGCGACGGCGCCACGCAGCTGCGCTCGGCTCACCTGGTGGTGGCTGCCGACGTCGACAACGACGGCGACGTCGACCTCTTCAGCGGGACCTTCACCGACAACAAGAAGGTGGCTTCCCCGCCCACCCCCGGCGACCTCGACCGGAGCGAGATCTTGCTCAACGACGGCAAGGGTCACTTCACCCTGGGGCCGAAGCTCGAGCCCCACGCCAGCCAGGGGCTTCCGACCAGCGGCGCCACCTTCGCCGACGTCAACCGCGACGGGAAGATCGACCTGTTCGTGGTCGGTTGGTACGAGAGCTACGGTACGTCGTACATCGGTACGCAGGCGCGCCTGCACCTGGGCAACGGCGACGGAACGTTCACCGAGGTCACCGACGGCGCCGGCCTCACCACCGACGACTTCGGCCTCGAAGAGGGCACCAATCATCGCCCGGCCTACGGCGCCACGTCGTGCGACGTGGACGGCGACGGCGACATGGATCTGATGGTCAGCGCCTACGGCCGGCAGTGGAACTTGCTGTATGTCAACGATGGCAGCGGCAAGTTCACCGAGCAGGGCAAGGCGAGCGGCTTCGCCGGGGACGACAACCACGACTTCACCGACAACCAGATGTTCCTCTGCTATTGCACCAGCAGCAGCGACCCCAGCTGCCCGGCCAATCCGCAGCCGGTGATCAGCTGCCAGAACACCGGCTGGAGCCCCAACGACAGCAAGCCCTGGCGCAACAACGGCAACACCTTTGCCACCGCCTGCGGTGACGTCACCGGCGACGGCGTCATGGACCTGTACAACGCCGAGATCCGCCACTTCTGGGCGGGGCAGTCCAGCGACGGCAGCGCGCTTCTGGTCGGCGACGTCTCCGGCGGCAGCATCAAGTACACGCGGCCGGCGCTGGCCGATCAGGGGCTGGGGCTGCCGCACCCGACCAGCAGCTGGAACGAGGGCGGGCTGATGAGCGCGATTGCCGATCTCGACAACGACGGGCGCTCCGAGATCGTGCTCGCCACCAGCGATTACGCCGACCAGTACCTGTACGTGTTCCAGCAGAAGGCTGGCGGCGGGTTTGCCGAGAAGGGCAAGGCGTTCGGGCTTCAGCACCCCTGCGCCAGCGGGCTGGTCGTGGCCGACTTCGATCGCGACGGCGATCAAGACGTGGTGGTCGGCTCGGGCACGGCCCGCGACTGCGGCAAGATCTGGAAGACCAACGAGGTGCACTTCTACGAGAGCGACGCCTCGACCAAGGGCAAGTGGGTCGAGCTCAGGCTGAAGGGCGGTCCGGGCACCAACGCCGCCGCGATTGGCGCGCGCGTCACCGTCGACGCCGGCGGCACCAAGCTGGTGCGCGAGGTGGGGGGCGGCTACGGCCACTTCGGCATGCAGAACGATCTGGTCGTGCACTTCGGCGTGGGCGCATGCGAGGCCGTGGGCCTCGAGGTGCGCTGGCCCGACTCCCCGCTCAGCGTCGAGCAGCGGGGCGTGATCGCCTCGGGCAGCGTGCTGGACGTCGAACAGGGCAAGTGAAGCCCGGCGAGCACCCCGAGTTCTTCCGCTGGCCGGCGCCCGAGGGCCGCTCGCGCGAGAGCACCATCCGCCTCGATCGCGAAGGCCGCTTCTGGCACGACGGGGTGCGGGTCGAGCACCCGGGCATGCAGCGCGCGTTCGCGTCGTGGATCGATCGCCACCCCGACGACGGGCGCTTCATCCTCCAAAACGGCTACGACTGGACCTACTTCAGCGTCGACGACGTGCCGTTCTTCGTCCGGGCGATCCGGGTGACCGATGCCGGCGTCAGCGTGCTGCTGTCGGACGACAGCGAAGAGGCCCTCGATCCGGCCTCGCTCGCGGTGGGCGAGAACGACGCGGTCTACCTGCGGGTCAAGGGCGGTCGCTTCGAGGCCCGGCTGACGCCCGAGGCCCAGACCCAGCTCGCCCCGCTGCTGATCGAGACCCAAGCCGGCGAGCCCGCCCTGCTCTGGGGCGGGGCGACTTACCCCATCCGGCCGCGGGAGTGACACAACCGGGGCCGGCCGTGATAAAAGCGACGCCGTCATGAAAGTTTTGGTCGCGGACAAGCTGGATCCGGCCGCGCTCGACGAAATGCGCACGCTGGGGGTGGAGCTGACGTATCAGCCCGAGCTCGACGCCGAGGCCCTGCCGGCGGCGGTCCGGGACGTCAACGTGCTGATCGTGCGCGGCACGCAGGTGCGCGCCGACGCCATGAAGGCGGGGGTGATGCTCAACTTGATCATCCGCGCCGGCGCCGGGGTCCGGAACATCGACGTCAAGACCGCCAGCGAGCGCGGCATCTACGTCGCCAATTGCCCGGGGAAGAACGCTTCGGGGGTGGCCGAGCTGACCATGACCCTGATCGGCTGCCTCGATCGCCGCGTGCCCGACGCCGTGGGCAGCCTGCGCGCCGGCAAGTGGGACAAGCAAGAGTTCGCCAAGGCCAAGGGCCTTCGCGGGCGCAGCCTGGGCATCGTGGGCTTCGGCCACGTGGGGCGCGCGGTCGCCAAGCTCGGCCTGGCCTACGGGCTCGACGTGCACGCCTACAGTCGTTCGCTCATGCCGGCCGCGGCCGCCGAGCTCGGCGTGGGCTGGGCGCCGAACGTCGTCGAGCTGGCCAAGCGGTCGGACATCTTGTGCGTGCACCTCGAGCTGACCGAGCGGACGCGCGGCATCATCTCCCGCGAGGTGATCTCGGCGCTGCCGAACGGCGCCATGCTGGTCAACACCGCGGACTCGGGCCTGGTGGACTGGCCCGCGCTGGTCGAGCTGGCGCCGATGAAAGAGCTGCGGGTCGGGCTCGACGTGCTTCCCAGCGAGCCCGACACCCGGGTCGCCGACTACGACCACGCCATCTTGCACGCCGGCCTGGTGTACGCCACGCCGCACATCGGCGCCTCGACCGACGAGGCGCAGATCGCCATCGCGGCCGAGACGGTCCGCATCTTGCGCAGCTTCATGGTCAAGGGTGAGGTGCCGAACGTGGTGAACATCGCCGCCAGCACCCGAGGCCGCTACGTGCTGGTGGTGCGCTTCCTCGACAAGGTCGGCGCGCTGGCCAACGTGCTGGGGGTGCTCAAGCGCCACGCCATCAACATCCAAGAGCTCGAAAACACCGTGTTCGAGGGCGGGCGGGCCGGTTGTGCCAAGATCCGCACCGACACCCGGCCGAGCGAGGCCTGCCTGTCCGAGATGATGGCGTTCAGCGACGAGGTGCTGCACGTCAACCTGGTGACTTTGCCCAATCTGGCGTGAGGCCCGTCCGATCGGGGGGCCAAGGGGGCCCCCGGGCCCGGGGCCGCCCCGGACCGCCGGCAATTTCACGGTTTTTCGCGCAGCTTGCGCTCACCGCCACCCTCGGCTAAATAGCCCGCCGACAACTCGGGTGGATCCTGACGGACCCCCTACCAGGGTCCGTTTTTTTTTGGTCGGGTCCCGCGATCTCGGCCAAAAAACTCGGTCCACTCGAGCGCGGGGTAGGGCCGTGGCCTGCCTCGCGAGTCGCGAGAGCTCCATGACCCTAGTCGCCCATGAACGTCTGCCTGGTCTCGACCGCGAGCGCGTGCTCGCCGCGGTAGAGCCCGTGCTGCGTGCGCACGGCGTCGAGGGGGTCGAGCTGGTGTGGCGCACGGATCGGAGCGGCTGGCTGCTGCAGCTGACCATCGAGCGACCGGAAGCGCGCATCCCCGGCGAAGGCGTCACCATCGACCTTTGCACCGACGTGTCGCGCGACCTCTCGGCGGCCCTCGACGTGGCCGCCGTGATGACCCACGCCTATCGGCTCGAGGTGGGCTCGCCCGGTCTGGACCGCGCGCTCTACTCGACCAAAGACTACGCCCGCTTCGCCGGGCAATCCGCCAAGTTGAAGCTGCGCGACGCACTGGAGGGCCAGCGTGTGGTCCACGGAACGCTGCACGGCCTGACCGAAGCGGGGCAGGTGCAGCTCGAGACCGACAAGGGGCTCTTGCTGCTCGACTTCGAACAGATTGAAAGCGGGTGCCTCACCTTTTCTTGGGGGGGCGCGCCGCGCAAGGGAAAGCCGAAAGGGAAGGGGCCCGCACGGCGGGCATCCGGCCACGGGCGCTGACCCGGGGCTCAGCTCACGGAGACAACGACAATGGCAGCGCACTCAGCGGGACTCGACGTCGACCTCGGAGGCATCGTCGAACAGGTGGCCCAGGAAAAGGGGATCGACAAGCAGATCCTCATCGAGACCATGGAAGCCGCCATCCTCAAAGCCGCACAGGCCGCCTTCGGTCCCACGCGCGAGCTGGAAGCTCGCTTCAACGAGGACAGCGGGCACATCGACCTGTTCCAGTACATGACGGTGGTCGAGAGCGTGGCCGACCCCGAGCGCGAGATCGCCCTCGACGTGGCCCGCAAGCACGGGCTCGAGGCCGAGATCGGCGAAGAGCTGGGCTTCCAGGTGTTCTGGCACCCGCGCGACGCCGAGAAGGCGCGCCAGCAAGACAAAGAGTTCGGCGCCGTGCTCGACATGAAGCAGGCGCGCAGCACCTTCGGCCGCATCGCCGCGCAGACCGCCAAGCAGGTGCTCTTGCAGCGCGTGCGCGATGCCGAGCGCGACATCATCTACAACGAGTACAAAGACCGGCAGGGCCAGCTGATCCGCGGCATCGTTCGGCGCTTCGAGAAGGGCCACAACATCGTGGTCGATCTCGGCCGCACCGAGGGCATCTTGCCTGCCCGCGAGCAGACCCCCCGCGAGACCTATCGCCCCGGCGACCGCATCGTGGCCTTCGTGAAGGACATCGATCGCGAGGCGCGCGGGCCGATGATCATCCTCAGCCGTTCGGCCCCGCCCCTGGTGGACAAGCTGTTCGAGGCCGAGGTGCCCGAGATCTACGAGGGCATCGTGAAGATCGTGGGCGTGGCCCGCGAGCCGGGCAGCCGCAGCAAGATCGCCGTCACCACCCGCGACTCGGACGTCGATCCGGTGGGCGCCTGCGTGGGCATCAAGGGCTCGCGCGTGCAGGCCGTGGTGCAAGAGCTGCGCGGCGAGAAGATCGACATCGTGCCGTTCGACAAGGATCCGGCTCGGTACATCATCAACGCCATCCAGCCGGCCGAAGTGAACAAGGTGATCGTCGACGAGGCCGACCACCGGATGGAGCTGGTGGTGCCCGACGAGAAGCTCAGCCTGGCCATCGGGCGCAAGGGGCAGAACGTGCGCCTGGCTTCCCAGCTCACGGGGTGGAAGCTGGACATCATCAGCGAGAGCAAGTTCAAGCAGATGGAGGAAGAGGCCCTGCAGGCTCTTCGCCAGATCGACGGCGTGGACGAGGACCTGGCTCGCGCCATGTATCGCCTGGGCTTCCGCGCGCTGGAAGAGATCGCCGAAGCGGACATCTCGGAGCTGGTGACCATTCAGGGTGTGGGCTCGCCCGAGGCGGCGCAGTCGCTGAAAGAGCGCGCCGAGTCGAGCATGGAGACCATGCGTCGCGATCGGATCGAGCAGACCGCCAGCCGCGCCGAGCCGCTGACCGAGAAAGAGAAGCTGCGCTTCGTTCGGGGCGTGGGCCTGCGCACCGCGCAGCTCTTGGAAGAGGCCGGGTACAAGACGGTGAGCGAGCTCGGTCGCGAGGACGCCGACCGCCTGGCGATCCGCACCGGCCTGGGCATCAAGAAGGCGCGCCTGATCCAGCAGGGTGCGCAGCACTTCCTCGAGCACGAGGCCATCGAGATCGAAGAGGCGCGGGCGAAGTACGCCGCCGAGGCGCGCGTCGCCGAACCGGCTGCCCCCGTCGTGGCGGAGGATTGAGAAGAGTACGGCGCCGATGCTCGCGATGTCCGAATCAGCAGAAAACCGCGGGTCGATCCGCACCTGCGTGGGCTGCCAGAAAGAGGCCGCCCCGGGCGAGCTCGTGCGCTTCGTGCTGGGGCCCGACGGTGCGGTGCTGCCGGTGTTGACCGGCGCGGCAGTCGGCCGCGGGGCGTGGGTCCACCCCACGGCGGCCTGCCTGGCGCCGGCCGCCGAGCGGGGGTTCTCCAAGAGCTTCCGCACGGCCGTCCGCACCAGCGGGGCCGAGCTGGCCGAGCTGATTCGCGCGGCCGCGTCGCGTCGCGTGGTGGGGCTCTTGGCAGCGGCCGCCGGCTCGAAGCGGCTGGTGATTGGTGGGGCCGAGGTCGACGAGGCGCTGCGCTCGGGCAAGGCGCGCTTGGTGGTGGTTGCCACCGACGCCCGGGCTGCGGCCGGCACCCGCGAGGTCGAGCAAGCGATCAGCAGCGGTCGCGCGCGCGCATGGGGGACGAAGACGGAGCTCGGGCGAGCGACGCACCGAACCGAGACGGCCATCGTGGCCGTGCTCGATTCCGGGCTCGGCCGGGCGCTATCCACGGCAATTGATTGGGCTCACACGCCGGAGCCAGGGCCACGACGACCGGTCGTGGAACACCGGCCCACGGAGGAATGACGAAGATGCGTGTCTACGAGATCGCCCGCGATCTGGGCATCGAGAACAAGGCCCTGGTGGCCTTGCTCCAGTCGATTGGGGTCGCCGACGTGCGCAACCACATGAGCGTCGTCGGGCCCGACGCCGTCGAGCGCGTGAAGCGCCATCTCGAGAAGCAGGCCGCACCCAAGGCCGCCGAGGAGCGCATTCGACCCACCGTGGTCAAGCGCCGTGCTCCGGCGCGCCCCGCCAGCTCGAGCGCCGACGTGAAGGTCAGCGAGGCCGCGACCGACGTGATGCGCTCGTCGCCGATGGCCGCCTCGTCGCCCCGGGCTTCCGAGGTCATGCTCAAGTCAGCCCCGGTCTCGGCGCCGGCCCCGCTGCCCAGCGCGCCCCGGCACGAGCCGCCGCCGCCGGCGATGGAGCCGCCGCCGGTGGTGGAAGAGGCGCCGCCCGTCATGACCGCGCCGCCGCCCTCGGCGCCGCGCGCTGCACCGGCGCCCATCGAGCCCACGCCGCCCCCGCCCGCACCGATCGAGGTCGCGGCGCCTCCGCCGTCCGTCGAGGCCGCGCCCCCGGTGGCCGAGGTGGCTCCGCCGCCCGCGCCCAGCCCGACGCCTCCGCCGGCGCCCCGTCCCTCGAGCCCGCCCAAGACCGGCATCGAGGTCTGGGAGGGTCGCCCTGGCGTGACCATGCCGCCGCGCACCCAGCCCACGCCGCGCCGCGTGCAGTACGACGCCAAGGCCGGCGCCGGTCTCGGCGCCCGCGGTCAGCGGGGCGGTCCGGGCATGGCGGGCGGCATGGGCCGCGGCCCCATGGGCGGCCGGTCCGGCCCGGGCATGCGCGGCCGTGGCATCGGCCAGTTCTCCAAGCCCAAGGGCACCGGTCAGGTCGTCACCCAAGAGCGCTCGGCCCACAAGAAGGTGGTCAAGATCGAGGGCTCGGTGAACCTGCAGATCCTCGCGGGTCGCATGGGCATCAAGGCCACCGAGGTGCTGATGAAGCTGATGCGCCTCGGCATGACCGGCGTGAACATCAACAGCACGCTCGACGCGGACACCGCCAAGATCGTCGCCAGCGAGTTCGGCTGGGAAGTGTCGGACGTCGCCGTCAGTGAAGAGGACGCGCTGGTCGCGGCCCAGGGGCTCGACGTCGAAGAGGACCTGAACAGCGTGATCCGCCCCCCGGTGGTCACCGTGATGGGCCACGTCGATCACGGCAAGACCAGCCTGCTCGACAAGATCCGCAAGTCGAACGTGGTGGCCGGCGAGGCCGGCGGCATCACGCAGCACATCGGCGCCTATTCGGTCGACACCCCCCACGGCAAGCTGACCTTCCTCGACACGCCGGGTCACGAGGCGTTCACCGCCATGCGTGCCCGCGGCGCTCAGACCACCGACGTGGTGATCTTGGTGGTTGCGGCCGACGACGGCGTGATGCCGCAGACCATCGAGGCGCTCAATCACGCGAAGGCCGCCCAGGTTCCGATCATCGTCGCCGTCAACAAGTGCGACAAGCCCGACGCCCAGCCCGAGCGGGCGCGGCGCGAGCTCTCCGAGCAAGGCCTGGTCCCCGAAGAGTGGGGCGGCGACACCATGTTCGCCGAGGTCAGCGCGCACACCGGCCAGGGCATCGACGAGCTGCTCGAGAAGGTGGTGGTCCAGTCCGAGGTGCTCGAGCTGAAGGCCAACCCCGAGAAACCCGCCACCGGCGTGGTGGTCGAAGCCGAGCTCGACCGTGGTCGCGGCCCGGTGGCCACCATCTTGGTGCAAGACGGCACGTTGAACCGTGGCGACACCATCCTGGCGGGCGCCGCCTGGGGCAAGGTCCGCGCCATGCTCGACGATCGCGGCCGCAACGTCGCGTCGGCCGGGCCGGCCACTCCTGTGTCGATCATCGGGCTCGACGACGTTCCGTCGGCGGGCGACCCGGTTCACGTGATCAAGGACGTGAAGAAGGCGCAAGAGATCGCCGAGAGCCGCAAGACCAAAGAGCGGCGCAGCCTGATGCCCGGCACGGCTCGGATCTCGCTCGAGGACCTGGCCAAGGCCATGTCCGAGACCGATCAGCTCGAGCTCAAGCTGATCATCAAGGCCGACGTGCAAGGCTCGGTCGAGGCGCTGCGCGACGCGCTGATGAAGCTCACCACGGCCAAGGTCAAGGTCAGCGTGGTGCACGCGGCCGTCGGCGCCATCACCGAGGGCGACGTGAACCTGGCGGTGGCCGCCAAGGGCATCATCATTGGCTTCAACGTGCGCCCTGCCGGCAAGGCCACCGGCCTGGCCCAGCAAGAAGGCGTGCAGATCCGCCAGTACAGCATCATCTACAACGTGGTCGACGACGTGAAGGCCGCGATGGAAGGCCTGCTGGCGCCGACCCTGGTGGAAAAAGAGCTGGGCAAGGCCGAGGTTCGTCAGGTCTTCAAGCTCAGCAAGGCCGGCGTGATTGCCGGCTGCATGGTGGTGCAGGGCCTGGTGCGGCGCAGCGCCACGGCGCGGCTGGTGCGCGAAGGCACGGTCATCTGGAACGGAAAGGTCTCGAGCCTCAAGCGCTTCAAGGACGACGCCCGCGAGGTCAAAGAGGGCTTCGACTGTGGCATCGGGCTCGAGGGCTTCAACGATCTCAAGGAAGGCGACTTCATCGAGTTCTTCGAGATGGAAGAGGTCAAGCAGACGCTGTGATTTTCGCCGGTGCGGCCGCTTTCGCCAGGCGACCCTCGCAAGTCGAGGAAGCCAGGCGCCGGCCTCGCCGGTAGTCGCGGGAGTCTTGGTCTCGTTTGCCGATCGTGGTTTCCCATGTTCGTTGGT
>Ga0138256_10006388_pt1 | contig 12459 bp, 10 predicted proteins | sample KNB2016incub_MG_FD_105486 | JGI IMG/M metagenome (GOLD analysis project Ga0138256, IMG submission 105486) | Active sludge microbial communities from wastewater in Klosterneuburg, Austria - KNB2014incub_MG | ecosystem: Engineered > WWTP > Activated sludge > Unclassified | place: Austria... | reverse complement strand
TTCTATTCCCTAGGGTCCGCCTGTACTTAATCGGAGAGATGGCTGAGCGGCTGAAAGCGCCAGACTCGAAATCTGGTAGGGATTAACGTCCCTCGTGGGTTCAAATCCCACTCTCTCCGCCAGAATTCCTCCTTCGTGAGTGAGTATGCTGAACCTTCCGCAAGACACGGCCCGGAATTTAGCCCGGGAGCATAATCTGGTCATCATGTGGCTATCTATGATCGCCCTGATGATTTTTTCCATTGTGATCGTCGGTGGGGTCACTCGCCTGACTGGTTCAGGTCTGTCCATTGTTGAGTGGCAACCTGTCGCTGGCATTCTTCCACCGCTTTCTGAAACCGCATGGCTGGAATTGTTCGAGAAGTACAAAGCAACTCCTCAATACCTGAACGAAAATTCAGGAATGACCCTCAGCGGATTTAAGGACATTTTTTTCTGGGAATACTGGCATCGGGTGCTGGGCAGGCTGATCGGGCTGGTGTTTGCGGTTCCCCTGGGATGGTTCCTCGTTCGACGCACACTGGAACCCGCTCTTACTAAAAAACTTATCGCGCTCTTTTTTCTCGGTGGAGCCCAGGGCGCACTTGGCTGGTTCATGGTGAAAAGCGGACTCGTCGATCTGCCCAGGGTCAGCCACTACCGTTTGGCGGCGCACTTGAGCCTGGCACTGCTCTTGCTCTCCTGGACTGCATGGTTGATTTTGGACATCTGGCCCAAACGCCTGCGGGAGGCAATAACTCCTGCCTCGAAGCAGCTAAAGACATTAAGGCGAAGCGCGATCGCACTTCTATGCCTGGTTGCTGTTCAGATAGTCTGGGGAGCATTCACTGCAGGGTTACGGGCTGGTTACGGATTTAACACGTTCCCAGATATGAATGGATTTCTCGTCCCTCCCGGACTAGACGCTTTGTCGGGATTTTGGGCCAATATGACCGGCAACAATGTCACAGTACAGTTCGTTCACCGCCTCCTTGGCTGGATTTTGCTTTTCGGGGCGGCTGCGCTAACGTTTATCGCGAGAGGTCGAGCCGCAAGCTGGACGCAACGCGCTGCTGTCTACACCTTTACGACCGCAGTTTTCGCGCAGTTTCTTTTGGGAATCGCAACAATACTCTCCGTGGTTAAACTTCCAGTGGCGGTATCCCACCAGGCTGGTGGTGTCCTTGTACTGATCTCAGCCACAGTGATGGTCCATTCCTTTCGTCAGCGCCCCGTTTAACAGGTATTTTTTGCCCGTCGGTAGGCAATCTTTTCTCTCACCTTTCTTTCCGTGTGCCGGCCCCATAAAAACCGGCGGCTTAAAATGATACAATCACGGTAGTGAATGCGTGAGCTTGCCCGTTCGATTTCTTGTTTCTTAATGTCTTATGGGCTTATTTTTCGGGACCACTTGATAGAAGAGATTTATGAGGATCGTGTTAGTCAACACCTTCTTTCCCAGCCATAGAGGTGGACTGGAAATCGTTGCTGGCCGGTTGGCGATGGAGCTGGCTCGTCTTGGCGCGGAAATCGAATGGTTCGCTGGTGACGCAACGCCTCCCCCTGTCCCGGTTGCCGGCATAACAACGCGTCCGGTACACTGCTGGAACTGGACCGAAAACAGACTGGGAATACCTTGGCCAATCTGGACCCCACTTGCCAGCCTCAAGCTCCTGCGGTCCATCGCCCATGCCGACGTCGTGCATATTCATGATTGCCTCTATGCAAGCAGCATGATGGCCTTTGTCGCTGCAAAGGTCTGTAGAAAACCGGTCGTGTTCACGCAGCACATCGACGTCATCCCCTATCGGTCAAAATTACTCTCGGCGTTAATGCGGCTTGCGACAGGGATTGCAAGCCACATGCTCACATGGTCCGCCCAAACGGTATTTATCGGGTCGAAAACCCTTGAGTATTTTCGATCTCGAAAAAAATTTCATCGTTCTCCAGTGCTGATCCCAAATGGCGTCGACTCCGTTCATTTTAGTCCGCGCATCCAGCAGGAGCGAGCTCGCATTCGTCGTAACCTTGGAATAAAGGAAGACGCTGCCGTCAATTTATTTGTAGGACGCTTTGTTGAAAAAAAAGGGCTTAATCTTCTTCGCGAACTGGTCCATGGCACTCCGGATATGTCGTGGATTTTCCTTGGTTGGGGGCCATTGGATCCCCGCCTTTGGGGGGAGAGAAACGTGATCTGTCCCGGAGCTGTCAGTCAGGAAGATACTGCGGACTATTACCGGGCCGCCGATTTGCTGGTCCTCCCCTCTGTCGGCGAGGGATTTCCGCTGGTCGTACAAGAGGCAATGTCCTGTGGCACTCCCTGCCTTGTCACCCACGACACCGCCGCTGGACTCGAGCAACCTCCCGACTGCCTGCTCAGATCCTCTCTGACCACATTGGCATTTGGCGAAGCCGTAAAATCTTTCCATAAAAATGTCAGAAAAAAGTTGGAACTGCGGACCGAAGTCGCCGAATTCGCAAAGAAGCAATGGGACTGGACCAGCGTGGGCATCGCTTATCTTGAGGTTTTTCGACGCGTATCCAGCATTGGCTCTGCCAGCGAAAACACCCGTCAACAACACTCACCCGAGGCAAAAGCGTCATGATGGCTTTTTCACCATTCCGGGAGGAGTTGTCATGAACCAAATGCCGCAAATCGCCTGGCTGATTCCTTGTTATAACGAAGCTCAGACCATCGGTCAGGTTATCGCCGAAATTCGGAGTTCCTGCCCGGGATCCCAGATCTACGTCTATGACAACTGCTCGACGGACCACACCTCGGCCATTGCCGAAAAAGCGGGTGCGCTCGTGAGAAAAGAGCCTCGCAAAGGCAAGGGAAGTGTCGTGCGCCGCATGTTTCGGGAGGTGGATGCGGATATCTATCTCATGTTGGACGGTGATTGTACCTATGACGCCAGCTCCTGGAAAAAAATGGTGGATCCCATAGTAAAGGGTGAGGCCGAGATGGTCGTAGGCGCGCGCCTGAAACAGCACGATGCCAAGTCCTTTCGCCAATTTCACCTTCTGGGAAATCGACTCATATCGGGAATCATTGCAAGGTTTTTTGGAATTCGCATACGAGATGTGCTCAGTGGTTACCGGGCATTTAGTCGCCGTTACGTCAAAGACGTCGGAATCGAGGCATTCGGTTTTGAAATCGAAACGGAACTCACCGTCAAGGCTATCGAACACCGTTTTAACATCGTGGAGATTGACCTCCCCTACCGTTCACGACCTGCGGGGAGCATTTCAAAGCTCAAAACATTTGAAGATGGGCTTCTGATTCTACTGACCATTCTGAGACTGTTCAAAGATCACAAACCTTTGACCTTTGGCGGTTCCGTCGCGATTTTCGCGGCGCTGGGAAGCGTCATTTGCTTTTTGGCAGGATGGGAGGTGTTTGGGAATCTCCTCCTAAACACGGTACCCGTTGCGATCTTTGGCGGTCTCATACTCAATTCCGTTTCCCAACGCAGCAAAGAGATGACTCAGGTCATCGTCAAAGCGCGCGAAATGGCCAATCCAAATTCCGGTTTTAAGGCGCTCCCGGGCCACACACCCCCGCACGAACAGCTGGGAAATCAGGAGACCCCATGGCAACGGGGCGCGTAGACGCGCTTGCCTATCGCAGCCGGATCGTCAGCCAATTTGAGTCTCTGCTGCATGGGCAAGATGTTACAAAAATCCTGGACGTTGGTGCGGGCGATGGCTGGATTGCCAACCAGATTTCAAAACGCTTGCCGAAGACCCAGGTTACGGCCATTGACGTCCAGATCCGGGAGCATACCTGGCGACCGGTAAAAAAGTACGATGGCGACCGGATCCCTTTCGAAGACTCAAGCTTTGATCTGGTCTATGCGTCCGACGTTTTGCATCACGCCCATGACCCGGCCAGGCTGCTTTCCGATATGATGCGGTGCACATCTCGTTTTCTGCTGTTGAAAGACCACACTTACTCGACGCCGCTGGGGTGGCTGACGCTCGGTCTCCTTGATGAACTGGGTAACCGCCGCTTGGGCATTCCGTCCCGCTATCACTATCAGCACCGTTTCACATGGGCTGACCATATCGAGACATCCGGATTTAAAAGGGTGTCTCTCGTCCATCCCGCAGAAGTAGAGGATCGCATCTGGGGACGGTGGACAAATAAGCTTCAATTTGTCGGACTTTGGTGTCGCACATGAGCAAAAGCCCATATGTGTGGCTGGGGTTTATATGGCTCGCAATCATCTATGCCTGGCTTGATGTCAGCCTTTTTCCATTTGTATTCGATGATTTTGCCGCGATCACGCAAAACACGGCAGTACAATCGCCTGACCCATGGCGGGCTATCTGGCTTTATGCTCCGGAGCGCTGGGTTGGATTTGCCACTTACGTTCTAAACTTTAAGCTTTACGGTCTTGACGCGGGCGCATTTCATGTCGTCAACGTGGTGTTTCATCTCGCGGCCGTAGCCGCCTTTTTTTCCTTTTCAAGGCGACTGATTGCGACAACCGGTCAATATAAACCTGTCACAATGGGTGCAACGGCCACCTTCGCCACAGTTTTGTTTGCACTACATCCTATTCAGACCGCCGCAGTGACCTATATACACCAGCGACTCGCGATCATACCCACAATCATGTATTTTCTGGGCTTGAATTTCTGGCTGATCTACCGCAGTAAAAGCCCCAATGACAGCTCCCTTGGCATTGAGCACCCGCGAAGATTTCTGCTCCTCGTGCTGCTTTGCGGTCTGGCTGGAATGTTCAGCAAGGAAATGTTCGTGACCTTTCCACTGGCAATCCTAGTCATTGATTGGATCACGTCACCCCAAGGTGGGATTTTTAGTATTGTGAGATGGCGACGTATGCTTCCGGTATGGGCCTTGCTGTGCCTGATCCCCGCCAGTTTTATGGCGCGCTATGGCTCCATCAGCTCTCGCATAGACGACTTCGGAGCACAGGGAGTCACATCATTGATCTACCTGCTGACGCAGGTTGGCGTCTTCTGGCAATACCTGGGTATCATTTTTTTTATCACCCCCCAAAATGCCGATCATGATGTCGCGTGGCAGACTTCATGGACCGACCCGACGGTGATCAGTTGCTCGATGGGAATTGTGGTTCTTTTGGGCCTGGCTTTGTTTGTCCGCAGATCGAGGCCCGTTTTTTCTGTCGGCATACTTCTGATGTTTGTCGGACTTTTAGTGGAGTCAACGATCGTACCCATAAGAGACGCCATGTTCGAGCATCGCATGTACCTGCCATCTGGTGGACTATTTCTCGCAATAGCCGATATAGCCGCTATAGCCGCTCTGCGATTGCAGCCGCTGGTTCGACGCATTGCAGCCGATCCAGCGCCACGCCTTGTCACGGTATTCATCGGTGCCATGATAGCCGCAGGGCTCGTATCCGCGACCATGAAACGCAATGAAGTCTGGTCATCTTCGGTAAAATTGTGGGCTGATGTCGTAGAAAAATCGCCACGCAAAGCCCGGGGGTATATCAACCTGGCTGCATCGCTGATCAGAGAGAATCGTCCCGATGAATCGCTGATGGTATTAACGAAACTTCTGGATTTTGCTCCCGGCAACGCGGACGGCCACTATTTGGCTTCCATGACATTACTCGGCACCGGACAGACTGACCTCGCGGAAAAACAACTTGGTACTTTAAATGAGCTAGTCACTGAAGTCGATCCGCGCGTGCCCTTGTTGCGGGCGAAAATTTTGATCCGACGAAATCGCTCTGCGGAAGCGCTCACTCATCTGGAACGGTGCTTAGCTCTGCTAAAGCCTCCGATGGACGCGCGCGCGGATTTTTCTGCGACTGCATACATTTCATATGTGGACATGCTGATCGCACAGGGAAACACGGATCAGGCAGTGTCCATGTTAAAAGAGGCCCGATCCCAAATCGGAGAGACATCCAGCTTTCTGCTGACCGCAGCGCGCCTGGCGTTTGTCACCGGAAACAGCCTGGAGGGTGAAAAGTCGCTTGCACGCCTTTCAACCCGCGGCCACGATCAATCGTTGTTGGCGGAACGTGAACTAGGGGTACTGCTCACGATCAGCGGAGATAAGCCACGCGCGGTGGCCGTCCTGGAGCAGCTGCGCCGCAAAAAGATTGAGCCTGATCCGGTGACTGACGCATTTTTCGCAGCGAATTTTGAGACTCTGCCTGTCCCATGGACCCCACCAACAAACTGCAGAGACATCCCAATGGCAGGATTCTCGTTTCTGGATGCAGGACGCACCACGGAGCTGAGTATTCTAAAAAAAGGCACCGTTATTTTGTGCGAAAAAAATGCCGAGTGCAGTCGTTGTCAAAACGAAATCGATATGCTCCACAAGCTCGGCCAATAACGTAATCAATATAGGTCAGGAATCCTATTGAGGAAGCTTAAGAGCCGTTACCTCACTTCCAATGAAAGTCTGCGGTTCCGAAAACTTAGTAATTCCCCGCTGCCTCTCAAGGTCGTTAACGCAGGCCGTGTTAATCTCGCCGAAATTTTTCCAGTCGGTCGCTTTGGGAATGGTTTTCAAAACGCATTCGTCAAAATAAGTATAGGTGCTGGAGGAATCACAGCCAAACGACGTCCGATCCTTGCGTGCAGCAGTGAATATGATCCGATTTGGCTTTTGTGTAGAGCTGTCCAGCATGACCCCGGAATAGCAGGCTGAAATAATGGCTACGGTCGGGCGGTTTCCGCAGGTTGCATCCAGGTAAGAGCCAAATTCCGATGGAGAGATGGTCCCCTGGTTCCTCAAAAAGAACCCCTGAGGCGATCCGTGGGACGTCATGAAAATCAAGCATGCATCGTTTGGACCTGCACCTGCAGTCAATCCCTGCAGAGCGCTTTTAATATTCGCTTTGGAGGTTGCACCAACTGCGCCGGTCTGAAGGGAACCGGTCATCGACAGTTGTTTCATGTTGGCATCTGAAATACCCCGGCCTCGAAAAAACTCTGCGAGTTTGACCCTCGCATTGTCCCAGGCTCTAAATTCATTGTCGCCGGTCGCAAGAAGGGCCTTCCACGTCAAACCGCCTGTACCGGGTCCGGTTACGGGCGTTATGGGTGATTCAGGAGTAACACCAGTGCCACCGGTGGATATCTTAAATTTCCTGATTTTAATGATGCCACCTTCTGAATACTTGATTCCGTATATGGCGGTGGAGTCGATGCGGATGTAACCGGTTGAACTATAAATCTTACGGGTTGCTGACGGGGTCATTTCCACAATGGTCACTTCGCTGCCACTGGCACAGTCCGCACCGGTAACCCGGCAAAACGCTCCGGCTCCGGGTGTGGCTGCAAAGGAAGCCATGAGCTTGTACTCATCGACCGCTCCCGGATTGGCATCGCCCAGCGCGACGAACACGGCGGCCGGATCCCTGTCCGCGTATAGCTCGCCCTGATCATAGTCCGACTCCGCACCGCACCCGGCGATGAGAAGCAAAGTCATGGATGCAGCGAAAAAACGCATAAGCAAAGAATCCTTTCGTGGTCTATCCATAGGTATTCAGGATCCAGACCAACTTTAACATGCTGTAATAATTGCAAATAATACCATTAATGCCGTTTAATCTTTTAACAGTGACCATCTTTTAGGCAAAGGGACCTCTCAGGTCGGATGACGGCGAAAAAGGCAAAACCCATGGCTTGACCAGTTCGCAAAGAATGCTAGGCTTCTCTAAGATCTAAATTAATGTCGCGTGCAGGTAGGCTCCATGTTGGACCGGAAGCATGTGGCGACTATTTTTTTACAGGAGTTCCCATGAATAAGCTTTTAGCTTCCCTCGCGGCAGTATCGATCGTTGCTCTCGCTACCCCGGCAATGGCAGGCGGTAAAAAAGATGCTGCCCCCAAAACGGAAAAGGCTTGCACGGCAAAGGGCGGCACCTGGACCAAGAAGGGCAAGAAGTGCAAACTTCCTGATGCAGCAGCTGCTGCACCTGCTGCGACAACCGAAGAAGCAGCTCCTGCTGCCGCAACGGAAGAAGCTGCTCCTGCTGAAGGCACTGAGGCCCAGTAGTCCGCTACCCGCACTAACGGCCAGTAATGATTGCTGTTAATGATTGCCGTCTGCGCGGGAATCCGTTTGGAACTTTTAAGCCCGTGGTCGTCAGGCCCGGGCTTTTTGCCTTTAACTGTCTGATTTCTGCCCGTTATGGCTTGCACCCCCCCTGTGGATGTAATAGATCTTTACAGCTCGGCACCACCGCGAGGGGTGCTCAGGTCACAGAGTGCTTAGTGGTAGCCAGATCCCGGGTGATACTAACCCGCGAACCCCGCCAGGACCGGAAGGTAGCAACGGTATCGGGAACGAGTAGGTGTTCGGAGTATCTGGCTATCACTAAGCAAATCTGAAAAATAGGGACGACCACTCTTGGTATTTCTTGGTAAATGCCGGGACGCTCGCCTGTTGAATGACTGAGGTGCAACTTGGCCGAAACGCCCGCCGGTAATTCCTATCAGCCACTGGCACGCAAATACCGCCCCATGGAATTCGCAGAACTCGTCGGTCAGGAATCAGTCGCCACAGCTCTTGCCAATGCCATCTCCATCGGCCGCGAACCACACGGCGTCATTTTTTCAGGGGTCCGAGGAATCGGCAAGACCACGACCGCACGGCTTTATGCCAAGGCCCTCAACTGCGACAAAGGTCCGACACCTCAGCCTTGTGGAAAGTGCGAAAGCTGCCGGGCCATCACCATCGGCAATCACGAAGACGTTCTGGAAATTGACGGTGCTTCCAATACTGGTGTCGATGACGTCCGGGCCTTGCGGGAAACCGTAAGCTATGTACCTCAAAGATCTAAGTTTAAAATCTACATCATTGACGAAGTTCATATGCTGTCGCAGAGCGCATTCAACGCCCTGCTCAAGACGCTTGAGGAACCACCCCGGCATGTGGTCTTTGTTTTCGCAACGACCGAGTTGCACCGAATTCCGGCGACAATTGTCGGCCGCTGCCAGGTCTTCAATCTGCGCAAGCTCACCACCCGCGATATCGCGGGTCAACTTGAAAAAGTCCTGACCGCAGAACGCATCCCCTTTGAAGTAAAAGCGCTGCAGGTCGTCGCCCGGGAGGGGCACGGCTCTATGCGCGACGCTTTAACGTTACTGGACCAGGTCATCGCGCTGGGCGGAGGCTCTGTTCATCTATCCACCCTGAAAAATCTGATCGTAACGGTGTCGTCGACCCATTACTTCGATATGTTGGACGCACTCATTTCGCGAAATGGTGAGCTATTCGTCAAATTGGTTGAGTTTGTCGACTTACAGGGAGTGCAGTTCACCGCACTGGTGGAAGAGCTTGCTATGTTTGCGCGTCACGCCTTTGTCATCCGGGATATTGGGCCGGCCGCTCTGGATCTCGATTATCTCCAGCTCGACGATGAGGAAAAACAGCGCCTGTCAGCCATCGGGAAAAAGGCGGCCCCCTTTGACCTCAACCGGATTTTCCGGACCTTGATAAAATGCCGAAACGACATGGACGGGTCCGCCATGGATCGTTTTATTTTCGAAAACTACGGACTTGAATGGTGCCTCGATCCGGGACTGCCGGACTTTCAACGCCTCCTTAGCGGCGGCGTCCAGACCGAAGCTCCGTCAACGTTGAACAAAGAAATGTCGGAGACCATGAGTACAGGGCAGCCGGCAGCAGTCGCAACTGGGCCAGTGGCCCGCGGAAGCCTCCTCGGAGCTTTCAACGAAATGATGGCCGCCGAGTCAAAAGGCAGCCGGGCAGGAGCCTCCGCCTCGCCGCCTCCCCCAACACCCACGCCAACACCAACACCCGCGCCAACCCCTGCGTCCGTATCCCAGGCAAAGAATCCAGTGGCATTTCCTCCTACCTGGCCTGATTTAGTGGAGGCCTGGAAACGCTTGAAGCCCCTTCAGGCACGCAAACTGGAAGAGGCCCATCCAGTCGTGTATTCAGAAGCAACCATCTCTCTTACGGTTCCTTTCCAAAGTCTGGCTGCCAGCTCGCTTCTGAATCGTGATGAGCAAAACCGATTGCGGGACGTGTTCAGAGAATTATTTGGATTTGACGGTGTTCTGGAGATCTCGGCTTTGGCGCAGCGTGATCATACTGATACCTCCCCACTCCCCCATACGGTTCCTGAGTCCATCCTCCAGGAACGAGCCCGAAAAGTCGCGGGAGAACGGGAACAGGTCGTCGAGTCAGTAAAATCCTCACCAATGACGAAAGAAGCCTTGGCTATCCTGGGTGGAAAAGTGGAAGATGTCAGAATCACTGACACTTCGATAGCTCCCTAACAGCAAAGGTTTTTCGCGCGCAATGGCATTTACTAATTTCGATACCAAGGAAATTAACTGCAAGGTCATCTATTTTGGCCCCCCGGGTGCGGGGAAAACCGCCAATTTGCGGTCCATTTTTGCAAACACCTCATCTGACGTTCGCGCAGGATTACTGGAGGTCGGCGGAGACGATGACAGCTCTTCACGTTTTTTCGACTTCCTGCCTATCAGTCTCGGGCATATTAAAGATTTCCACCTCAAGGTTCACCTTTTTACCGTCCCATCGAACTCTCTTTATCAGTCAGTCAATTCTGTCATTTTAAAAGGCGTCGATGGATTTGTGTTTGTTGCTGATTCAAGGATCGAAGCGCTGGCGGACAATATTGATCATCACTTTCAGGTGCGACGAATGCTGACCGAAGCAGGATATAACATCGCTGGCCTCCCGAGGGTTTTTCAATACAACAAACGCGACCTTCCGGAGGTGACCCCCATAGAAATCCTGCGCAATGAGCTCAATCCGAGCCGGTTACCGGAGCAGGAGGCCGTCGCGGTCAAGTCTCTTGGAACTATGGAAACGTTGCAGGCAATGGCCAAGCAGGTCATCAAGCGGCTTGCTAATAACTAGGCCACTGAAGGGAAGGGTTCTGAACGATGCTCGCCTATTGCCAAACGCCAAAAACAGTGGTCATGGCGACGGTAACCGGATCCGACGGTATCGTCAGAATGTTAGCAGACGACATCAATCAGCCGGGCCTGATCTTTGAGCCCAAGCCGCTTCAGCCAATTGTGGAACAAATCACAACGCAACTGCAGTCCCGGTCCGATGTCAGGGAAGACTCCCTGCGCTTTCACATAAGAGCGAATTATACCGACGAACTGACTCTAAGCGATGGTGTTACGGCCACGTTGTACATCGCAACAGCCACCGCCTCGCAGAAATCCCTTTCTGGAATCGAAGGCGGGGATGGAAGCTCCTGGCGCTCTATACCCGATGTCCTTCGTTCGATGCCCCAAAATCGCTCACGCCTTGTCTACCTGCGTGCGTGGCAAGTCTTACTGGGCGCACTCGAAGACGGTGTTAAAGCCATCGACTTTGACGAGGCGATGCGTCATCTGAACCGCGAGTAAAATTGGCACCAACCCACCACATTATTCAACTTGGTTCTGCAATAACCATTTGAAAGCTAATTCGGTGGTGGAGCCACCTCAGTAGCGTTTGGTGCACTTGATACGGGTGGTGGTGGTTGGAACGCTGGACTGTTCGGCGAATACTGTGGAGGCGCTTCCCGGACCGTGCTGCTGGACATAATGTCCCGCGGCAGCGACATTTCAGCAGACCTGATTTCCTGTGCACCCGTTGCAACTGGTGGAACAAAACTATTCATACTAACACCAGGGGGAAATACGTAAGCATCTCGGGGGCCAACGACCGTTGGGTTCTGCGGTGAGAACAAGGGCGTTGCGACCTGATGGCTTGGAACGCCAAAGGGGCTACCTGTGTCGGAGATGCCGGTGTTAGGGGTATAAACCGTTGAAATATCGAAACCACCTGACATTCCCAGATTTGCATTGCCAAGTTTTTGTTGCAATTGCTCGACTGTTAGACCCTTGGTTGGATCAGCGGCTTGAGAGGCAAAGACCAAAGATCGCTCTGCCGGAGTTGTTGTAACGACACCATTTGGCGTCATCGTATTCGAAAATCCCGCCAATTTATCAGGAGCCGACGAAAATTGAAAAATCCGTTTTTGATCGGGATTGATAGTGCTGGTCTTGAGCGACTCAAACTGAGGATCGTACATGGCACCACCTGACTGGCATGACCACGTCATACAATAAACGGTACCAGCCTCCGAACCAACACCTTGCATGATGGCGGCTTGTACGTCCGTCGTCCTAACGCTAGTTGACTGATTAACCGGTCCAACTTGATTTGGGTCTACCCTCGTATTTAACACATCCGTTTTAACCATTTTCTGTAAGCCATCTCGATTGTCGACATAACCGTGTGACGCGACGATACTGCCTACCCAGTCATCAGGACCATAGTCTTGAGGGTTTTGTTTGCGGTCTGTTGTAATCACCTGCTGCATTTCAGAAACCGACGCACCCGTTGGCACTACTACTGGTCTGAAATTTTGATTAATCCACGGCATCATGTCGGACACACCCTGTTTCTCAACTTGATCAGACGGTGCGTTGCCGGCGTAACCATAGACTATCATCACG
>Ga0138256_10006387_pt1 | contig 12461 bp, 12 predicted proteins | sample KNB2016incub_MG_FD_105486 | JGI IMG/M metagenome (GOLD analysis project Ga0138256, IMG submission 105486) | Active sludge microbial communities from wastewater in Klosterneuburg, Austria - KNB2014incub_MG | ecosystem: Engineered > WWTP > Activated sludge > Unclassified | place: Austria... | reverse complement strand
CGCGGGAGGCCTGGTCACCCGCCCAGAAATCCAGATGCTGTTCAAAGCCGTCGAGCGCGGTCAATTTCTGGCCGCCGCCGTTCGCCTCAGGCACCAGTGTCGTGTTGGCGCTCACAAGGCGCCCGCCGGCATTGCGTACCGGTAGAGGGAAGTGCGGTCTGCCACCCGCGATCGTTTGCCCCATAAAATCGAAGGCCTGCATTTTATCATCCACGAGCTGCACAAAGCCGTCGGCATCGGCGTAGAAGCGGGTAGCAAAAGACAGATCTTCCCATGCGAGATTGAGTTTCTGCGGCGACAATAGCACGATCAGCGGGAAGGTTTTACCCCCGGCAAAATATGCCGAATGCAAGACAGAACGGATCGCCAGTTCGGCAAAAAATCCGTCGGCGCGCTGCGGGCAATTTGCCGAGCCCGTGAAGTTCTCGGTGCGGATGGATGAGTTCACATAACTGATGCGCGCGCGGGCTAGTGATATGCCGAGTTTTTCTGCGGCAGCTTTGGCGTTGCCGGTGGCGTCGAAAGGCGCCTGAGCACTGCAATCGACGACAAAATGCAGGTATGCATCGCGCTGAAAACTCTCACCGGTTTTGGCCGGTGCCAATAGCTGTGAGTGGCCAGAGGTAGAGCTGAATGCAGGTATCACCGGCGTGAGCGCGGGCAGCGAAATTTGCCGGCCCGCAATCTGTAGTTTTGCCGCGTACGCATGCGTGAGTTCGAGACGCGCTTCGCGAATGCCATCTGCTGGCACTGGAAATACGCGCCAGCGCAGAGTCCCCGGCGATTCATAATAGATCAGGCTTGGGTCGCGCTGGCGCTCGGTGATGCGGTCATAGACCCAGATGGCGGTATTTTTTGTCGTGATCTGCGCGGGCACTTCAACTCCGTCGATCGTCAGCCAGTGCCCGGTGACGAAAACTCCGTGCGGTAGTGAAAGTTGTCCGCTGAATTCGGATGGAGTTTTGCCCGGGTTTTTGAAACGCACGCGCAGTGTGCTCACAGTCAAACTGTCTTTAGTCTGTGATTGCGTTTCGATATTTTCGATGAGCGCAGTGGCCGCAATGCGCGCCGGTGCGCGCGCTGCGGCGGCAGGCTTTGCTGCAAACACATGCTCAATTCGGCGCCGCAGGGTCTCGCTGAGTTCAACCCCGTCGAAGACAATCGAACGATAAAGACTGTCATAGATGGGCAGGTGTCCCGATGCGTGGCGAAAACCGCGCGGGCTGCGTTCTGCGCCTTTCGCGAAAGTGAGTGCGAGAGCCGCGCTCACGGGGGATTGCTGGTTCAGTGCGAGTGGCGGGCGCTGCACATAGCTAATCGTCGCAGCGAGCCTTGCGCGATCGAGATAGATGTGCGTGAGCACAGCCGCAGGTAGCAAAACTGCACCCACTGCGAGTGCGACAAGAATCGCCCGGCGGCTGAATTCTGCGGAAAGTGCGGCAATATCGCGGCGCAGGCGAACGGTCTGGAATGCGAGAGCGAGATAAGGAATCAGCAATAAGAAGCCGAGCCCGAACGCGACAATGAGCACCAGCGCGAGCGGAAGAAAAAACAGAAAGACAATGCAGAAATACAGCACAAAAATCCATCCGGCGGTGCGCAGCACGAGCAGCAGCAATGAGATTTTCGGGTTTTGGCTCGTGGGCAAAATGTACAGCACTGCATTCGCCAGGGCTAACAGCCAGATGGTGACAGAGCTGAAATCACCCAGCACGATCTGGCTTTCATGAGCGAGCGGGCCATGCGCGTTGATGATGAGCCCGAGAAACGGCAGGGCACCGACAAAAAGAAACTGCACGAACTGAAAATTACCGGGTCGCCTGAGCTTCTCTGCATGGTGGCGGCTGATATAGAGCACGAGGCGCAGCAGCAGAAACGAAAAAGCGGCGTTGAGCGTCAGAAAAATAATCTGCGCGAAGTGTGGAAAAAACAGGCCTTGCGGCAGGTAGCGCGCAGTCTGAAAGCCGAGGTAGAGAATCGCCGGCACTGCCACCGTGGCGATACCTGTGAATATCAGCGCACGGCGCGATTCGATCATGAATGCTGCAGCGAGGCGGTAGACCAGAAAATAGAACAGCGGCAGTTGCGCCGCGATGATGACGGTGGTGTATGTGTCAGAATCGAACAGCCAGCTGCGCAATGCGGGCTGCGGGTCAGGCAAATGAAAGTAGCCATAGAAGCATAGCAGTGCCCAGCCCAAAAGCAAAAGCTTCGCCAGACGGGGCAGTGTGCGTTTTTTGTAGAGCGCCCACAGACCGCAGAGCGTTGCAGCTCCACCGGGAGCAGCCATGAGCAGCAGGCCTTCGAGTGCACCGTAACGCTGGTTCATCTGTAGTTCAGGCCAGATAATCCACAGCATGCGGGCGCAGATCGTGAGCGCGACCAGCGTCGGCAGTGCGCCGATCACAATGAGTGCGATATTAGGGAGCCGTGCGTGTTTTGCCATCGCTGAACCTCAAGAGTAGTTGATAATATGTGAGCAAAAAGACAATGAAGACAATGGTGCCAATTGCCTCGTGCAGCCAGGCATGCCGTTCTGAAATGTGCATCAGGCGCAGGCTGAGGCCGATGCGGAAGGCGTTGGCGATATTGGTTGCGAGCCATGCCGCGAGTGTCAGGCCCGCCGTGATGGGCACGAGCTGCAAGAGAGATTGAACGCGGTTTCTAAAATGCCAGGCGCTGGCAACCAGGCAGAGCAGCAGAAAGTTTACGCCCGCGCAACTGTAATCGAGCACAAAGGAAGTAAAGCGGTATATGCCCTTGAATTCGGTATAGTTCTCGCCACTGATAAGCGCCGCCAGTTGTGCCGGCAAAAACTGTAGAGTGTTGTAGAGCGGCGCGTATTCGAGCATTGCCTCAACTTTGACCGCCGCGGCCAAAAGGAGCACAGTCGTCAAAAAACCAGCGGGCAAAGCACGCATGCCGCACACTCCGGACAGCCAGCGCGGCGGCAATGAATTTGTTGCCAGTCTGTCTCTGCGGAGAAAGTTCCGGCAATGAAGCAGATCCTACCCCGTTTTTTTGCCGCAGCATTGCTGGCGCTTGTGGTTGCCGATTGCAGCAGCCTGCCCGTCGGTCAGCCCGGCGAGGCTGCAGAGAAGCTTGCGCAGAAAATGATCAAAGCCGCCGATTACGATAAGTGGCAGAACACTGCGGCAGTGACATTCGTGTTTCGCGGCGATGACCGCGTGTTCTGGGATAAAAAGCGCAAGCTGATTGAAGTGCAGTTCAAAAAGAAAACCGTGCAGTTCAGCGAGATCACCGGAAAATCGTTGTGCCTCGAAGGCGAGCGTCGGCTGCTCGACGAGTGCAGCGAACTGACGCAGGCAGCGGTGAAGCGTTTTTATAACCACACCTTCTGGCTGAACCCCGTGTTCCATATTCAGTCGCCGGGCACCGAGCGTGCGCTGGTCGAAAACGACAAGCTGCTGGTCAGTTTCAAGTCGGGTGGTTCAACACCGGGCGATGCATATCTGTTCACGGCCGACGAAGAAGGCAAGGTCGCCGACATGCGCATGTGGGTTTCGATTCTGACAATCAAAGGCATGCGCGCGGTTTTCTCTGACTACCGCACCACCGAAACCGGGGTGCGCATTGCGCACCACCATAAACCGTCGGGCATCGTTTCGGTCGATCTGAGTGAGGTGAAAATGTTTGCGCAGTACCCCGAAGCGGGTGTGGCCGATCGTTTCCAGGGCCTGCTCGACCTTGCCGGTGGCACGGGCAGCGAGTCGCTGAACCGCAAGAAATAGCAGGTTAACGGCGGGCAGGTTGCGGGCAATTTATTCTTGCCGCGCCCGGCACCATATAGTACCCTCATCATACATGGACATCTCGTGTCTCATGCGACCGCGCAAACTGTGCCTGTGCAAATGTGTTTCGCGGTCCGACATCGCAGACGCCGTGGCGGCCGGGGCAGACACGTTTCCCAAGCTGATACAAAAAACACACGCGACAACCGGCTGCGGCACATGCTACCATGAGGTCTATGCGGCGTTTCGTGAAGAAAGAGACAAGGTCGCTTGCGCGCTCACCGGGCAGATCGGATTGAAATTTTAAGCGAGTGCTTTTAGGGCACTCGCAAAGCCAGCTGCCGAACCGCAAAAAGCGAAAGCAGCTTCGCAACGTGCGGGTCAAGTTGCGAAGCGCTTTCGCCGTCGGCCATGTACCTCCATGTGCGCCGCCGGCCAGGCGGCAGTCCAAGCCGTGCTGGCAGCGGTTTGCCCGGCTTGGGCAAATCGCGAGGCTTTCGCTTTTTGCGGACTATTTCGGCGGCTGGCTCTAAGCGATTCTGTATTTTCGCCGATAATCATAAAAAGGGGGATCTATACTGTGCTCAAGCAATATACCCTGATTACAGCCTCAATCCTCATTCTGCTGCCGCCGCTTTTTGCGAAAGAGATTCGCGAAAACCCGGTGCAGAAAAAGCTCGAGCGATATTTGCCTTTCCCGATTGAAGAGATCACGGCATCGTCGGCCTCGATCGATTTTAACCCCCGCCTCGTCGCCGAAGAGCTGGGGCAGAAACTCAACCAGTTTTACCTCAGCGACCCGTCAGAGAAGAAAATCGCCAACCGGCAGGATAACGATTCGAATGCCGCGTGGTATCGCAAAGAATGGAACGTGAATCTGCAACGCCTGTTCATGCGCGACCTTCTGGCGAAAACACAGAAAGGTTTTATCATCAAAGAAGCGCCGAATATTGCCGCGTTGCACTATAACTATGCGCGTGCGCAAATCAAACTCAAGAAACCCTACCACGCCGCGTTTCACTTTGTGCAATCGATGCGGTACCGCAGCGTGCGGCTCGACGACGAAATTTTCACGAATTCTGACCGCATGCAATTGCTCAAAACCGGCGATACTGAAATTGCGGATGGGGCCGCATACCGTGATGCCAAAAAGCTCGTCGACGAAAAGGCGCGCGAAAAACAGCGCATCGAAGAAGAACTTGTACTGCTCGATGACAAAACTCGCTCGCCGGGTCTCGCGCAGCAACCCGCCACAGGCAGCGTCGAAGACGAACGCCGCCGGCAACAGCAGCTGATCGCCGATCAGAAAGAGAAGAGCCGGCAGGCGCTCGAACGTGTGCGCGCTGAATATGACAAGGCCAAAGCGGGGTTTGGCGAAGCGCAGAAAAAATACGCAGAGCATGAAAAAAAATATAACCGCAAGTCTGCCGACATGCTCGTTGAAATGGCGGCGCTCGTACGGCAGCTCGAAGATGCAATCAAAGAACGTTCGAAGGTATTAAACAAGAAAGCACTCTATAAGACCAACTTCAACCAGACGCTGCAACACGACTACAGCCAGAACCGCCAGTTTGCCGCGTATGCCAATGTGCTCGAAGCCGCCTCGCGGCTCGATCCCGAGAACCCCACGATACACTTTCAACTGGCCGAAGAATACCGTACCTCGCAGGATGTCTCGCGCAGCATCGATTCCTTTGAACGCGCGCTGACTGCAAACGAGAAACCGCGCACGGGGTTTGAGCTCAAAACGGAACAGATACACAAGGCGCATGCTTCGCTGGGGGCGCTGTTCTACGCCAAAAGCCGATACGTTGATTCAGCCTTCTTTTACGAAAAGGCGTATGCGGAAATGCCCGACGGTCGCGAGAAGCAGAACGTCAGCTGGCAGCTGGCCAAGCTGCATGTCGAAAAGACTGGGAACTATGAACGCGCCTCAGAGCTCTTCGAAAAATACCTGCAGGGCATACAGTCGCTCAACCCGAGCGACGTCACCGACCGCACGCAATGGATCAAGGAGCGTTTTCACGCCAACCGTTATTTGATGCATATGTACGGCAAAAAGAGTGATGCCACTCAGGTGTCGCGCGTCATGCAGGGGGCGCAGATGGCACACCGAGATCTCGAAACCCTGATTGCCGATCTCAGGCAGCGCAACGCGAAGACCTACGAAGAGATGCAGGTGGCAAAAAAAAGCCTGTTCGACGATGTGCGCAGCCGCGAGCTGAATACTTACCTCAAGCTCGAATCGGAGTTCGAGAAGCAGAAACGCGAGCTCGCAATTATCGAAGCGGGTCGTAATAGTTTGCCGCTCGCGCAGTTCTACGAGCAGTATGCCACGTTTCTCGAGTCGCAGCACGACATACCGGGCGCCATCAATATCTACGCAATGGCAGAAAAGCACGGCATCGGCGCCGACCATGCGCGCCGCGAACAGGGCCGGCTAAAAAACCTCTACCCGTAAACACCTGCAGGCGTTTACGGGTAGACCTTTGATGTTAAAGCTATACGCTGGCTGATGATCGTTCTGCTTTCGCCTCTCTGGCTGATCTTCGCCATTCTGAGTCCTGTGTTTTTGCTGTTCTTTGCGCTGGCCTTTACGGGTGCAAAACAACCACCCATGCCCGTGAAGCCGCCGGTCATCGAGCAGCACCGCTCATGAGAACAATAGCCCATGAATGAATTCGTGGGCTATTGTTCTGTAAACACCATCTCCGATTTAATTTCTTCTTTGTTGCCCGCTTTATCGATCGAGTAATATTGCAGCAGGCAGGTGTCACCGGCCGCCGCAATATCGGCATGGCTCAGCCGGTTGCCATATTCGGCAAACGCGATTGCGTTCGCGTCTTTGCCCAGCGGAATGATGCGGTAGAAAATCTTCGCCATACCCGACTCGGCATCTTCGACCAAAAATACCACTGCGCTCTCTTTGCCCACGGAGATGCCGCGCTTCGACTGTATCGGGTTCACGATCACCGCGCGCGTCTTTGGCGGATTGAGTTCGACTTTAAAGACAAAGTTCTTCTTAAAGACAACCTGCTGTTGTGCGTTTTCGAGTTGCACTTCCATTTTATAGGTGTCGGGTTTGTCAAAAACCAGCGGCTCGCGGTATTCAAGAAATTCGCCCTCGCCCAAGCGGTACTTGGTCACAAGGTTGGGTTGCACCGGCAGCTCGATGCGGCTGCCCAACAGGTATTCGGTCTGCCCCTGCTGCACCACGGGAATTTTGGGCTCACGGTATGCCTTGCGCAGATAATCTTTCACTGAAACAGTTTTGCTGTAAGGGCCCGCGACGCCGGTTTTGTGTATCGAACGCACGCGAAAAAATTGAATCTCGGGTGCCAGGTATTCACGGAAAGTTTTTTCTTTCGTGCGCACCGTTTTGACGCGCGCGCCGCTGATCTTGTCGGCGTCGGTGGCTGTCGACAGGTTAATGTCAGAAAATTCGATTTCGGTAAAGGCTGCGTCTGCAGGCGGATTGATTGCGAGCGAAAAGATTTTCTGTTCGTTGGCGGCCGGCTTTGTTTCGGTGTCTGCCGCATAGGCTGCAGCGAAAAACAGAAGGGCCAGTAGGCTGTATATCCTACCCAGTATTTTCATTTTCATTTAAGAAGGACAAAGCAGAAAAGCTCTGCCGGTCAATCAAAAACCGGATAATTACATCTTTTTTAGCCAGCCGAGCCGGTCGCGCAGCATGGACTGGTCGATCTGCGCCTGAGCGTCGGTAATGACTTTGCGTTCGAACGTCGTGGCGATGCGTTCGGCGCGCGGCACCTCTGCCTCAGGCAGAAGCGCCAATAGACGCAGACCGAACGGAATCAGGTTTTCACTGTGCGCCGTGAGAATCACGCGCTTCAGCAGATCGTCGTCGAAGCGGTGCGACATGGCCGCAAGGCGCTCGACGTCGCGCTCGGCGAGATGGTCGGCGATCTTGAGCGCGCTCGGCAGCTGGCCTGATTCGTCGGCAGCGTGTATCAGTTTGGCGAGCGCTTCGGAGTCGAGCTTGGCACAGATCGTCGCCATGTGCGCGTACATGTCAGGTGACAGGTGTTTCAAAAACGCAAAGATGTGCACCAGCGCGCCGTGTTCGATCGCAAACGGCACCATACCCAAAAGTGCATCGACCGAGACGCGGCCGATGAGGCGTGCCAGACGCTGGTGTTGTGGTTCTGTGAAGTAGGCCAACAGACCGATCACCGAAGGCCACAGATCTTTGCGCTGCGCGGTCTCAACCATATCGACGATCTTTTCGTCGCTATAGCCGTCGGTCAGCGTTGCGACATGCGCCTTGTTCTGTGTGTAGAGTGCAACCCGCAACAGCGACTCGGTGTCGGGAATCTCTTTAGAGAGTGTGAGAATTTTATCTTTATCCATGTAGTCGACGAAAGCACCCATGGTGAAATATTTTTTATCGCGCGTCAGAATGCGGGTGAGGCTCACGAGTACGTCCATCGGAAAGGCCTGAATGATGTGCTGCGCGCGTGCCGGCACCAGATTCTCGGCAACCTGCGCCAGAAATTCGATGTTGAGACTCTTGGCGATCGACACCGCCTGCTTGACATCGATATGGTATGTGAGGTTGGCGGTGATATTGGGGCCCAGGAGCGACTTGGCAACCTGCGCGTTGATGAAATTCGGCATGAACTTCGCGACGCCCGCAAGGCGCGCCCACACATCGGACGAATCGGTCAGCAGGCGGTCTGAAATTGACTGGTTGAGCTGGCGAAAATCATCGAGACCGAGATTGCGCAGGTACTGGATCTTATCGGGTGTGACTTTCAGCACGTGCGCGAGCTTTTCAATTTCGGTCATCAAATCGAGGTCATTCATGTTGAACCAATGTTCACCTTTTTGGCGTTATGGCGAGCACTAAATTTGCAGCTATGGATTTTCAGAGCCCGAGGTTAATCCTCGACGGGGGGATTAAATACCCACGACCGTACAAAACTCTAAAGCGGGACTGAGATTGCCAAAACATGACCACCGATGAAGTAACACACACTCACGCCTCTGTCGCGCGGTTTATTCCCGCCGAATTTCTGCAGTTGCTCGAGAAAAAGGATCTCGCGCTGATCCAAAAAGGCGACTTCATCGAAAAAGAAATGGCGCTGATGTTTACCGACATCCGCGATTTCACCGGCCTGTCAGAGACGATGAGTGCGGGTGAGACGTTCCAGTTTCTGAACGCTTACCTCAGCCGTATGAACCCGTCGATCGAGAACTATGGCGGCTTCGTCGACAAGTTCATCGGCGATGAAATCATGGCGCTGTTCCCAAACGCCGAAAATGCGCTGAAAGCCGCGATCGAAATGCGGATTGAACTCAGAGCCTATAATTCGCAGCGTAAACAGAGCGGCTACCGTACGATCGACACGGGTATGGGCCTGCACTTCGGTAAACTGATGCTCGGTACGGTCGGTTCAGACAAACGCCTGCAGATGACGGTGGTTGGCGATACGGTCAACCTTGCGAGCCGCATTGAGCGGTTGACGAAAGTTTTTCGCACACCGTTTCTTCTGACCGATGCCGTTTACAAACGGCTCAAAAATCCCGATTCGTATCTGTTGCGCGAACTTGACAGCGTGATCGTGCGGGGCAAGAACCAGCCGATTGTGCTCTATGAATCGTTTGATTTCGATCCGTTGCCGATGCAGGAAAAAAAGAGCGCGTACCTCGGCGACTATCACGTCGCCCTGTTCCAATACAAGGCCGGTAACTTTACGGAGGCGCGAGCATTGTTTGCTGAGTGTGCAGCGAAGTGCCCTGAAGATAACATCCCACCCATTTATCTTGCGCGTTGCGATTATCTGTTGCAAAACCCGCCCAGGCGCTGGACGGGGATTAGTCGGATTAAGTAGGGATATGTCATGATTTATCCCGTCGCAGGCATTGTTGTAACTTTGCTCACGATCTACATAATTCCTATAGTCGTCTACGGGGCGTTCTCTAAAATTTTCGGCATCCAGCCGCCATCAAACATCTCTCCGGCCCGGTTTCTGGTGAGTGTCTTAATTTCCAAGATAGGTACAGCGATTGCAATCACATTGCTGTTTGCCTATGCAAAAGCCGTCTTTGCGCCGGTCTGGTGGCTGTATGCGCTGATTTGGTGGGGTCTGTTTGTATTCGGTGAAATCGGGCAGTGGCTTGAAGGAAAGTATTCAGGCAAAGAAGCCATCGCGGGAGTCATTTCTGAGACGGTTTATATCCCGCTCGCGGTATTCTTTTTGACGTTGATTCTGGCATAGCAGTTTCCAAAAAATGGCCAATTTACTCATCCAGCCGGTTCAATCGCTCGCTGTCCCCGAACTCGGACTCTATCTCACTTTGCGCCAGGTAGAAGAACACGAGCGTGCGGGTTTGTTTGTCGCGACTAATGTGAAAGTCGTGCAGCGGCAGCTTGCGAGTCGTTTCGAAGTTGTTTCTGTCTTGTTAACGCCTGCATGGTTCGATACATTCAAAGCACAGCTGGGCGCGCGACCCGAAACAGAAATCACTGTCTATGTCGGCGACAAACCGCTGCTCGAAACGATCGTTGGTTTTCATGTGCACCAGGGCGCGATGGCTGTGGGCAAAATTCCGCCGCAGCCCACTTTTGATGAACTGCTTGCCCAGTCGCCACGCTCGCTGCTCATCGCTGCCGTCGAAGGCATCGCAAGCGCAGAAAACATGGGTGCCATCGTGCGCAGCGCGGCCGCGTTCGGCGCCCATTTTGTGATTGTGGGTGAGACTTGTGTCAGCCCCTTTCAGCGCCGCTCGGTTTCTGGTTCGATGGGCAGTATCTTTGAACAGGCGGTCGTGCGCAGCGAGAATCTGGTCGCAAGCCTTATGCAACTGCGCGCTCTCGGAGTGCGGTGCTTTGCGGCAGATTTGGGCCCTGTTGCAAAGAAGTTGTTTGCGGTAAATTTGCGCGGCGATTGCTGTCTTGTGTTCGGTGCAGAGGGGCCGGGGCTCAGCGACGCGGTGATTTCAGCCTGCGACGATGTCGTCGAGATTCCGATGCCGACGCACATGAATTCGCTCAACGTGGCCGCGGCGACTGCGGTGTTTCTATACGAAGCGGCACGCCAGCGGGAAATAACCCCTGATTCGGGGGAAATATGAGCGCGATGCGCATCATCTATGAAGATTTGCCCGAGCGCGCGCCGCAAGGCTGAGTCTCATTGCAAGGATGCCAATAGCGTGGTTATTCTATTGACCGCGTACAAAAATGCCTCACCAAGGAAGCTGCAGGGCGCAGCTACGCGATATGATCAAATCAAAACAACGTGTCGCGGATCATGGTGAAGTTTTCACGCCTGAATGGCTGGTCGAAGATATGCTTGATCTCGTCAAAAGCGAGACTGAGCGTATCGACTCACGCTTCTTAGAACCTGCTTGCGGCAGTGGCAATTTTCTGGTAAAAGTTTTGCAGCGCAAGCTCGCAGCGGTCGAACTCAAATACGGACAATCAGACTTTGAAAAAAAGCACTATGCCTTGTTGGGTGTGATGTGCATCTATGGTATAGAACTTCTGCCTGATAATATCGCTGAATGTCGACCTATTATGCTTGAGGTGCTGGCAGAATATCTTAAGATCGATGCCTCTGACGAGGCCTACCATGCCGCTGCCTATGTGTTGTCACAGAATCTGATTCACGGCGATGCTCTGACGATGCGCACTGCTTCGGGTGAGGCAATCACCTTCGCCGAATGGGGTTATCTGGGTAAGGGTAAGTTTCAACGCCGCGACTTTCGGCTCGATATGCTGACGCAGATGTCGGCAATATCGGGCGAAGGAATGCTTTTCGCGCAGTTGGGCAAACATGAGATTTTTGTACCGGAGAAAAGTTACCCGCCTATGACGATGCGGGAGTTGGGAGAGGCTCACGCGGAGGCGCGGAGAGCGCGGAGTGAAATAGCGTAATGGAGCTGGATGATATTACGGCAGCTATCGTGGATGCGAGCATGCAAATCCACAAAGAGCTTGGGCCTGGGCTTTTGGAATCTGTTTACGAAGCGGTTCTTGCTCGTGCGCTTGAACGGCGTGGTCTGCAGGTCGAGCGGCAGAAAACGATCCGATTTGAATATGATGGCATGGTCTTCGACGAAGGTTTTCGGCTTGATCTGCTGGTGAGTCAGAAGGTTATTGTGGAGCTTAAGTCGGTAGAAAATCTGGCTCCGGTGCATGGTAAGCAGTTGTTGACGTATTTACGGCTGATGAACCTGACTGTGGGTCTGCTTATCAACTTTGGTGCTGCCACGTTGAAGGCGGGCTTACGCCGGGTCGTCAATAACCTTGATCCGGCAGCGTCCTCAAAATTGCGTGTTAACAATGGGGACGTGTAATTATGAATCTTTGGCCGCGTTTTGATAAGATTAGTTCACGCGGAGCCGCGGAGTTCGCGGAGAAGGCCTGTGTGATGGGGTTGCGTCGCGACGAAGGTATCCATTTGAACTGGGGCGCTCTCCATTTTTCCAATGCACTTACCCCCACGGATTGGCTGACACCCTCCGCGTCTCCGCGCCTCCGCGTGGGGCATGGAGACTTGCACACATGAGCCTCTTCTTGAACTTGGGAAAGATGATTTCACGCGGAGCCGCGGAGGGCGTGGAGAAAGAGTGTGCGATGGGGTTGCATCGCGGCGAGCGTAGTTGGTTAAGCAGGGAGAGCCTACAAACTCCCAATGCACTTACCCCCGCGGATGGGCTGACACCCTCCGCGTCTCCGCGCCT
>Ga0138256_10006386_pt1 | contig 12463 bp, 8 predicted proteins | sample KNB2016incub_MG_FD_105486 | JGI IMG/M metagenome (GOLD analysis project Ga0138256, IMG submission 105486) | Active sludge microbial communities from wastewater in Klosterneuburg, Austria - KNB2014incub_MG | ecosystem: Engineered > WWTP > Activated sludge > Unclassified | place: Austria... | reverse complement strand
GACACGCCGCAACTCCGCACCCTTCGCGGATCAAGCGTATCAAAACGCCGTCAGTAGTTTCGGGCACGGTAAACTTTACCCTAAGGGTCGTCCAATCTCCAGCAAGTGTCAGATCATCGCTCACAGCGATCCGAGCCGAATTGGTCGGGTCAGCGATCTCCCATTTGAATGTTGCCTTTGATTTTATATCGGCTCGATAAAACCCTTCGAATTCGTACGTAGCACCGGGATCAACCGCGACGATTTGAAAGATCGAGCGAAAAGCCTTTGATTCGAACGAATCGAATGTGAGCCAGAGACTGTAATTCCCCGAACGTTTCGCGGCGGAGCTTAAACCTATCTGTGGATCCGTGCCCTCGGCAATATTCCATTCAAATGTTCCGGCGTTTCGCATTTTGACGCCGGTTTCAAACCCGCCGCCGGTGATCTGGCCGGTCGCCGGTTTTTCGCCGGTTTCACCACTGAGATCACCCGCGACAGCGGCAGCGATCCTAAACTGTTTCGCGTAGTTCGAGAGTGTTGAAAGCCGCTGGCCACTTTCTTTGAACTTTGTCGCCTTATCCTCCGCAGACAGCCTCGACCAGGACTCGAATGCCTCTGCAAAACGTTTTTGCGTCACTAAAACGTCGGCCAGGGCTACATTAGTGTCTGGTGTGTCGCCGAGCAATCGCCGGGCCTGCGTGACGTCACCATCCATTATCTGCAACGCGATGGCCGAAGCCGGGTTAGCATATTTGGGGTCAGAGGCCGCCGCATCTGCGATCATCGCAAAGCCCTCGTCCGTCTTTTGATGCCGAATAAGTGAGTTGCCGAAGGCCCATTTCACCGAGGCGTAATTTGGTGCGAGTGATAGTGCCTTTGCAAAAGCTGCCTCTGCGCCATCGGCATCGCCGCTACGGTCTCGAGCCCGGCCGAGATTGATCCAGACCAAGTAATTTTGAGGAGCCACGGCTACTGAAGTTTCATATTCGAGCAAGGAACGAGTTAGATCTTCGGGTTCAAATGTGCGTTCGTACACGATTCCCGCCGCGTAATGGGTCTGAGGGTCGTTGGGGGCAGTCTCGACCAGCCAGTCAGCGATCAACTTAGCCTCGGGCCGAGTCGTGTCTATCCTCGTAGCGATCGCACCCGCAAAATTCCACTTTATGAAAAGGTATGCCGCGAAGACGAACAAAACACCGGTCGCGATGATCGCAACGCGTCCGACGGCGCTACTGAATTTTAGTATTTTATGCGGCAATATTTTGACCCGTTATAAATATGATACTACCCGAAATCGACAGGTTCGATCTTTATAACTGCTCGTTTCAGGGTGACATTCGCTTCGCGGCAGGCCTCGCGGATCTCTTTTAAACGCTCAGAACTGATATTTCTGGCCGAGAGCAGCACTTCGGAAATTTCTTTTTCCTCGCAAATTTCGACGAGCGATCGCCTACCGTCAAAGACTTTGAGGCCATGCATTACCTTGTCTATTTTTCGGGGATCGTCGTCGACAAATCCTACCGCGATGTACTGCCATTCCGGATTATTATTGAGTTCGCGGAGTACCATTTCGCCGCCATCGCCTGCACCGTAGATCAGCACATTTTGCCCCTCACTGGCGGACTGATTGGGCAATATTTGCCTAAAAAGGCGAAAAGCCATCCGACTGCCGATGACGGCCATGAGCAGCAGCAGAGCATCCAAAATAAATACCGCTCGCGAAAAAAATTGAAATCTGTACAACAACAAAAAGGCGAGGACACTCAAAACTGACCCGAGACCAACACCTTTAGTGAACGTAATTAGGTCGCCGACACTGGTATATCTCCATAGTCCGCGATAGACTCCGACTACCAGAAATGACCCTAGCTTGATAAGCACGAGCAATGGCAGCGTTTTGAGAAAAAGGTCCCAGTTAGTTGTATTTTCGAAGGACCCGAATAGCAATACAAACGATCCGTAATACGAAAGAGTGATCAGAAACCCGTCGAGAAAAACTTCGAAAACACGCCGCTTATGTGACACATTTACGAGAAATGCATACATTACATTTTCGCTGATCGCTTGGTCTTCTTCGCGGGCATCGTAGGCCTTTACCTTAGAAAGATAGACTCCGATAATGACCAGTACGATAACAAAAAGAGCAATTAGAGCCATGCTCTGGGTGTTCTGCAGACGGCTTACAAGCCACGCCAGAAAGCCTGCAGCTACTGCGAAAGCATAGAGCATCCAAACGGCGGATCTTTCGGACAAGCCCAGAGCGACAAGACGGTGCGATGTGTGGTCACGCCCTCCTTGTGACGCGGGCTGGCCGCGTAGCTTTCGCAAAATAGTGACAAACGTTGTGTCAAATATCGGAACAAAAAGCACAAGAACCGGCACCGCAATAACGGCAACGATACCTCGGGACCGTCCACCGGTCTGATTTAGCAGGACCGCACCGGACAGAAAAAATCCGACAAACATCGAGCCGCAATCACCCATAAAAATGGATGCAGGATTTGAATTAAACACCAAAAACCCAAGTAGCGCACCGACAAACGCCGAAATGAAAAGAACCTCGGCCATGCTGCCGTTGGCGGCAAAATTGACGGCTAGCGAGATCGCGGCGATCGCCGAGATTCCGGCCGCGAGGCCGTCCATATTGTCGAGCAGATTTATCGCGTTGGTAATGCCGACGACCCAAAATACGGTGATCCATATATCGACGATCTCATAACCTGTGAGTGGTAGTTTTAGGCCAAACGAGATCAATATGCCCGCGCCGATCAATTGGCCGATAAGCTTTTGATAGGGCCGGACTGTGATCAAGTCATCGATCAGCCCCACTAGAAACAAGAATGCGCTACCACCCAGTACGACCAACGAATCGTGCGTGATGGGCACAAACGAAAAATAGACTATCGTGGTTGCGGCAAATATCGCAACACCGCCGAGCATGGCGGTGGGACGCTTGTGCCACCGATCACTCTTTGGTTTTGCGACAAACCCGAATCGGACTGCTAAACTCCTTACACCAAACGTCAGAAGCAGCGACAAAAGTGCCCCCATGCCTCCGACAAATATTGGATTTGAGATCAACTCGAACATGTTTCTTTGATTTTCTCTGTAATGTATTACAAGCCAATAACTACAGAAAATCAACCGCTATCTCTGAACACGCAGCCAACTCCAATGTGAGCGTATGTGTCATTAGCAAACGCCTGATCATCCAAGCCACTAAGAGCGAGATCGATCTGTGATCGGTTCCTGTTGCTGACTTGGCGACTCAGGCCGTACTGCGGCCAACCGATGAAGGTTGAATTTCTCGATCCTTTGTTCGTAGCGAAAAATGAGCTTTTTGTAAATGTCAGAGGTGTGCGACACCATCGTTTCCGCTCGAAAAGCGGGATCGACGTGCTTACGTGCAGCTTCGCCGATCCGTTGGCGGAGATTCGGGTCGGAAAGCAGATCTGAGACCGCGTCGGCAAGTCCGGCGGAATCGTGGCGGTCGATCATATAGCCGGTCTTGCCGGTGATCAGTACCTCTGGTGTTCCGTCTGTATTGAACGAGACACACGGTTTTCCCATTGCCATCGCTTGCGGCAAGACACGTGGTAGGCCTTCCCACAGGGCAGTGTGGGCTACGACATCCATCGCGGAGATCATATCGGGGATTCGTTCGCGGTCGATCAGTCCTGCGAAAACAAAGTTTTCTTCGAAGCCGAGCTGCCGAACCTGCGCGAGTATCTGCTCGTATAAAACGCCATTTCCAATCAACAAAAAGCGCACATTTGGATGGCGGCGGACGATCTCCGGAACGGCGTTTAACAGTTCGTCATGATTCTTTTGCGGTGCGAGCCGGGCGATCTTTCCGACAACCGGGGCATCCGCGGGGATACCGAGTTCTTTGCGGATAGCCAATGGATCCGCCTTGGAGTTCAAGTACCAGTCAAGCTCCATACCGCTATAGACGGTAGTAAATTTATCGGCTCGATCAATATTCGCTTCCAGGGCTTTATGGGTCGTTACATCAGAAACGCTAACATAATGGTGGGTCAGCGGTGCGCAAATTCTCTCCGATAGACGGATCATGCGATTGACCAGCCATGGCTGATGGTCGTGAAACGTCAGTCCGTGAAAGGTGTGGACGATCAGGGGCGTGCCGGCTAGCCAAGCGGCGATCCTGCCTAAAACACCGGCTTTCCACGAATGGGTATGAACGATGTGAAAATGCCCGTTTTTGATCAACCGGTACAATTTCCAAAAAGCCTTGAGGTCGGAAATTGGATCAATGCTGCGGGCCATCTCTGTGACGACCGTCAATTTCGCGGTTTCTGCGGCACGCGTCAACAGCTCGCCTTCTGGACCGTGATCTACCCCGCTATACAGCTCGACCTCGTATTCGGTCATTCGGTCGAGTCCCTCAACCGTTAATAAGGTGTTTTCCTGAGCTCCGCCCAAGATCATGCGCGTAATAATATGGAGCACGCGAAGTGGTTTGTTTTCAGACATAAAAAAGCCGTCTGGCTTCGGCAAAAATCACTAGCCAGACGCCGCGCGATCAACAAAGCAATCAGATAAAAATTGTAGCTAAAAAATGGCAATCGACCGTTCTGCCGCGCCTAGTGTGTTTCAACGAGGGGCAGGAGAACATACGGTCGTGCGGGAAGACCGCGGTCGATCACCAAGCTCTTTCGACAATATTACCACAAAGGACTCTATTTTTTTGTGCCCACCGCGGTCCAAAATTGGGTGTCGTTAAAAACGATATTTTCGAGGCCGCAGTTTTCCATCATCTCGCCGATCTCTGCTTTGGTAAAGCGCTTTTCGAGCCGGGTACCAAATCGGTCAAGGGCGTCGGTCCGCATAAAATAAAAGCTGCGGTTGCGGTAATACCACAATGGAAAACTTTCGGCTTTCAGTCCTAACTTTTCTAAGCCCCAAGCTATTCGAGCGAGCGGAAAATAGATGGTCGCAGCTATGATCTGGCTTATCAGGTAGCGTAAAGAATGCGGCATGTGAGAGATCACTTTTCGCACCAAATTACTTACCTGATAGAGAAGGCGGAACCAAGCCGGACGATTGTCAAAACGATAGTACAGATAGACCAAAAATGGGGCACCGGGCCTTAATTTCTCTATACAGGCTCGCATTCCGGCTTCCGTATCCGGAATGTGATGCAATACCCCAAGTGAATAACCAAAATCACAAGAATTATCGGGTAAAGGTATCTCACCTACGCCCGCCAGGTGAAAATCGCAGTTCTTTGCATCTCTTAGATTACGCTTGGCCACAGCCAGAGCTTTCTCACTGGGGTCGATCAAATGAAGTTTGCCAACTCTCGGTGCAACCAGCCGAGCCCAACGCCCGCTACCGCAGCCCGCATCAAATCCGACGGCATCCGCGTTGATCGTTTCCCAAGGAAAAATATCAAAATAGGCGTCAAACGTTTCGGTCAGTTCCGTAGCGGTGAGCTCCGACTGATCAAAGCGCGACCATTCATCGCCAAAGCCATCTACAACCTGCTCGTCTATATTCACTTTCATTGCGGGTCAATAAATCTCTGAAACCAAAGTTCGAGCATCAATAGTGCCCATATATGATGTGTATAATCGGCCGCCGCTGTTTCGTGATGCTCGATCCACCGGCGAACCACCGCCGGATCGGTGATACCACGGTTCATTGCCTTATCCGATAGCAGCACAGAGTGGACGAAATCTTTCATCTCGCCCCGAAACCAACTCCCGATCGGCACGCCAAAACCCATCTTTTTTCTGTATATCACATCTTTCGGTACGAGACGGGCAGCGACCTTTTTGAGTAAATATTTTGGCTGCAAATGCTTTATCTTGAGGTTTTCCGGCAAACTCGCAGCAAATTCAATAAGCTTATGATCTAGAAAGGGAGACCTGGCCTCGAGAGAGTTGGCCATCGATGCGATATCGACTTTTACGAGCAAGTCGTCCGGTAGATACGTCAATTGGTCTGTTAGCAGTGTCGCATCCAAAAGCCCCAGGCCATTTGCCTTTTCATACGCTTTTTCAATAAACCTGTACGGGTTATTCTCCGATATTATTTGCTTGAATTCGTTGGTATATAATTCGGCCTTTTGACCGATCTTAATAGTTGACATCCACCGGAAATACCTCTCATTTCGTGGTAAATTTGCCGCCAAAAGAAATCGCTGAACGTCGCGTACACGCGTTTTTTTCGTTTCGGAGGTGGGAAGCATGCCGATCGGAGCCTCGATAAGAGCTTTACGCAAAAGGTTTGGAACCCGCTGATACGATTCTGCGACCTGCATTGCCAGATACCGCTCATAGCCTCCAAAGCTTTCATCTCCGCCATCACCGTTCAAAGCCACGGTGACTTGCTGACGTGTTTCCTTTGAAACATAGTAGGTCGGGATCGCACTTGAGTCGGCGTAGGGCTCACCGTAATGCTCGATGAGTGTCGGCAGAACCTCTATTGCATTTGGACGGACGATAAATTCGTTGTATTCGGCCCCGACGTGCTCGGCCACGCGTTTTGCGTATTTGAGTTCGCTAAAATCCTGTTCTGCGAAGCCGATCGAGAAGGTCTTTACTGGATCGGAACTTTCCTGGGCCATCAGAGCGACGACCGCTGATGAATCGACACCGCCTGAGAGAAATGCACCGAGAGGAACCTCGGAGATCATCCGCATCTTGGTTGCTTCGCGAAGGATGCGCGTCGTTTCGACGATCGCTTCTTCCTCCGAGATCTTAAGCTTCTTTGAAAAGTCAGGCAGCCAATACCGTCGTGTTTCGATCTCGCCATTTTTCCAACGCAGCCAATGGCCTGGCTCAAGTTTACGGATCTGTTTAAATGCAGTCTGCGGTGCGGGCACGCACATGTACGTCATATAACTGTCGATCGCGTTCATATCGACCTCCCGCGAGACCGACGGATGCTGCAGAACAGCCCGAAACTCCGAGCCAAAGATCAGATCGCCATTTGGCTGGTGAGAATAGAGCAACGGCTTTTTGCCGACGCGGTCGCGAGCGAGAAAGAGGTTTTTTTCCGTCTCATCCCAGATAGCAAAAGCAAACATACCGCGGAGGTGTTGCAAACAGCCCTCGCCGTATTCATCGTAAAGACGCAGAACGACCTCGGTATCGGATTTTGTGTAAAGTTTATGCCCGCGTGCCTCAAGATCTTTCCTGAGATCCTGATAATTATAGATCTCGCCATTGAAAACGATCCATTTTGTTTTGTCGGCGTTATGGATCGGCTGCTGGCCGCTGGCAAGGTCGATGATCGAAAGCCGCCGCATCGCAAGGCCCACGTTTTCACGCACGCAAAACCCGTCCTCATCCGGCCCGCGATGGAGAATAGCTTGATTCATCCGCTCCAAAACGGACCGACTTATCGCCTCTCCGTTTTTATTTATGAAACCGGTTATTCCGCACATGTAAATTAATAAATGTTCATCTCACAAGGGCGTTTTTATTGCCTATATCCCGACATTAACCTGTCGAGTTTGGCGGAGTTTCGCTAATCTGATACTCCTCAATCGCTTGGCGTCGTCTCGTCTTTCAAGTACTATTGACAAACCAACTGAAATAAAAACAAAGTAAAAAACTTGAATCTGCGATCTTTGTCGATACGCCGTGCCTACGTTACCTTGAGAGATCGAGTAAGTGATCGTCAGGATGAACAGGAATAGCAAGATCGCAATTGCGTGGCGTAACCGGTGCCTGATCGTATACCAAAGTCCATAAATAAGAAACGGTATCAAGGACCACCAGACAAGCACCTCGGGAATCGTGACGGACTGACGAAAGTTTGTTACGTCCCAAGGAAATGGGGCGAACATAAGATATGTAAATCCCACCGGCAGTGCGACCGACAAGCCTTGGGCTGTTCGGACATCAAGGTCCCGGCCAAAACCGGAATCAGCCGTTGCAAGATATTGCCGATTGGCGCTCAAGCGATCTAGAGTGTAACCTTCGGTTCCGAGTGATTTTTCAATACTATTCGAAAATCCGAGATAGGATAGAAAGACTGCTATAAGGAGAAATCCTCCGGTTCGTACAACCAGGTAGCGAACAGATTTTTGCGGGTCTATGACAAACCCAGCAATAATGGCTGGAACAAGGGCAAAGAGGATATAAAAGCGAAAGGCTGAAATTCCCGCTATGCAGAAAAACAAGAGAGCGAGATAGGCAAAACTAAACCGCTTTTGAAGCCTTGAAACTACACAAAGGGTTAAGACGAGAAAGAATATGACAACACCGTCTTTCAGGACCTGGGAGGACCATAAGGCCATCGACGGAAATAGAGCAATAAAAATAGCTGATAACCGGGAGACCCGTTCATTACCATAAAGCTGTTTTGCACAGACATAGACCAGCACAGGGGTCGCAGCACCAAGAACCGAAATAAACATCTGCACAGCTAGGGGATTGCGTCCCAGCACCATATAAAATACAGCTGCAAGATATGAGATACCCCATCCGCTAATTCTTAGATCTGAAAACGTCTCAACGCTTTCTCTGTATATAGTTGAAAATTGCTCTCCTCTCCATTGCGAGGTGATGTAGGCTCCCGTTTCATCGAAGGCGATAGCGTCGGGGCAAAAGAAGGCCTGTAAACTGTATAGATCGGTTACGACCGCGATCATCACTCGAAACAGTAGTGCCACTACGAATATATTGAGCAAAAACCGTCTCGTAATAAGGTCATTTCCCGTAAAATTGTAAATGAGAGCAACGGCGATTACAGACGCGAGTAGACAGACCAATACCCCGGCCGCCCCGTTTGGGAATAACAGGGCCGATATTGCGATCGCTGTTAAAGCAGCTGCAATTAGCAGTAATTTGTTCATATTTTAATAACGCGAAATATGAATAAGGCTATTTTAACGCGGGTGGGGAATTATTGTGATATCGACACAAATCACTACTCCTCTCATTGTGCCATTTCCGCCGGCGAACCATCGCCCCTTGCTTCCCTAAAGTGTGTCGCATATATTTCTTGGTATGCGGCAACTACATTTTTTATATCAAAATTTACGACCCGTTGTCGCCCGGCTAGCCCCATTTGAGTTGCTCCAGATGGGTCTGACAACGCCTGGCACACCGAATCGGCCAATAGATCCGGGTCGTCAGGTGCTATGAGAAAGCCCGTTTTGCGGTCCACGATAATCTCAGGCACTCCCCCGACGTTAGTTGCGATCACACATTTTCGAGCTGCCATTGCTTCTAAAACGGCGATTCCAAATGGCTCTTGCAGAGCTGGGTGAACATAAAGGTCGCATAGTTTTAGATTACTCGGGACGTTTGATTGGAATCCCAAAAAGAAGATATTTTCGGAAATGTTCAATTGGTACGCAAGATCACCTAACGATTTTCTTAATTCCCCGCTACCGACTATCAAAAGAACCGCCTCCGGAAACTGCTGTAATATTCTCTTCATCGCCCGGATCGCGATGTGATGGCCCTTACGTTCGGTCAAACTGCCCACCGTGGCGAGCACGTGCCCACCTTGCCATTGCTGTGCAAGATCGCCTGATGTCTGCTCATAGCGTTTATCAAATGCTGCTAGATCTATACCGTTATGAATCACTTTTATTTTTGTCGCTTCACAGCCGTCAGTAAGTAGATCTTTTTTTACCGCTTCGGAAACGGCAATGACCTGGTCCGCGTGCCGAGCAGCATAGTTGCACAGCCGGGCTGCAAATCTGCGACTGGGCGTAATATCCGAGTTTCGGAAAATGTCGTTAGTATAATGGTGGGAAGTGATAAATCGTGGTTTGCCGGCAATACGAATAGCGATCCAGCCAATAAAGGTTGCGTGGGTCAAGTGAGTATGAACTATATCAAACTGTTCTCGCTTAAAAAGCGACACGAGTCGGGCGATTATTTTCGGTAGATGAATAATTTGATTGCCTGAAATACTCCGGTCAGGAGACCCATTTTCTCGTAGGATCCGGTTAAAGGAGCTTTCTTTATTGGGCTCGCAAAAAAGATTGCAGTAGGAGACCTCAAATCGGTCAGGGTCGTAAAGATCTGCCATGTCAAGTAGTAATCTTTCGGCCCCCCCAATGTCAAAGGGCGAGCTTATAAGATGAAGTACCTTGATTTTCATTCAAAAATTGCTTTTACAGATTCTGCGGAAAGGTCATCAATGCCCGTGCGAGGAAGATCCTGAACATAGCTCACGATATGTTTCTATATATGAATTGATCATTTTATCAACCGTCAAGACCTTTTCCGCTTTATTTCTAGCTGCCTTACCCAGAGCGACTGCCATCGAGGGTTCATCCATAAGTTTCACTATTGCCGTAGCCAAAGCTCGGACATCCCCCACCGGGAACAACAACGAGTTTATACCATCCTCACATATTTCCCGGTTGGCGCCAATATCACTCGCGACAATGGTCGCACCGCAGGCAAAGGCTTCTACAAGGGCATTGGACATGCCCTCCCACCTAGAGGGCAATACGAAGATGTCAGAGGCTAGAATATATTGCTTAACCTCGTCAACATGACCTAAGAAACTTACAGAGTTTTCGAGCTTAAGCTCGGCGACCATTCTTTTCGTCTCGGATTCCGTATTGCGATATTCGCCCCCCTCACCAAGTAAGAGCAGTCGCGAACCGGGATGTATGCCGCATACGTGAGCCCAAGCGGCGATCAATATATCAAGCCCCTTATCCTCACTTAATCGGCCGGCGAAGACCACTAGTTTATTGTTGCCAAGATCAAGTTTAGAACGAAACTGTGCCTTTGTAGCTTGGTCAAAAGCAGCTTCGGACGGAATGTCAGTCGCGTTATAAATCACAGTGACCTTGTTCTCGCCCTCGGTGATCTGCTCAATCTCCGCTTTCATCTCACTACTGAGTGCTACCCACTTTGAAACACGACCGAGCAGCGATAATCGCAAGCCCGCAAGGGCGACGCTCTTGACCTCGTTCACCTCTCCCCTATGGCCAGAAAGAGTAACCCTAACGACCACCGGTTTTCGTACTACAAAGCCTGCAAGTGCCGCCGCCATGGCTGAGCCAAACATCTGCTGGCAGTGGATCAAATCGTAACGATGCCGGTTTCTTATAAGCCAGATGACCGCCCCTGCCAAATAGAAAAACGAACTTAAAATGACAGATCTTTTGATTACCCGGGATCTTTGGACATAGGTGCCGTTGACGAGCTCATTTGAAGGCAAACCTGCATAATTCCTAGTATAGACAAAGGTTTTGATGCCTCGTTTGCCTAACTCGCTGAGAAGTAGCCTGGAATTTCGCTGTACACCGCCGGTTGCGGCATCAAAATTGGTTACCAGCATGCATACTGAAAGGGCATTTGAGGTGTGCATAAATTTCGACCTGAAGGGGGGGGTCCCGGTCGGATCTTTCATTGTGCCAAGAACGGTACGGAGTCTCTTAAACTATCTTAGTCTGATCAGCAAAATGTTACGCCGTATAACCAGAATCAGCGTTCCCACTTTCAACGTAGCTCTTTAGATGGTCATTCTTACTAAGTAGGAAAATATGGCATGACCCGCCGAAGAGCGTGCTCAGGATGCCTCTCGTTTCCGTTGATATTGAGGCGCCGAAAAGTTGATAGCCGGAATAAAACAGTTTGTTGGTCGAATAATTTCTTATCTTCCAACCCGTATTTTGAAACACTTTAACCCATCTTGTTCTACTGAAATAGTATATCTCGGTAAGTGTGTTTCCAAACTCGCCGTGTCTATGGGGGACCAATCCACGCAAAACGTTTCTAATTCCAAGAGGGCGTGTTGTAAAAGTTTCAGGCGAATTTTCCGCCCTACCGGAAAGGGGGGGGCTTTTTTCAGAAAATAGTTTCGAAAGAATTCGTCGGATCACGAAACGTACCCAAAATGGATAGTAAGTCATTGTTGTCCAAAATCGCCAACTACCGCTGGGCAACAAATGCACGGCGATGCCGTCGGGTTTCAAAACTCTCTGTATTTCCTTTTGAAATTCAATTATGTGTGGAATGTGTTCTAAGACGTTTGAGCTAAAAACAACGTCGAAATGATCATCGGGAAAAGGAATATGTTTTCCATCGTAATCCCGCACCGGCCAAATACGATGTTCAAGGTAATCACTTTCTTTTATATCGATCGCCTCAACGGAATTGCCCCGCTCGGACAATTTTTTGGCCTGCCATCCGGAACCCGCACCAATCTCTAAGAAGGTCCGTGAGTCGGGCTTTTCCAATCTAATTAGTTCAAGAGCCTTTTCAAGCTCTAAAATCCTGAGCCTTTCCAGAAAATCCAGATAGCTTAAGTTCATCATATAGTTGGCCTTTTTCTATAGCCCAAATCTAAGCGTTGCCCATTGCTAGGGAGAGTAGCCGCTTGGCTAACATGACGGATTGTTACATTTGCATTAGGAAAAAGGGCGTAAAAATCCTACCTGTTTGATCCCTATATCTGAACGTTGCTCTTCACAATGCATCGGTAACAATCGATCCACCTGTCGACAGTTTTTTCGATCGTAAATTTTTTC
>Ga0138256_10006385_pt1 | contig 12464 bp, 12 predicted proteins | sample KNB2016incub_MG_FD_105486 | JGI IMG/M metagenome (GOLD analysis project Ga0138256, IMG submission 105486) | Active sludge microbial communities from wastewater in Klosterneuburg, Austria - KNB2014incub_MG | ecosystem: Engineered > WWTP > Activated sludge > Unclassified | place: Austria... | reverse complement strand
ATTTCAATCAAAATATCTCCCATCATTCTGGTCGCATACCCCATGTTCCGCGGCGATTGGCAGCGTATGTTCCGTATATCTCTTTTACTCCTAATTTTAATCATGCTATCGATTCTCTTTTTTGGAATTCCACCCTGGCTCGATTTTCTAAAAATCCTACCTGAGATCATCAAAGGATATCCCGGCATGAATAATGAGACGGTTGACACGTTGTTCAAATGGCTGGCAAGCAGCACGCCAACGTGGACCAGACCAGCGTTCTCGATCTCCATCCTATTCTCGTGGATCGTGGCGCTTATTTATTCTCGAAACAGTTCCAACGCAATTGCGATTCTTGGTTTTGGAATTGCCACAATGACGATCAGTTCCAGCTTGATCTGGTATCACCACCTTGTTTTTCTGTTGGTGCCAATTATGTATCTGTTACTTTCCGCAAAAAGCACGAGATCATTGGAATACGTCATTCTGCTTTTCATTCTTTTCGGGGTAGCCTTCATTAACTCCAATCGAATATTTGAATACTGGCTGAATATCCCGCCTATCGCCGCCATTGCAGGATATATACTAATCTATCTGTCATCGGCATTAAATTTGATTACCAAAGTCCAACCAAAGCTAAACACAATAACTGACTGACACACGCATTCCATGCATTAAATCAAAATCGCCCACGAGTAGCCGTGGGCGATTACATTTGCAAAATTATCCCTTGAAGAAATTAGAGACGAAGAACCAGATATTCGCTGGTCTCTCTGCGAGACGCCTCATAAAGTATGGATACCAATGTGTTCCAAACGGAACGTATACACGTACAGGGTAGCCTTCCTGAGCAAGCTTCTCCTGTAAATCTCTGCGGATACCGTACAACATCTGGAATTCCAGACCTTCTTTTGGTAAACCGGCTTTTTCAGCATAAGATTTAGCAAAGGCAATCCGCTTTTCATCATGAGATGCAATCGCGGGAATCGCAGGGACTCGTCCATTCTCTGATAGTCTTGTATTAAATGCAATCGATGCGTCGATCAAGATCTTTGATAGCAAATCGTAATTTGCATCCACGTCCGCTTTTTTTGGGAAAGCTTTATCAGGCGGTTCCTTATATGCGCCCTTAACCAAACGGATAGGCACACCATCCTGAGCCAGACGGCGCGTATCTGCTTCAGCGCGGAATAAATAGGACTGCACAGCCATGCCTATGTTTTCATATCCTTTTTCACGCATGGCATAGTATAGGTTTATGGTTTTATCGGTGTAAGGGGTATCTTCAATATCAACGCGGACAAAGGTGTTATTCCTTTTTGCCCGAGCAAGGATGCGCTCAAGGTTCTGGGCACAGATACTTTCATCGAGGCCGAGGCCGATCTGAGTCAGCTTGATGGAAACATTGCCCCTCGCAGCAGAATCAGCTCCCAGCGCGTCGAGAGTCGCAAAAATGTCTTCTGTAGCTTGTTGTGCTTCTTCAGGGGTATTTGTATGTTCGCCTAGGTGGTCTAACGTCGCATTGATCCCCTTTGCATTCAGTTCACGTACAACATTCATTGCCTGATCAAGCTTTGTCCCCGCAATGAAGCGGGATGCAGTACGCCACGCAAATCCCCAGTTTGTAACAAGATTTTGAGCCCATGCGGCCTTGGAAAGGTAAATGATAAAGGAACGTAACATATCCATCCTTTTTATTAGGAGAAATGCGCCAGCGCACTGGCAAATCTATTCTAGCACAGGCACTCTATTTTGGTATGTTATACTTTTTACGTGATTTTCGTCATGATTTTGGAGGCCTTGTGAGAAATCGTAATACCAATACCATCCTGCGGGGTGTGTCCATTTTATTCCTGACCATCGCGCTTATATTAACTATCCTTTCCCTGATCAGTTACAGTCGCCAACGAAATAACTACCCAGCAAGCATGACCATTGCCGGTATCCCAGTCGGCGGGTTATCACCTGCCCAAGCGTCCCAAAGGCTGCTTGAGGTGTACACATCTCCTATAGAAGCCGAATATGACGGTGCGCTTATCCATATTGAACCAAATGCAGTCGGGTTTGAAATCGATGTGGAAACGATGCTTGCCGCCGCAGATCTAAGCCGTACGGGCGGTTCCTTCTGGGGGGGGTTTTGGGACTCCATCTGGAATAGGACGCCAACTGAAACACAAATCCCTTTAAGTTCCTCTGTTTCCGAAGATCGCCTGCGTGCCTACCTACAAAATGAGATCGCGTTACGTTACGACCAACCACCTGCGCCCGCACAGCCAATTCCAGGCGGTACCTCATTCCTGCCCGGTGCACCCGGACAAACTCTCGACCTTGATCGAGCAGTCCAGCTCATTACAGATGCGCTGCGATCACCAATCAATCGCTCTATCGTACTTTCTTTCACTCGCAGTACAGCATCCCGTCCTACAATGGAAAATCTGGCAATCCTGCTCAAGCAGATCGTCACCGTTTCTGATTTTGACGGTCTAATCGGCTTTTACATGAAAGATTTGCAGAACGGGCAGGAAATCCACTTTATTATCGACAACAAACAGGAAATATCGACAGAACCCGATATCGCCTTCACCGCATCCAGCACCATCAAAGTTCCCATTGTGGCATCCTACCTGATCAATCGTGGAAGCAATTTAGATGCCGCCACAACTGACATCATTTCCCGTATTCTAGCGAAGTCTGATAATTCAGCGACCGATCAACTCCTTGAACGTATTGACACAACAAGTGGCCCGGTTATCGTCACACAGAATATGGAAACACTGGGCTTGAACAGCACCTTCCTAGGAGGCATGTTCTATTTTGGAGCCCCCAACCTTTTGCCCGGTCGTCTGACCCCTGGCAACCAAAGATTAGATGTCTTTGTTGATCCTGATCCTTATTCCCAAACCACGCCATCTGAAATGGGCTCTCTACTTTCAGACATATATCAATGTGCCCAGAGCGGAGGTGGCGCGCTCGTGGCAGCCTTCCCAGATAAGCTCAGCGCCCAAACATGTCAATTACTCATCGACTTCATGGCGCAAGATAAACTCGGTTCTCTCATCCAAGGCGGCGTGCCAGACGGCACACTCGTACCGCACAAACATGGTTATGTGCTCTCCAGAGACGGCATCATGCACGATACAAGCGATGTAGGGATCGTATATACTCCCGGTGGCAATTTCGTTCTATCGATATACACTTATCATCCAGTGCAGAATATATGGGAAATCACAAATCCGCTCTTCGTGAACCTGACCCAGGCCGTATACAACTACTTCAACGTTACAACACGATAACAACACCAGACCCGTTTTCCTTCAAAAGCTGGAAAACGGGTCTTTTTTTCACACATCGTATATAATTCAACTTATGAGCGCCTCACTGGGACTTTTCCGCCTGCAACAAGTAGACCGACAAATAGACCGCGCCCGAACTCAACTTGAGACCATTAAAAAAACTCTCGAGAACGATGTTGAGTTAAAAGTAGCAATGCAAAGTCTTGAAATCAGACAACTCGAAAATCACCGCACCAGCCACGAAATGAAGAACGCAGAAGCAGAAGTGGACGCACAGAGAATCAAGATCGAACAGGCCGAATCCAGCTTATACAGCGGCAACGTAAAAAGCCCGAAAGAATTACAGGACCTCCAAAAAGATATTGCCTCGTTAAAAAAGTATCTAACCACCCTGGAAGAGCGCCAACTTGAGTCCATGGTAAAGGCCGAGGCAGCGGATAACGAACTACAAAGCGCAAAAACTGAATTGGAAAAGATAAAGGCACGGCTTGGAAGCGAACATGGAAAGTTGATCGAAGAACAAGCCGACCTTTTCAAACAGCTTGAAAAACTTACAGAAGAGCGCGAAGCGGCCATCGCGCCCATCGAAAGTGGATTGCTTCAAGTTTACGAAGGGCTGCGTCAACAAAAACGTGGTGTGGCAGTAGTCGAAGTTATTGACAACGCCTGCACGGCATGTGGCACTACAGTGAATGCATCCTTTCAACAAAATGCACGGTCACAAAAACAGCTTGTCAACTGTCCCTCTTGCGGACGCATCATCTTTGTAAACTAATAAATATACATGTTCCAAATCGAAATTTATCCTTTTTCTTTTTTCCTTGGCTTTGTCTCTGCCACCATTTTCTGGCTGCTGATCACGCGCGCCCGCCCGCTATGGGATGAGATGCGCGCCAACTTAAAAGAGCAGCGCGAAGCCACCGAAAGTAGAAAAACAAATACTGTTGAAGAGAACCATCGCCGCATCACATTGCGGCGCGCACAGGGAATGCATCTAGCCGCACAGCTTTTCGCATTGGACGAGATCATTCAAGAACCTTTGGTCATTGCTCCCATGCAAAATGTTGAACCCGGCATGCCGCCAAAGTTTGAAGATGTGATCTCTCAAACCCTGCCTTACCTTCCCACCTGGCCAGAAATTGCTGCCGTATATCAACCGCAAACTTTAACCCTGTCACAAGCACTGACCGGAAATGCGCACATTGTCATCATCGGGCAACCTGGCGTCGGCAAGACAGTGGCACTCGCGCACCTCGCATCTCTGGCCGCGAATCGAAGCGAAAAACTTGGCTCACTAAAAAGCCACATTCCATTCCTCGTCCATGTCGCTGATCTGAAACTCCCCATCGCTGATCCAAAAGATGCTCTTACTCCATTGATCGAAGCAGCTTCCGAGCATGCACCCATGTTTGACGTAGGCAAATTGCCAGACTTTTTCAAAAGCACTTTCAAGAATGGAAATGCCCTTTTACTTGTAGACGGGTTTGATGAAATTCCGCCGGAAAGCCAGCAGATCATTTCGGAATACTTCAAGATCGTCACCCAAAACTACCCACAAACACGCATCATAACCACTGGCGCCCCTGAATACCTCGATGGGCTGATCACAATTGGCTTTGCCCCGCTTGCTCTTTGTACCTGGTCCAAACCGCAAAGCGAAAAATTTATGGAACAATGGGGCTCGCTATGGTCGCAAACAGTTGCGATGGAAGCATGGTCACAAACTGGCCCAGACATGGTCGACCCGATCTTACTTAACGTCTGGCTGGGTACTGACAATACACATTTAACTCCCCTTGAATTAACTCTCAAAGCTTGGGGAGCGTACGCGGGTGATAGTTTGGGACCGCACATCCTTGAGATTATCGCCACCCACATCCGCCGGATCGCACCTGCGAACACTCCACTGGCAGCCCTGGAAACACTTGGCATGCAAGTGATGGTGAATTCACAACCGATGTTCGACCCACGCAAAGCGCGAGCCTGGGTGAAATCATTCGAACCTGTTGAAGAAAAGCCCGAAGGTGAAACTCCTGAACAACAGCCTGAGGAAGAAGACAAACAAAATACAACTCCCAAAAGGGGAAAGAAAAACGAGAAAGTTGTTGCTACGCCTACTTCCGGTCTCCTGGGAAAAATGGCAGCCAGCGGATTACTAATAACGCATCCGAACAACAAAATGCGCTTCGTACACCCCGTCTTTGCCGGATATCTCGCAGGCCACGCACTTGCACATTACAACGCCGAAGATGTGCTGATCAACCAAGCAGACTGGTCCGGTAAATATTTAGCCATGCGGTATTTTGCCGCACAGGGTGACGCAAACAAACTCGTTCAGTCTCTGCTTGAAACCTCATCCCTGCCAATGCACCGTCCGCTTTTTGCAGCGGCTCGCTGGCTGCGTGATGTACCCAAAAATGCACCCTGGCGCGGCAAAATTCTTGGCACTCTTGCCGCCATCATGCAAACTGAAGGAATCCCACTCAGTCTGCGCGGACAAGCCATGGCTGCTTTTGCTATCAGCAATGATTCAAACGCCGCAACCCTCTTCCGTCAATTTTCCACGTCCAATTCCTTTGAACTGGTTCATCTGGCAGTACTCGGCTCCGGAACCATGCGCGATGTAAAAGCCATCAGTGTGCTGGAAAATGCAATGGAAGCACCGAGCCTCTCCGTGCGCAGAGCCGCCTGCATGGCATTGGTTGCCATTGGCACCAACGAATCCCTTGAGATCGTTGCGCAAACACTTCTTACCGGAGACGAAGATATCCGCCGCGCAGCAGGGGAAGCGCTTGCAAACGACAGCAACGAAGGTTATTCCATGCTGCGAGATGGAATATCGATCAATGATATTCTTCTGCGTCGCGCTGTGGTGTACGGACTCGGACGTGTCCACCATCCCTGGGCAATGGATACTCTCAAGAAATTGCAAATCGAAGATGAACAATGGGTTGTCCGTAATGCAGCAACTGAAGTGTTGGACGCCAAGGCAAATGTTGGTTTGCTTGCGCCAAGCAAACTTCGCGCGCCTTCCGATACTCCTTGGCTGATCGAATTTGCAGGCAAACAAGGCATGGGAATTTCTCCCGGCGTCCCTGCCACCGATATTCTCCTGCTTGCACTCAAAGGAGATGACCCCGATGCACGAATTGCCGCTCTGCCATTCCTAAAATATACACCCAGCGAAGGAGTACTTACTCAACTCTACAGCGCAATGTTTAAAGATGACCCTGAACTAAGAGAAGCCGCGTACAACACCATTTGGGAGATCGGCCTTTCGGGAGTCAAACTTCCACATCCCAGTCAATACGGATTCGGTTAATCATGCTCATAACAAACGCAAACATCATCACTTGGGAATCGCCCAATCGTATCCTTCTCAATCACGCGATCTATATCGAAGGCGATCGCATCAAAGAGATCGGCACTACCAAGGCACTGACAGTCAAATACCCTAAAGTCAAACCAACAGATGCCAACGGACAATATGTGATGCCCGGCAGTATTTGCGCGCACACGCATTTTTACGGAGCCTTCGCTCGAGGTATGGCCATCCCCGGCCCTGCGCCCAAAGATTTCCCGGAGATCCTAAAAAAATTATGGTGGCCTCTTGACCGTTCACTGGATGCGGAAGCCGTGCGATATTCAGCTCTCGTTTGTCTTGTAGACGCCATCAAACATGGCACAACCACACTCATTGATCATCACGCCTCCCCAAATTTCATTGACGGCTCTCTCGATCTAATCGCCGATGCCGTAGATAAAAGTGGCCTGCGCGGTGTGCTTTGCTACGAAGTAACAGACCGCGACGGAAACGATAAGGCTAACTCAGGAATCAACGAAAACGTCCGATTCTTGAAACGCCTCGCCTCGAACCCGCACCCGCGCCTGGCAGCCACTTTCGGGCTTCATGCTAGTCTGACGCTCTCCGGCGCCACCCTGCAAGCCTGCCGTGCCGCAGTTCCCGATGGGACAGGTTTCCACATCCACACTGCAGAACATGAATCAGACGAATATGACAGTTTGGCAAAATCCAACATGCGTGTGATCGACCGCTTGCTCAAGCACAACATCCTCGGTCCCAAGACCATCACCGCACACGGTGTCAGTTTTGACGCCCGTGAAATGGAAATTTTGAAAGAGACCGAAACCTGGCTCAGTCACCAGCCACGCTCCAACATGAACAATGCCGTTGGTGTTGCCCAGATCGAATCCATGATGAGATTAGGAATTAAAGTTTGTCTCGGCAATGACGGTTTCACAAACTCGATGTGGGATGAATGGAAAACCGCCTATCTCCTGCACAAGATCGAAAACCGCGACCCGCGTCGAATGGGCGGATATGATGTAGCCCAAATGGCTATCTATAATAACTCCGCGCTGGCTAACATGTTCTTCCCCTCCGCCCCCATGGGGCAAATCATCCCTGGCGCGGTTGCTGATCTGATTTTCGTAGATTATCAACCCTTCACACCATTAACCGATGGCAACCTGCCCTGGCATATCATATTTGGTTTTCAGCAAAGTATGGTCACAACCACCATTGCAGCAGGGCAGGTACTGATGAAAGACCGTAAATTACTTACACTGGATGAAGCCGAAATTGCCGAACGCGCCCGCGAGATCTCGCCCCGCATCTGGAAAAAGTACGAAGAAGAAGTGGCAAAAGTTCTATAATCTTTTTCAACAACGGAGAATCTATGAAAGACTCACAACTTTTACTATCCATTGCAGTACTTGGTGGAACAGGCAAAGAAGGCAAGGGGCTCGCTTTTCGTTGGGCACGCGCAGGGTATCATGTTTTCATTGGCTCACGCGCTGAGGAAAAAGCCATTGCAACTGCGAATGAGCTGAGGGAAATGCTCGGGGATGATGGTGCATCCATCATTGGAATGGACAATTTGAGAGCGGCGAGAGAAGCGAATTTTGTTGTGATAAGCGTGCCATATTCCGCACATCGCGATACTCTCGAAACAGTCAAATCAGAATTACAGGGGAAAATTCTTATTGACGTGACCGTGCCACTTGTTCCTCCTAAAGTTGCCACAGTACAAATGCCTGCAGCCGGCTCTGCCGCGCAAGAAGCGCGCGAGATTGTTGGTGAAGGCGTACAGGTTTGCGCTGCGTTTCAAAATATTTCATACGAACACCTACTCGATGATGCAGATGTGGAGTGTGATGTTTTAGTGACAGGCACAAGTAAAGATTCCCGCGCTGAAACGATCAAGCTGGTGGAGGCTGCGGGCCTCAAAGGCTGGGACGCAGGCCCGATAGAAAACTCTGTGGTGGTGGAAGGTCTCACGAGTGTTTTGATCGGCATTAATAAAAAGTATGGTTCCACTCACGCAGGCATCAAGATCACGGGCGCAAATAACGTTTTGAATTCGTGATATAAAATTTGTAACAGGAAGTACGTTTCAAAAATCATGTCTTTGGTATTAACTTCACTAGAAAATATTCCACTAATCCGCCGAGATGACAACTTGGCGGATATTGTTCTTAAGTCTTTGCAAGATACAGGTTTGGATTTACAAGATAATGACATTCTGGTACTTGCACAAAAAATCATTAGCAAGGCTGAAGGCCGCAAAATAAATCTTGCGACAGTTTCACCTTCTCCACATGCAATTGAGCTTGCACAACAAACCGAAAAAGACCCCCGTGTTGTGGATCTCATGCTTCAGGAAAGCAATGAAGTCTTGCGAACCCGCGTCGGCACAATTATTGTTGAGCACAAGTTGGGGTTCGTCTGCGCTAATGCAGGCATTGACCATTCAAACGTGGCGGGAGATGGAGATTCAACCGAAGAATGGGTTTTGCTTCTTCCTGAAAACCCAGACCACTCCTGCATGTTGCTCCGAAACGAAATTGAATCCAAAACCGGAAAACATATCGGCGTTGTCATTATCGATTCGCACGGGCGTGCCTGGCGCAACGGCACCGTAGGAGTGGCGATCGGTATGTCTGGCGTGCCCGGCGTTATCGACAAGCGTGGAGATAAGGATCTTTTCGGTTACACCTTGCGCATCACCATCATCGGCGCGGCAGACGAACTTGCCGCCGCCGCATCGCTCGTCATGGGACAAGCTTCCGAAGGCAGACCCGTTGTGCACGTACGTGGATTTCCATATCCATTGCAGGAAGGTTCGCTCAAGGATTTGATCCGCCCGAAAGAGCAGGATATGTTCCGATGAAAGTCGTGAACCGCGAATTTTGGGAGGAAATACTTAAGCTAACAACAATTCAAACCATCCTCATAGACAGGCCAAAAGGTCAGTCTCATCCACGCTATCCAGAAATGATCTATCCTCTGGATTACGGGTATATCGAAAATACATCCTCAAGCGACGGCGGTGGCATCGATGTATGGATCGGTTCAGCTGAAACAAAAAAACTAACAGGAATCTTATGCACGTTTGATACACTAAAACTCGATGCAGAAATCAAAATTCTTTTAGGCTGCACCGAAGAAGATGTGGAAACCATTATCGATTTCCACGACCAACCCATGAAGATACTTTACATCCAAAAGCCAGAGGACTAAACATGCTAACCGTTCCAGAGACATACAAAGACCTTCTTTCTGACCAAAAAAAGGCATATCTTTACCTCGCTACCACAATGAAAGATGGCACACCCCAAGTCACTCCCGTATGGTTCAATACCGACGACGAACACATTCTCATTAATTCTGCCGCAGGGCGCATCAAAGATAAAAATATGCGCGCTCGTCCTACCATTGCACTTTGCATTACAGACCCAGAAAATCCTTACCGTTATCTACAAATAAAAGGGAAGGTTGTCGAATACACCACTGAAGGTGCAGATGAGCATATTGACAAGTTGTCATTCAAATATCGAGGCACTGAGAAATACGGAAACAGAAAACCAGGAGAACAGCGGGTAACCTACAAGATCCAACCGATAAAGATTGACACACATTAATTGACTGTGGAAAATTTCCGAACCTTCCTGCGGACTCGACGCTCGATTCGCCGCTTCAAAACGGACCCTGTGCCTGATTCTGTTTTAAGAGATATTCTCCACACTGCCACATACGCCCCTTCCGCACATAATCGCCAACCTTGGCGCTTCATCGTGTTAACAGATTCCTCTGCCAAAACACATCTCTCTGATGCGATGGCAGAGGAATTTCAGCGTGACCTTGAAAAAGATAATCTCGCAGCTGAAGAAATCGCAAAGCGCGTCGCAAAGTCGAAGGAGAGAATTACTGGCGCGCCTGTCGTCATCATCCTTTGTGTGGACATGAGCGAGATGGATAACTATCCAGATGAGCGGCGCAGAAAAGCCGAATACATCATCGGAATACAATCCGCGGCAAATGCGGGCATGCAGTTACTGCTCGCTGCTCATGCCGCAGGATTGGGCGGCGTCTGGATATGCAGCCCCATGTTCGCGCAGGAGACAGTACAGAAAGCTTTGAACATCTCGGAGATGTGGGAACCGCAGGCCATGTTCTTGCTTGGCTACCCCGTGGAGATACCTGCCTTTCGAGGAAGAAAACCAATTGAGGAAGTTGCGGAATTTTCCGTCAGCGAAGAACAAGCAATTTATGAAACCGATGAAACCTAACGATCTAACCCAACGTCGCATTGTCGCCCTTGCTGGCGGAGTCGGCGGCGCGAAACTGGCACACGGACTCGCCCAAATCCTTGCTCCCGAAGAATTGACGGTCATCGTCAACACCGGCGATGACTTTGAACACCTTGGCATGTACATTTGCCCCGACCTGGATACAGTCTGTTATACGTTGGGAGGGTTGGCAAATTCTGAAACAGGTTGGGGACGAGCAGGCGAGACGTGGAACACAATCGCGAATGTCGAGAGACTTGGCGGACCTACGTGGTTTCGCCTAGGAGATCAGGATATCGCCACGCACCTTGAGCGAACCAGAAGATTGAAAGATGGCCAATCACTTTCACGGGTTACCAAGGATTTCTGCAAGGCGTGGGGAATTCAACATACGATTTTGCCCATGTCCGATTCACCTGTACGCACGATGGTGAACTCAGACGAAGGCGAACTAGCTTTTCAAGAATACTTTGTTCACAGACAATGCGCACCAAAGGTCAAAAGCTTTCGGTTTGACGGAGTCGAAGTTGCAGAGCCAGTTGTCGGGGTGAAAGAGGCGATTGAAGAGGCGGACGCAGTGGTCATTTGCCCATCCAATCCCTGGGTGAGCGTGGATCCGATCTTGAAAATTATCAAAAAAATAGAAAAACCGATCGTGGCTGTTTCCCCGATCATCGGCGGAAAGACCGTGAAGGGGCCTGCTGCAAAGATGTACTCAGAATTGGGGATTGAGCCGTCTGCGCTGGCGGTTGCAAAACATTACCGCAACATTTTGACAGGTTTCGTGTTGGATAATGTTGACCAATCCATGGAAAATGATGTGAAAGAACTGGATATTAAGACACTGGTGACAGACACACTTATGAATAACCTTACAGATCGTACTCGACTCGCAAAGGATGTGCTACACTTCATTGGGAGTTTATAAATATGTCACTTTGGGCTATTGTCCCTGTAAAACCACTCCGCCGAGGAAAGTCCCGTCTCGCTGGAGCACTAACTGAAGATGAACGAACAGCATTAAATCAGGAATTGTTGGAGCGGACTTTGAAAACGCTCTCATCCCTGAAAGAACTTGACCAGGTACTCGTTGTCAGCCGCGATCCACAGGCGTTGACCATTGCGCGCAATCATGGCGCGAAAACCGTACAGGAAGACGGCCAGCCGCATTTGAATACGGCTCTGGCACGCGCCACGGTTGTGGCACAAGTCCATGCAACGCAAGGTGTTTTGGTTCTGCCAGCGGATTTGCCGCTGCTTACTGGTGAAGATGTGTTGACATTGATCGACCGCGCAGCAAAACCACCTGTTGTAGTTATTGCACCAGACAGACACGGTAAAGGAACGAATGCGTTATTGATGGTTCCTGCGGGTTTGATCGAATATGATTTTGGGGAAGGCTCATTCAAACGTCATTGCGAACGAGCAAAAAAAGCGGGAGCAAATCTTGAGATCGTTGAGCTTCCATCACTGGGCTTGGATCTGGATTTACCAGAAGACCTTGAGATGATACGAAAATTGGAAGCGACAAAAGTATAGACATGTAACTTGCCACAGAAAAGTAAACCCTATGAAGTTTACACATTCTGTGGCAAAATT
>Ga0138256_10006384_pt1 | contig 12467 bp, 9 predicted proteins | sample KNB2016incub_MG_FD_105486 | JGI IMG/M metagenome (GOLD analysis project Ga0138256, IMG submission 105486) | Active sludge microbial communities from wastewater in Klosterneuburg, Austria - KNB2014incub_MG | ecosystem: Engineered > WWTP > Activated sludge > Unclassified | place: Austria... | reverse complement strand
GCTGGCCACCATTCCTTTGGGAATTGCCTTTAAAACCTATATGCCCGAAGTCCCATTCCTGAATCAAATGGGCTATGCTTTCTTGATTCTTGTTGCGCTTATGGTCATCATCAGTTTGGCTGATCCCAAAGGCAAAAACAACCCGAAAGCAATGGAAGTGGACGTTTCGATGTTTAAGACCTCTCAAACGTTTGCCATTGGCGCACTGCTCATTGTCGGCATTTTGGCAGCTCTGTATATAGTGTTCTGGTAAAACCCATTTTTAATGCAAAAACTGCTCCTGCTCCTTTTCCCCCTGATTGCTAGCTCGTGGCAACCTCAGGGGAAAATATACTTTCGTAATCCTTCATTTGAGGGCACGCCGGGCGATGGCAAATGCCCAAAAGGTTGGCATTATACCCATCAAGGAAGCACCCCCGATATTCTTCCGGGGGCTTGGGAGATCATGTTCCCAGCTCAAGAGGGCAAAACCTGTGTCGGGCTTGTAATTCGGGAGGACGGCACCCGGGAGGATATTACTCAAACATTGGCCGAACCACTTCTGCACGGTAAGTGTTACACCTTTACCCTGTACCTTGCACATGCGCCCAAATATGTGGGCTACAATAAACCTGCCCGCTTACGCATCTTTGGCTACTCCGATAAAGGTGGAAAAAGTGAACTTTTAGCCACTTCTCCATTAATTGATCATAAAGATTGGAGGCAATACAAGTTTGATCTTAGCCCTTCAGCCAATACAACACAGTTAATTTTTGAAGTGGATTATGCACCGGGGGTGTTTTTCAAATACAGAGGCAATATTTTACTGGACAACTGTTCTGCCCTTGAAAAGTGTGTTCGCGCTTAATGAAGATTTAAACGATTTGCAGGATTTACAAGATTCTGTGCGGTAACAAATGAAGGACTCAAAACCCTGTAACTTTTGCAGAATCTTGTAAATCCTGTCAACATCAAGCAAAATGCCCCATAACCGAGTCCTTTCCATTTATCTGAATTTCAAGATTTTAATCCTGTTTTTCTTTTGCCCTGTTGTGCTTGTGGCACAATCAGACTCACTTTCTGAAACCTTTGTCCTAATCGAAAAAATCAATATCGAGGGCGATAGAAAGACAAAAGTGGGCACCATTCTAAGAGAACTGGAGTTCGCCGTGGGCGATTCCCTTCCCGCCAGAGGACTTCCTGCCATTTTGGAGCGCAACCGACTCCGCCTCATGAACCTGGGCATTTTTTCAGAAGCCAGCATCAGCGTATCGGATTGGGGCAGCGGGGGGCGCATAGTACTCCTGATTCGTGTCTCGGAAGGATGGTATGTGTTCCCGGTACCCATTCTTTCGCTTTCAGACCGCAATTTCAATGTTTGGTGGAACGAGTTCAATCGTTCTTTTAAACGGGTGAACTACGGCCTTGATTGGAGTCAACTCAATCTCACTGGTCGGGCAGATGCGCTGAAGGCCAAAGCCCAATTCGGTTATACCAACCGCTACGAACTCGCTTACCGAAGCCCCGGCCTCAACCGCAACCGCACGCTTGGCTTGGAAGCCAGTCTTTCCTATAGCCGGGCTCACGAACTGGCCTACAAGACCACCGCCAATAAGCTGGAATTTTTGAAAGTGCGCGAAACCTGGCAGTTGGAGCAGATTCTGGCTTCTGTCACCTTGATATCGCGCCCCAAACTGTTCCAAAGCCAATCTTTTACACTCGAATATCGCGACAACCTGGTGGCCGACACAGTGGCCAAGGTGCTTAACCCGGACTATTTTTTAAAAAGTGCAAACCGTCAGCGCCATTTCAGTGCGGTATATTCGCTCTCCTTCGACTACCGTGACATTCGGCCTTACCCGCTGAATGGGTGGCGCGCATACGTTGAAATCCGAAAAAACGGACTGTTGCCTTCTGACGATCTGCAAATCTTCCGGGCCTTTGCCCAATGGGATCAATATTTTTCCTTCAATAAATGGCTGAGTCTCGAACTTGTTGGGAAAGTCCGCGCCAGTCTTCCGCGCCATCAGCCCCCCCAAAGTAACAATCAAGCACTCGGATACGGCGGCAATCTGGTGCGCGGATATGATTATTATGTGGTAGATGGATTGGATTTTGGTTTATTGCGCACTTCGTGGCACTTTCGCATCCTGGAAGATGTGTTTCATTTGGGGCGTATTATGCCAATCAAGGCGTACCGAAAGATGCCTATAAAAATCTATTTTGCAATCAACAGCGACGTCGGTTGGGCCAACGACCCTTATTATACAGCCAGCAACCCGCTTACCAATCGTCCGCTGTTCGGCTATGGGCCGGGACTCGATTTTGTCCTATTTTACGACAAATCCATCCGTTGTGAATGGACCTGGAACGATCTGGGCGAGGGTGGCTTTTTTTTGCGGATCAATACGGGACTTTGAATTATGCACACACACCAACGCGACGCTTACCGATCCTTTGCAGCAAAGGCACCTGACTTGCCGCTGTTCATGCAGCCTTGGTATCTCGATGTGGTATGCGAGGGTGGATCATGGGATGCAGCGTTGGTGCAAAAAGGAGATGGTTTCGTAGCTGCAATGCCCTATTTTTTGAAGCAAAAATTGGGCTGGAGGTACGTGACCATGCCCCTGCTCTGCAAACAAATGGGGCCTTATCTTTTGCCTGAATACCGATCATTGAAATGGGAAATGCGGCTTTATGAAGACTTGATAGCACAACTCCCGGCGGGTCTTGCGGCATTTGAGCAAAACTTCAATTACGCGGTCACAAATTGGTTACCGTTCTACTGGCAAGGCTTCCAGCAGACAACACTCTACTCCTATGTGTTGCCACTCCAGGCTTCAGAGGAATTGATTTTCAATAACATAGAAAAAAACTATCGCCAAAAAATCCGCGCAGCATCCGCTCGATTGACGGTCTGCCACGATTTGCCTTTGACTGAACTATACCGATTGGTAAGCTCCAGTTTTGAACGGCAGGGCCTTGAGCCACCTTTTGGTTTTTCTTTTTTGCAGCGGATTTATACCGCACTTTCGGAACAGGACCGTTGTAAACTTTTTTTTGCCACCGACCCAAGCACAGGGCAGGTGCATTCTGCCGCGCTGTTGATCTGGGATAGCAGCTCAGCCTACTATCTGATGAGCGGTGACGACCCTGCCTTGCGCTCTTCAGGGGCGGCAGTTTTGCTTAAATGGGCAGCCATCCAGCATGCAAAAAATGTAGTTGGGGTTCCTATATTCGACTTTGAAGGAAGTATGATGAAGGGGGTCGAACAAGGACGACGCGACTTTGGCGCGCAGCAACGGCCCTATTTTAGGGTGCGCCGCGAATGGTCAGTCTTGTGGAAATGGGGGAAGTTTTTGAGAAGTGTTTAGGGATAAGGGTTTAGCGTTGAGAAACGTGGAGCCTCAGCACTAAACCCTCCACCCTAAACAATCTAAATCACCGACGTTCGCCTGCCAAGCGCTGCGCCTGACCAACCCAGTCGTCGCGATATATTTTGCCTGGGCTGATATCGAGTGTTTTGGCCACGGCAATCACCGCGTCATCGTCCCAATGGCTTATTTGAATAAATGTCGAGATGCCCATTCCTGCCAGCCGGTCTACAAATGTCGCCATGCCTTTGATGCTCTTCAAATCATCTACTTGGGGCGCCGCAACACCGCCCTTTTTGGAAGTTTTTTGCTTTTGCGTTTGTGTTTCAGGCTTTTGTTGGAGTTCTAATTGCAGTATTTCTATCTCGGCGAGGGCTTGACCAAGTTGTTGACGGAGCATATCGCGCTCCGTTTCGAGGGCCAGAGATTTTTGCTCAAAGGCAGCCAAGCGCTCTTGGGTCATTTTGAAGCCACGATAAAGCGTATCCCAATCGCCCATCTCTTTTTGTGTGGCAGAAAGTTGTTCGCTAAGTTCTGTATTCTGGGCACGAAGGCTATTCGCAAGCACCTCCAGGGCCGCTACTTTTTGTGCATATTGTGCTGCGGCAGATTCTGCATTGGCGATGCGGGCGGCATTGAACGGCGCATCTGGCAAAAGCGTAGCGCGTTCATCTTCAAGGAGTTGTACGATTGCACGTAGTTTTTCTACATCCAAAGTGGCCCGGCGAAAATCGGCTTCGCGCAAATCGTGCTGGTGTTTTATTTGGGTATAGAGCCTTGCCAAAGTATTCTTCTCTTGTTCGATTCGGTTCAGTGCTCCACGCACCTCTTTTTCGGAGGTGTTGGCGCGCAACGACCACCCGATAATGGTGCCGGCCAGTGTGAAGATGCCCCACACCAGCCAAAAAAGAACCGGATCATCTAGAAAAAAACTCATCGTAAAACGCTTGCGTTGGCGACACAATAGCATAAAACATGCCGCTTTTCGCCAGACAAATTTCTAAACTTTTTGGAAATCAAGGGATTAGAGTTTGAAAAAAATCGAAATTACCTCAAATTTTTTTTGCGAACCTTGGCTCCTATTTTAAAACCGTTCTGAAATTGTGAAAAAAAACGCAGTTCTATCAGAATGTGATTTGGGCTTTCCTACTTTTGCGCCACATTTTTAGCACCACAAAATTTCGCAGTACAATATGGAAGACATCAAAAACTCGCGTGGCAAGGGATACTGCATTCTCTATATCCTTATGGGCCTGTTTTTCCTCACGGCAGTGATACTAATGCTCTATGGTCGCAGCTCCGTGTTAGATTTCGGGCGTTAATATCGCCACCCAGCGTAAGATTTTTAACAAAAACCGCAATAGGCGTAGGCACTGTTGCGGTTTTTTTGTTTTTGAGCTATGTCTATCAAACACGTCTTTTTCGACAATGACGGCACGATCGTAGATTCTGAGATTGTGGGCGCCCGTATCATGTTGAAGCTGCTTGCACAGCATGGCCTTTATATAGAGGAGCGTGCCTATACCATGCGTTTCCCGGGCCTATTAACCCGCGACATCCTGACTGCGCTTCAGCAGGAGGAGGGTTTTAACGCCCCCGAAGATTTTATTCAACAAATTCGCAACGAACACGATAAAGGCTTTCACCAGTCGCTCCGTGCGGTACGAGGGATGCCCACCCTGTTCAAAAGCCTGAAAGTGCCTAAAAGCATGGTTTCAAACGCCAGCCTGCTCGGAGTGGAAAAATGCCTGAGGAAGCTGCGTTTGTTTGAGGCCCTTGATGGATTTATTTTTTCTGCCGAGCAAGTGGACAAGCCAAAACCATCGCCTGATGTATACCTTTTTGCACTGGAAAAATTGGGGCTTTTGCCCCATGAAACGCTGGTAATAGAGGATAGTGTGACCGGCGTTTTAGCCGCAAAAAGTGCTGGCATTCAAACGATTGGGTTTCTAGGTGCATCCCATATACGGGATGGTCATGGCCTAAAGCTTTGGGAGGCTGGCGCGGATTATGTAGAGGCCGATGCAAAGGCCCTCTCGCAGCTGTTGAAAAAAAAAGGAGCCGTTTGAGAAATTTTTTTTCAAAAACACTTGACAGTTTCAAATATTTTTCCGGCCTTTGCATCAGTTTTCATTTGGTTTTTTGGGGTTTATTAGCCGTCAGTCGCGCAAGCGTTCTGGCGGCTTTTTCTTTTTTAGCCGCCGTAGCTTTTCACAGCGACATCGAGTCTATTCGTGTAAACGCGAAGGAGGGTCCCGCCGAAGCTTTCCCTGCTCCACATCAGACCTATGCTTGTAAACGCGAAGGAGGGTTCCGCCGTAGCTTTCCTTGTCCACATCAGGCCTATGCTTGTAAAAGCGAAGGTGGGTCGGGTCATAGCTTTCCTTGCTCATGCTTTGGAAGTGTAAAATATTTCCGTCCTTTGCCTACCCAGATTTGCCAACCTTTTTCACTACAAAGCGTTTCAGTCTAAATTTTACCCAGTGCATACGACAGAACAAGTGGATGTCATCATTTACAGGGTGCGTGAAAACGGCCTTGAAGTGTTTTTCCCCAATCAAGAAAGTGAGGGTTCGCTTTCTGCCCCTTTTGGTGATGAGTCAGAACCAGAACGGTTTGCGGCCCGCTACATTGAACTGGATCCTGTGGCTGATGCCAACGGCGATACCCGAAAAGCCATTGCTATTGAGGCGGATTGGCACGAGATTCCATCTCTTCGTGCATTGGTTTATGAGGATTTCCGTGTAGCAAAAGAAAAAGCCAGGCTTCACATCAAACACTTGGTGGTTGATCTTGAAAAAGGTACTTATGTCGCTGTGAAAGAAGCTTTCAAACGTGTGCTACCACAGCAATATGCCTTTCTGAAAGAGCTTAAAGAGATTATTGCCGATAAGAATCAGGCAAAGTCCATCTAGTAGGGCGAAATTTATTTCGCTCCCTGTTGTGCGAAATTCATTTCGCCTGTATTTTGTGCGAAATAAATTTCGCCCTACTTCAGGATCGCACTCTGACAAAGTCCAATAAAGTCTTTCACTGCCGCCCGTGCAGCTCCCGTTTGGGCGGCGATCCCCCCACTCGATTCCTTTTCCATCGAATTCAACAAATCCAGCGTGATTTGTGATTCCATTACTGCTTTTGCAACGAAGCGGGCATCGGGTATTTGCCAGCGCTGTTCAATCTGGGCATAATAGTCCGGGATATTTTTGAGTACCAGCGAAAGCTCCGGATGACCTGAAAACTGCTGCAAATGCTTTAAAAATACGCAGCGGTTTGGATCAAAAAAAGGACTCCCTGCATGGGCCACACAATCGTCTAATGCTGCGCGGAGTTGCAACAACTGTTTTTGCCTTTCAGTACTAAGTTGTTGTTGATCAATTGAATTTGCCTCTTTTTGAAGGCTTTCAAACCATAATTTTTGTTGCTCGGATGGTGCGTTGGAGGGCGGGAGCGGAAGGTGTAGTACTTCGTTTTTTAGCTTGATTTCGAAAAAATCTTGTCGCGCAAATTTTTCCCAAAAATCGTGTTGCAAACGCTCTAACCTGGCTTCGGGAGTATTGCAAGAGCATAGGAAAAGCAAGGCAAATAGAGGGAAGTTTTTTAGCATTATGATAGTCAAATTCATTTCCAGCGTTCAAATTTCGGAGCATTTTGCAGTGCGAACCTACAACTTTTTGCCGCGTCCCGTAATTCTCCCAGCGTTTTTCGATCTTCGCCCTACCTAAAAGCGAAGCCGTGTCGAATACCCATGTCAGTGAGTCCCCTGCCTTTCCAGATGCCCCGGCGGGTAAACAACTAAACATCGAGCTCATCTCCGCTGGAGCTGGCTCTGGGAAAACCTATACCCTGACCCAGCGCATGGTTACGTTGTTGCAAAACGGAGTGCGCCCGGCTGGTATCCTGGCCACCACTTTTACCAAAAAAGCCGCTGCTGAACTTCAGGAACGTGTGCGTGTTCGCCTATTGGAAGCAGGCATGACCGAAGCTGCCAACGAACTTGGTGAAGCCCTTATTGGCACGGTTCACAGCATTGGCACCCGGCTATTGCAACGCTTCGCATTTGAAGCGGGGGTGTCGCCGCTGGTGGAAATTATAGCGGACGGCGACGAGCAACGTTTGTTCAACGAATCTCTTTCCCAAGTTCTGACCGAACAACGCATCGAAAGCATGAATTTGTTGGCTGACCGCCTGGGATTGACTAAAAAAAGCATAGGCGATGCCTACGATTGGCGGCGGGATATTCGCAATTTGACGGACGTAGCGCGGGCCAATAATTTTGATAAAACAATATTGGAAACGAGCAAGTTGCGCTCTTGGTCCAGCTTTGAACGACTGCTCCCGCCCGTCCAAAATACCGACCCGGTGGTGTGGAATAACCGCCTCCTTTCGGCCATTGACCAAACCGTAGCCGCCCTCGACGCAAACGAAGCCGACACCACCAAAACTACCCGCGATGCAGCCGAAGTGTTGCGCCAATTCCAAAATCAACTCAAATATCGTGGTGAATTGTATTGGCACGAATGGGTGAAAATTGCCAAAACTAACCCAGGGGCAAAGAGCCGTGATCTTATGGAAGATCTACGGCAAATTGCCCTCAGTCACGATCAGCATCCCCAATTCCGCGCCGACCTGCGAGGGTATATCGAACTGGTATTCGATATTGCGTCCGATGCACTAAGCGAATACGAACAGTACAAAAAAAAGCGAGGCCTTATTGACTACACCGATATGGAGACCTACGTGAGCAGCCTGCTGCGCGTAGAAACCGTGCGCGAAACCCTTCGTCAGGAACTGGACCTGCTGCTTGTAGACGAGTTTCAGGATACTTCGCCCATTCAACTCGATATCTTCCTGCAAATCAGCCAGCTCGCCCGGCATTCTATTTGGGTCGGCGATCCCAAACAAAGCATCTACGGCTTCCGGGGGGCAGAACCAGCACTCATGCAAGCCATCATTCGCGCTACAGGCGGCGTGAAAGACGAGAATATTCTTAAGAAGTCATGGCGTAGTCGGCCCGACATCGTGTATGCCACCAATGCTATTTTTGAACGGGCGTTTGAGGGGATGCCCAGGGAGCAGATTGTGTTGGAACCGGCGAGAAAGGTGGAGGGTTTAGGGGGGAGGGTTGAGAAGGAAGCACCCGGCTCCCCCCTAAACCCTAACCCCTCCACCGCCCTCCAGCACTGGCACTTTCGCTCTGAACTGGATGAGCGAAGACCACCCGGTGCGCCCTGGTTCGATCATTGTATTGCCGATCAAGTGCGGATAATGATCGAACGCAAACCCTTGATTTTCAACAAAAAAGGGACAGATGCTCGCCCCATTCGCCCGGGTGATATCGCCATTCTGTGCCGCAGCAATAGACAATGTCTGAGTATGGCCGACGCCCTGCATCGCGCCGGACTCAAAGCCTCCATTGCCAGAAATGGTCTGCTGGAAACTCCTGAAGCCAAACTCGCCGTGGCCTGTTTGAAATATCTGCTCACACCCTCTGATTCGCTGGCGGCTGCCGAAATTTTGTTCCTCACGGGAAGTATGGATCTGGAGGAAATCGTGGAGCGCAGACTGCAATATTTGTCAGAAAATGCGGACTCGCCCATTTACGGCGGTGGTTGGGGAGATGCTTTACTTTTGAACCAACTCCTCGCCTTACGACCCCGCACCGCAGACCTTTCGGCCTCTGAAATATTGAATTTGGTGCTGGAAGAACTCGATCTCCGTCGCGCTGCAATTCAACTCGGAAATCCCGACCAGCGCCTCGACAATCTCGACCGACTGCGCCGCTATGCCCTGGATTACGAATCAGCTTGCCAACGGCTGCACTCGGCGGCATCATTGGGCGGTTTCCTTTTATGGCTCAACCAGTTGGCCAACAATGAATTAGACGCCCAGGGATCCGGAGAAACCGACGATGCCGTGAAAGTGCTCACGTATCACCGTTCCAAGGGATTGGAATATCCGCTCACCATTTGCCATGCGCTCGAACAAAATTTGAAGGAACAAGTCTGGGGGCTCAATCTTGTAAGTGAAGTCGAAGAACCAGATTTGGATAATATTTTGGGCAACCGCTGGCTGCGTTTTTGGGTAAATCCTTATGCCGATCAATTGCGCAACACGCCGCTCGAAGAGGCCCTTTTGCAAACTGAAGAATGGGCACAAGCCAGTCGTACCGCGCTCGAAGAAGAAGCCCGGTTGCTCTATGTCGGTCTTACCCGAGCCCGCGATTACCTGGTATTCCCAACGACCGTCAAAGGCACCGGCTGGCTTAATCGTGTGTTCAGTCATGGAGATGACAGCATCCCAACACTTGACCCTAATTCTGCTGAAACGCCGTTTTACCACACAGGAATGCCCGTTTCGATTGAAACGGAAATCATCTACAAGCCCAGGGATTTCCCGGCAACCTTGCCCGATGAAGCACCCGTGAACTACCACGCTACACGCCAAGGCAAATCTTTGCATTTACATTTGCCTCTGCTGATTGATACCCAAGTATTACCGTCGGATACACAACCCACGCTGGGCGAACCTGCGGCTTGGGGTAATTGGTTGGAATTCAAGGGCGAATACGCACCTGCAATTGGCAAGGCTGTTTCCACTTTTTTAATCGCTGACGACCCGGCGCTCGAGCATTCAACGCGGCTGGCCCTTGCTCAAAAGCAATTACAGATTAGAGGCGTGTCAGAGCAAATTTCAGCGGAGCAGCTGTTGAAGCAATCGGAGGCGCTGCGGGCTTTTTTGGAGAAAAAATTTCAGCCATCAAGGGTTCTGGGAAAATATGGGACGGAGGGATTTCTGGGCAAACGGCTCCTAAAACTGGAAGCCGATTTGTACCTGGAAACTGAAAACGGTTCGGTCATCATTGCGTTTGCACCTTTTGCGGAGGGGATGAAGAAGTGGAAGCAGGTTGCAATAGCAGTTGCTCCATGTTTGGCTTGGTGGAAGGAATTAAAAAAGCGGTCTGACAACTTGGAGTCATCAGACCGCTTCGTACAATACTGGGTTGTATTTCCTATGGAGGGGCAGGCAGTGGAAATCACTCCAGTTTAAACTTCCTGAATATTCGTCCCAATAACCCACCGCTTATCCCCAATTCGGTGCCAGCCATTGCTGCTGGTCTCAAAAATGCTCACAGTCGCTCCTTTCTTTAGTTCGCCGACTTTGGCGTTGGAGGTAGCCGGGCCTGTCCGCACATTGAGGAATGTAGAGGTCACTTTTCCTTTCCGTGTTCCGGCAGCAGGTGCCCCGTTGGAGGCTATGACCTGAATATAATCAGCGCTCACAAACTGTCCTTGCGCGATTTTCCAGAACCCGCCGGATTTTTCCAGCAAGTTCACGATATCGCCCTGATGCAGTTCAGCCACTTTTGGGTTGGAAGTGCCTGGGCCGCTGCGAACGTTTAAGAATTTGGATGTAACCTTGCCACGCTGGGTAGCTGCCTGGCCGCCGCCTGTGCCTGAACTGCCACTCCCCGTGCCACCACCGGTACCGGTACCACTTCCACTGTTGCCTGCCGCCATTTGCACCGCTCGGAGCGCGTTGAGTCGGCCATAACCCAGTTTTGGAGAACGGCCATTGGCATCGTAACCACCTCCGATTTTGTCTGCCGAACGGCGAAGAATATCCTTGATTTGGGCCAGCGTCAGGTCTGGATTGGCAGAAAGCATGAGGGCACAGACGCCCGCGGTGAGCGGAGTAGCGCTCGATGTCCCACCAAAACGACTGGTGTAGGTATGCTCCAGAGAGTCTCCGTTGGCTTTTACCGTAGCGGTGGTCACGCCTACTCCATCGTTGCCATTGGTAGGCGCACAGAGGAAAGCATTGGAACCATAAAAAGTATAACTCGAAGATTCGTCCAGGCTATTGGAAGCCGTGATACACATCACATCCGGATGTGCAGCGAAATCACTGATTTGTCGCGGCACATTATTGGAGGCAGGATTGGCATTTCCCGCAGCAATGAAAATAGGAAGCCCTTTGCCGTTACGGCCTTCGCGTGCTACCCGGCTTATATAGTTGGAAATGTAAGTAGAAAGTGGCACTGGTTTGGGGAAGCCAATACTGCAAGTGATGATATCGGCCCCATTGAGGAGTGCATGCTCGAATGCTTTCTGGATCGCGTCATCCGAGAGAATATCCAGTTTGATCGGAATGATACGGGCATTGGGTGCAGCGCCCAAAACACCCTGTGCATCCCAGGCTCCGGCGGCCACAGCGGCACAGGATGTACCATGACTGAACACGCCCCAGGAACCGTCAGATGCCTGATACCAGGGAGAAGCATCAGCAGTGCGGTTGGGGGCGTTAAAAGTATTCCGGATTTTGGTGCCGTCGCCTCGCAAGGAGGGGTGCTCTGTATCGAACCCCGTATCGATCACGGCAATCTTGATGTTTTTTGAACCGAGTCCCTGCAATTCCTCCCAGGCAGCACGCACTTTTGCGTCGGCGCCTTTTTTAAAATGGTGGGTGCCATAAACTGCATTCGGGATATCAATGATCGGTATTTGCCCCCCGGAATTTTCGTGGTGCCATTGGCTGTTGATAAACTTGCCTGTTGGCGGGGAGAAATCGCCCATCACTGGTTTTGCCATGAATTCGGGCTCGGCTATTTGAACGATTTTATTTTTTTGGAGGAGCATGGCGCACTTCACCGGGTTGGGGGAATCCGGGGTAGTGGTCACTCTATAAGTTTCCGGGCCAACGACCTGCCGGATGTTAAGGTGTAATTCGTCCAGCGCAGCTTGTTGTTTTTCTTGGGCTGTGCCGGGTTTGAATTCAATATAAAGGTAGCCGGTCGGGATGAACGGAGCATCTTCCTCTCCATCTACAATCCAGATATGGGTACCGACCGAAACTTCGGGTTTTGCGCGCAATGCATCCAATTTTTGGTCAATGCCGCGTGTGGATGTCACGACTTCAAAATCGCGGATATGCTCTTGGTCGGCAGCGTTTTTACGCTTGGGCGCGCGTTTCATGCCGGGGGTGTATCGCACAGCCGCCTGGGTTTTACTTTTGCTGAGGTTGATGGTTTCTCCACCAAATTTGAAGGAAGCCTTGTTTACTTTTTTTGTTGCCATTAGGTATTAGTTACAAGTTTAAAGTTATTAGTTACAAGTT
>Ga0138256_10006383_pt1 | contig 12467 bp, 10 predicted proteins | sample KNB2016incub_MG_FD_105486 | JGI IMG/M metagenome (GOLD analysis project Ga0138256, IMG submission 105486) | Active sludge microbial communities from wastewater in Klosterneuburg, Austria - KNB2014incub_MG | ecosystem: Engineered > WWTP > Activated sludge > Unclassified | place: Austria... | reverse complement strand
TTCAAATAAAGCTCGCGGCAATCCGCGATGCGTGCGGTCGTTAGCTCGTGGTTGTCAACGAATGGCATATGAATACAACAAACGTATCATATCATGTGCCAAATGTCAAGTATTATTTCACGGGTGAAACGCCGGTCGATTGATACTATTCAAGCATGAAAGCAGGCTTTCTACTCCCACTCGATTGTGCTGGGCGGTTTGGATGAGATGTCGTAAACGACGCGGTTTATGCCGCGGACTTCGCTGGTTATGCGGGATGAGACGGCGGCGAGAAAATCGTGGGGCAAGCGGGCCCAATCGGCGGTCATGCCATCGGTCGATGTGACGGCACGGAGGGCGACAGTCTTTTCGTAGGTGCGAAAATCGCCCATGACGCCGACCGACTGGATGGGCAAGAGGACGGCGAAAGCCTGCCAGTCATCTTGATAGATGCCGAAATTATGCAGCTCCTCGATAAAAATCCGGTCAGCTAGTTGGAGGAGTTCGACTTTTTCGGATGTGATATCGCCCAGGATGCGGACTGCTAGGCCGGGGCCGGGAAATGGGTGTCGCTGCAGAATTTCGCCGGGAATGCCGAGGTCTTTGCCGATCAGACGCACCTCATCCTTAAATAATTCGCGGAGCGGTTCGATGAGCTTGAGTTTCATCGTTGCGGGCAGGCCGCCGACGTTGTGGTGGGATTTGATCGTCACTGACGTGCCGCGAAGACTAACAGATTCAATAACATCGGGGTAAAGCGTGCCCTGAACGAGCCATTCGGCATCGCCGATCTGGTCGGCCTCGGCCTGGAAAACGTCGAGGAATTTGCTGCCGATGGCTTTGCGTTTTTGCTCCGGATCGACGATGCCATCCAAAACGGTATAAAACTCTGCCGAAGCATCGACGCCGCGGACGTTGAGATGGAGATGGTTTTTGTACAGCTCAAGCGTGTCCTCGAATTCACGGTAGCGGAGCAGGCCGTTATTGACAAAAATGCACGTTTGGCGGTCACCGATCGCTTCGTGGACCAGGGCGGCGGCGACGGTCGAATCGACGCCGCCCGACAGGCCGCAAACGACATTGCCCGTCGGCCCGACGATTTCGCGGATCTTTTCGATCTCTTCCCTGATAAACTGGGCCGGCGTCCAGTCGCCTTTGCACCCGCAAATATCAAACAGAAAATTTCGCAGAATTTCTTTACCGAGCGGCGTATGCGACACCTCAGGGTGAAATTGCACGGCGTAAATTCCGCGTTCCGCATTCTCGATCGCGGTGACAACCTCGCCGGTTGTCGCGGTCGTCTCAAATCCGCCGGGCAGCCGCGTAACGTGGTCGCCGTGGCTCATCCAAACGTCGAGTTCGAAGGGCATCCCGCTAAACAGAGCGGTTTTGCCGCTCAGAACCTTGAGCTTTGCATGGCCGTATTCGCGACGCATCGCCGGTTCGCTGGCGCCGCCTAGATCAACGGCGACGAGCTGCATTCCGTAACAAATTCCGAGCAGCGGCACGTCAATCTTTTCGTAGAAATCCGCGGCGACCCGCGGCGCATCTTCGTCGGTCACGCTCGACGGGCCGCCTGACAATATTACGCCTTTGGGCCGACGTGCGCTGATTTCGTTCGCCGCCAAATGATACGGATGTATCTCGCAATAAACGCCCTGCTCACGCACGCGCCGGGCAATCAACTGCGTGTATTGAGAACCGAAATCGAGAATTACTATGGTTTCGTGATGCAAGATTGAACCGCTCCTGGATCAATGAACAAAGAAGCTAACCACGAAATACACTAAATTAAACAAAACAATCAGAACTTATTTTCTTTTCGCGGTGTTTCGTGAACTTTTGTGGCTGCTTCTCCTCGTTTCCTTAATTATACGGGAGAAAGAGCATATCTGTCAGAAGGCAGGCGTAGTCTTTTTGACGTGGGCGTAGGCATCGAGCACTATCGCCTCGAGCACCAACTCATCTACATCCGAGAGTTTCTTAATATACAGGCAACTGACACTGCTGGTGTGTTTTCCGAGTTTTTTGAGCAATTCGCTCTGGTTTGGCGAATTGCAGATTACATATAGCGTAAGGTTTTGCTTGCGGGGCGAGAATCCAATCATCGGCCAGTCGATCTCGCGGCCGTCAGGATATTTGAGCACCGCGCTTCCGAAACCGATAATCGCCGGGCCCCACATGACCGGCTCAATGCCCGTGATCCGTTTCATCATCTCGAGCGTTTTCATGGCGTCCGCCCGCCGCACTTCGTTATCGACACTCGCGATAAACGCCTCCACGCTCGCATCGGTCGGCCTTGTTTTTATCTCAGCTTTCGCCATCGTTTCGCGTAAATTCTAAACCACTTTGATGAGTTCGCAAAGACCGGCGATAAACTTGACAACCGAAGCCGAAATTCCTAATCTTTAAGTTCGCCTGCTCACATCAGTGAGCAGACGTGCCATATTCCGCAGTAGCTCAATGGCAGAGCATTCGGCTGTTAACCGAAGGGTTGTAAGTTCGAGTCTTACCTGCGGAGCCATTTTAATCAACAAGTTACGGGAGCTGAAAAGCTCCCGTTTTGCGTTTGTGTCATGGATTGTGACATGACAACGATGTCACACTATTTTGTGTCAGGGAACGGGCGGGTCTTGCCGTGTTTTCAAGATTCGTTTTCGGCTTCGGAGGTAGGATTGGGTTCGAGAGCGGCGGCTGCCTCGTTGAGAGCTTTTCGGCGGATGTGGCTGTAGGTTTTCATCATCTGCGGATCGACGTGGCCGACCTGGGCTTGGATTACCCAGTCTGGAAGTCCTTTCTCAGCCAACGTCGTAATCGCGGTATGGCGGCCGTCGTGGAATCGAACGCCTTTCAACCCAGCTGCTTTTAGGATCGACCGCCATGCCGTCCGCCATGAACCCATTGGCTTCGTCGGATTAATTCTCTGTTCGCGACCGTGCCAAGGAAAAATGTAATGTTCCGGTTCTGCGGCGCCTAACAATGCGGCCTCGTCGAAGAGTCGGCGAAGAGCGTCGTGACAGGTCGTATTCAACGAAGGCGTTCGCCAGCCTGCCGGCGTTTTTGAACGGGTGATGGAGATCAGACGGTTATTCCAGTCGATGTCTTTCCAATGCAGCCCACGAATTTCGCAAGCTCGCATTCCGCAATAAAACGAAAGCGTTGCGGCAACATATGCGTAGGTCCAGTCGGGCCGCGTCTTGGCAATTTCAAACAGTTTGGCGGACTCCTCAGGAGTGAGTGCGCGACCGGTGGGCGGTTTAGTATTCGGTATCGGTTTGTAGTCTTCCTGGAATCGATACCAAATTCGGGCGTGCTTTAGCAGTTGCCTCAGTACCGACACCTCGCCGTTGATCGTCTTCGGTGCCCGGCCCTGCGCGAGTCGCTCGGATTGGTATGCACCGATCATCGCCGAAGTGATCTTGGAGAGTTTGACGCCCCCAAAAGTCTTAGAGTTAGAAAGCGGTTTGCATTGGTTACGCCAGTACTCGACCATCCGCGGCGAAACCTGAGCAGACCTTTCGGTAATGTATGCTTCGACCGCGTCGGCAACGGACATTGAGCTGATGGCCTTACTTCTAGATGTTGGATCAGGTGCCTTATCCTTTAGCTGCGAGACCCGTTCACGCTCAAGTGATGGAGCCTTTCTGGAGTCGGTCGTTCCTAAAGGCTCCCTATAACGGTGGCCATTCACGACGGCGTCCATCCAATACCATTTTCCTCTCTTAAAAATGGCCATTGGATTTCTCTTTGTTCGTATCGGTATTGAACATTCGAAGACGCTGATATCGAAGCGCTCAATTCGCAGATGCCGTGGCTTTCACTGGCTCTACAAAGATCTTCCACTTTTCAGCTTGGTGGACTTTGGACTAAAGGTCTTCGATCCGAGTGTCCATCCACCGAGTTTCAACGCGTGCAATTTGCGATGGCTCGAAGACCTATCTAACTACCCTTATCCACCTGCCTTCCGCTTATTTTTCTTCGGGGCTGTCGGCATCATCCACGTTGATGTAGCGGATGGCTTCGTCTTTGAGAATAAGTCGGCGCGTTCCTTTTTTCAGACTCTTGAGTCTGCCCTCTCTTATGTCCTTTCGGATCTTCGGTGCTGAAAGTGTGGTTAGCGCCGCCATCTCCTCGATTGAGAAAGCAAATTTGTCTATTACATGTTCACTCATAGAAAACCTCCGTTGATCCCATACGGCAATCTATGTGCCGCAGTGGTAATTGTTGACTGTTGGTATGCATAAGGAAGAAAGGCCGATACTATGGCGAATTTGTGATCCAAGCTGGTGTATTTTTGCGACGGTAGATCAGAGTTCTTTACCTAATATGGATCGTCTCGCGAATCGACTGTTTCGGCCTTTTCTCTTGCGAGATTGGCTGACGCTCCGAAGTAATATGTTCAGATCTGCCTTCGTGTAAAGTGTGTTCAGGGGTAGCCTGTTCTTTCGAGGGAGTGCGTGCGATGATCTCGTCCATTTTCCTCACCGAGGTGTCCATCAAAACGCCCGGTACGAAGACTCGAATCTGATCTCTCATTTCATAGTGTGGAATGGCTGCAGTCGGAATTCTTTTGACCATTTCGTGTCTGTCTTTTTCAAGTGAAAGGAACCGCTTGCTGATTACGAAATGAACGTGCGGATTGTTAGTGTTTCGATGAATTGCGGCCACCCAGTCGAGCGACTCAGCACCGACGCTTTTTTCGAGATTTCTCATCGCCTCACGGCTGATTTCTCTCAGAGATTTTCGACGCTCTTTTTCATCCACTCCGAGTCTCTTAAAGTCATCGGGCCGGAAAGAAATAACCAAGTGAAGCAGATCTTCATTCGACGGCCGTTTTGATGAGACTTCCGGCTTGAGCAAGAAGTTTGCCTGCTGAACATTGATCACATCCGAGCGGTCGTTAAAAAGATTCCGATTGCCAAATTGTTCAAGTGCCGGATCGATCTTAGCGTGAGCAATATAGTGAACCAATCCGCGAGTGCTTTTGCTCTGAGATTGGACGCTAACTATAACTCTCATTTCTTTGCCCCACCTCGCTTCTTTTGCTGATCGGCAACGAACTCGCGAATTGGTTCGACCTTCATACCATTGTAATTTCTATCGCCGAAAGCCGGACCTATCTTGAGGCCGTGGAATCGGGCCAAATTGTCCAGATCTTTGACAGAAGAGGACAGGAGACTCGCCATATCCAAAGACGCTATGTCATCCGGGTGCTGGATCTCGTCAAACGACGATGCGGCTAGCTTGACCAGCTTTGACAGCGACTGCTTTTCTGCCCAGAAAACCGCAAGCAAGATGCAGTACATTTCGAGCAGCAATTTTCGAAATGTGTTCGATGTTTCTAGCTCCGAACTTTCAATCCAGTCGATCCGCTCGCGAATGTCGTCGATCGACTTCTTCAAAGCATCGGTATCGATCCGTTTACGCTTACTTTCTCGAACCAACCAATCGAGCTTTACGGAGTGGCTTTCCTTCGCAATTTCGATGTCTTTCCCAGTGAGCCCGCGCGTCACAAGTTTGCGGACAATTTCAGACTTGTTCGCACCACTGATCGCCGCCAATTCCGTGATCGCTTTGTGCGCGGTTTTCCCCACGCGAAAGTACATCGCCTGCGTTGCCTCGCCATCCTCTTTTTTCTCGATTTCTTTTAGAAGTTTTTCTCTGTCGTCAGCTCTCATTCTTCGCTCCATTCACGATAGATTAGGTTCCTCTTCGTTCGAAGAACCTCCCTAGGCAATAGAGCAAACAACGTACCGTTAAAGAGAAATTACAAAAATTACAACCGCTGTCAGACTCTGACAAACGAAATCCGCTGCAAACACGCCCCATCCGTTCTGACCGCCGACAAAAACCCGCTCATCCTGTCATACATGCGCACCAACCAATGGCTCATTTCCACTCCAGACGACACCCGCCCGAAGTCGAAGCTCTACCTGCCGCTTATTTTTCTTTGATTTGAGATATCCGAAGCGACAAGGGCATAGCCGCAAAATGGAAACACTGACTGCCAAATCGAACCTACACTGTCCCCAAACGTTCGAGTCGGTCCTTCCGCTTTTCCCAATCGGGCATTGTCCGTTTTAGTAGGTTGTAGAATTTCTTATCGTGGTTAGGATGAACTAAATGGCACAGTTCGTGGACAATAACGTATTCGATGCAACTGGACGAGTACTTTATCAATTCGGGGTTCAAAAAAATTATTCCATTTCGACCGCAGGAACCCCAACGCATTGTCATTTTACGTAGTTGAAATGAAGGAGCCACAACCCCATAACTCGTAAATCGACCGAGGAGTTCTCCCAGTTTTTTGCCAAAGAACTGCCGAGCTCGCTGGCCATACCAAGCATTTATTTCCTTTTCAACTTTTTCCTTATCTCGTCTATCAGTAATGGTCACTTCTATATAGCCGTCTTTCATTCTCACCATTTCTGAACTATCTTCAATTACCTTCAACCGGAACTGACGGCCAAGATAGCGAAAGCTTTCACCACTTACAAACTGGCGGGCTGGGGGGCTGGGAGGATAGGCAGAAAATTTCATCTGCTGTCTTAGAATCCAAGGAGCTCGCTTTAGAACTTTTGCCTCGACGCTTTCCAAGTCACTTACAAAGCTGGATGGTGCTGTCACGACAACAGAGGCATCAGGGAAGACCGAAATGCCTAGCGTTCTACGTTCCGAGAACTGGAGTTTGAATTTGATTTGCTTGCTACCAAACAGGACTGAATAAGAAGCCACTTATAAATTCCTCTTTCTTGCGATCTCGATACTTTCTTCAATGATCTTGTCCATCGAATCGACATCCAAATCAAGCCCTTCCGTTTCACGAAGTGCGTAAAGGAAGTCATCTATTTCGTTCCTTATTTCGTTCTGTGCGTCTGGATTGTTCTTCCAGTTCACAACCCTAAGATCACGGATTATTTCATCGATCTTGAGTGCAATAGATGTAGAAATCTCCTGGGCTTTTTCGTCACCGACTTCTAACCGATTGAGGACTGAATCCGCCACACCATAAAATGCCTTAGCATTCTCGTTATGTCTGACCTTTTCGGGAAACGCGTCACTGGAATGGTTCTTGACGGCGTTCATTATATCGGTAACCTTGTTCAGGTACTCGGCCTCAGAGATACGCTTATCGCGGTGATCGTCAATTGCGTCTTGTAGCAGCTTTGAGAATCGTCGATAGAAGTAGGGATCTTCCTCCATCTTTTCCGCAATAGTTTTCTTGGTCCGGTGAGCTATTGCATCTGCTTTGGCAGCGGTGGTTTCTAGCTTGTCAATCTCTTCCTGGAACCTTTCGGTATCAAAAATGTCAACGGGTTCGACTATCTCGAGAATCTCATTCGATTTCACGTGAGCGTTGATCAATTTCTGAACCTTGACTTCATACTCCTTATAGTCGATCGTCTCCGCGTAACGCGTCTTTACAGCGACACGCAATCTTTGAAAGAAGATAAGGTGTTCCTTGTATTGCCTTATCTTTTCTTCAGAAGCATCTCTATGAAAATCGAAACTTGAAAGGGCAATACCTAGACTCCGGTTAAATGCTGAAAACTTGTCATAGAAGACGGAACGCTTCGCGACATCGCCCAGGAGCTGTTCATACTCTTCCTCGTCAAATTTGTTTCTGACTGTTTTGAAGACGTCCAGGAGTTCCGAGTGTTTTTGCGGAAGGCTTTTTATCTCCTCCTCTATCTTGATTAAAGAATCGTCAATATCCTCGGGGTCAAAACCGTCCAAAGATCCGTACATCTCCATCGCATCACCGAGATGAGCGAGTACGCCATAGTAATCGATCACAAAACCAAAGTCTTTGCCTTCGTATAGACGGTTGACGCGTGCTATCGCTTGTAAGAGGCGGTGCTCTTTAAGGTTCTTGGCAAGATATAGGATCGTGTTTCGCGGAGCGTCGAAGCCGGTCAGAAGTTTATCAACAACAATAATGATTTCTGGGGACTCTCCATGTTTGAATTGATTGATCAACTGTTTGTTGTACTCGTCCTCCGTTCCGAACTTGCCCATCATCTTTTTCCAGAATGATTGAACCTCGGCGGTCGGTTCGTCAGTGACCTCTTCATTGCCCTCACGATCATCCGGACCGGAAATAAGTACTTCGGATGTAACGATGCCGAACTCCTCCAGATAATGCTTAAATTTCAGAGCAGATATCTTGGAGTCGCATGCGAGCTGGCCCTTAGCCCATGTTCCTTGCCAGTTTTGACGGAAGTGTTCACTGATGTCGTACGCAATGCACTTTATCTTTTGATCGGCTTTGTTAAGCTGGTCGGCTGACGTAAATTTCTTCTTTAGATCGCGACGCTGTTCTGGGGTTAGTTCTTTAGTGACAACCTCAAACCATTGATCAATTGCCTTTTGATCTACTTCCTGTAATACATGGCGACCCTCATAAAGGATCGGCACAACGGCCTTATCTTCTACAGCTCTGTGGATGTTATATGTGGGCTCGATCAAACCGCCGAACTGTCGCACGGTGTTCTTCTCTTTTTTGAGTAAGGGAGTGCCGGTAAAGCTGATATAGCAGGCTTTTGGCAGTACCTTGCGCATCTTTTGATGGAGCTCTTTGTAATTCGTACGATGGCCTTCATCCACGAGCACGAAGATCTCGCTTGATTCGTTGCGGTATTTTCGCCGGTCGATGACGCTGACAAACTTATTAATTATCGTTGTGATAATTGCTTCTCTATTCTCGCTCAGCAGCCGAAATAGTTCGTCTCCCGTACCCGCCTGAACGGGTTGTCTTCCGCAAGCAAGAAACGTGTGATAGATCTGATCATCAAGGTCGGTACGGTCCGTTACGAGTACAATTCGTGGGTTGCGCATCCCCTTATCGAGTGCGATGCTCTTTGCGAGCATTACCATCGTCAACGACTTCCCGGAGCCTTGTGTGTGCCATACCACACCGCCTTTCCGATTGCCTTCCGGCTCGAAGATCTGGACACGCTCCATTGCGCTCTTGACCGCGAAATATTGTTGGTAGCGCGCGACCTTCTTCGCCCCACCGTCGAAGACGATGAACTTGTAGACAAACTCCAATAGCCGTTCAGGACGACACAGTGAGTACAATGCACGATCTTGTTCCCATACTTCTCGTCCCGAGGCCTCGATCTCGAGAAAGTAGCTCTTCAATGGATTCAGGCGATCAGCAAAGATACTTTCGCGGGAATCTTTCGAGAGCGGCTTGTTTGCCAACACGCGGACGCGTTCTTCAATATTCTCTTCCTCTCTCCACACGGCCCAGAATTTCTTTTCGGTTCCAGTGGTAGCATATTTTGCTTCGTTCTTGTGAAGGGCAAGCAGCAGCTGAGCGAAGACATACAGGTGTGGGATCTCGTCGTTTCGTTGATTCCTCAGATGCTGAGAGATCGCTTGATCAACCGGATCTTTCTTTTCGGATTCGATCGGAGGCGTTTTACATTCGATAATTACGAACGGAATTCCGTTGACGAACAGAATGATGTCAGGTCGGCGTTTGTCGTAACTTCCGGTCTTTTCAACTTCGAATTCCTCGGTAATGTGAAAAACGTTCTTATCCCAATTCTCCCAGTCAACATATTTGAGTGAGCGGCCCTTCTTGTCGCCGTCAATCGTCTGCTCGAAGCTTTCTCCTAAAGACAACAGATCGAAAACACGCTCGCTCGTTTTGATAAGGCCTTCGTTAAGGGTTACATCTTTCAGCTTGTCGATCGCGGCTTTTATGTTTGTATCGGAGAATTCGTGTTCTTTGCCGCCCGCCTTGATCGTGTTCATCCGACGCAGCTGCTTCTCAAGTATATTCTCCAGCAAGATATTCGAAAGCCTTCCCGCGCGTTCGAGATAGACTTCGGCCGGTCGCAGGTACGTGTAGCCAAGATTCACAAGAAGCTGCAAGGCCGGTATCTGCGAAATGTATTCTTCTCTGAAACTTGGTACATCCATTGGTTCTTAGTTATTCGGCTAAATCATTGACAAAATGAACTGCATTGTTGATAATTCTAATGGAGGCTTTGTGGCAGAAATGTTGCATTGCCTTTTTTATTCCTATTCCTCGATCATGTCGCGTGGTCTTAAGTCGGTTATAAGCGCATAACCTCTAACCAAAAAGTTGGGATTGCCATCAATCTCACGACGCGATACTGCTTGAAGTCCCCTCACGCTCTGTGCAAGTTCATCTAACTCTTCCCGCCTTGGCTCTGTCATATTAACGAAACGCAGGCCCCAGGAAATTACGTATGCGATAAGGTCCGCCACTTGAATACCCGTTGTCAGGTCGCTGTGAACAAAAAACGGCTCCGGAATTATCAGTCCAGAGCGCAATTGCCCTTTAGCCGTTTTCTTGAAATAGCTGTCCATTTGTGTAACAAGAAGATGGCTCTGAGACTTTTCCAATTCGTCGAAAACGACCACACCTGAGTGTTCGGAATCTAAATCCTCTAAGAAGTAGAACAACCGCTCGAAAAGGTAGATGTAGTCTTTGCGCAGGTGATCCTTAGAAACCGGACGAGGAGCGCGGCTCTCAACAACGCTCGCAAAGGCCTTGCAGCGGAACCGAGCGCATATGTCGAAGATTTCCTTTACGTAAGCAAGCTTGGCCTGAGCGAGAGCCGTAATCTGCTCCCGAGTCGCAGTTGGGCCGAAATCTAAACAGTTCAATGCGAGGCGGGTCCTTTCCGGGGCATTGATTGCAGGTAATTGTCCGGCGAGCCGAAACACTTTGCGTTTCAGTAGTTTTCTTGCCTTTAGCTCATCGGAGCCAGACGAATATCGTCTACCAAAGTACCTAACCTCGGCATCTTGGACTGCCTTGATAAAGTTCCAAAGGTCACGATCTTGAATTGCGATTCCAGCCAAGACCTCGTACGGTGATTCGCGCTGATCTTGGCCGCTTTCGTCTATGAACAAAAAATATGCCATGCCTAGTTTCCCCGAATAACTTCAGCAATCTCCGCGGCTATTTCCTCGACCGTATGTGTTCCGGTGCTTCTCGCCAGCTTGTCTGCGAGCGAGGGGCTGTAATCAATGAGTTCCTGTTTAGTGATGTCATGCCAGATCGGCAGCAAGACCTGATCGCCGGTCGTTGCCTTGGTTACCAGACCGTCTAATTCATAATTCGTCCAACCCTTGCCGAAGAAACTCTTTGAGAGCACTACGACACCGAAGCGGCTCTTGGCTAAACCCCTGTCGATCTTACGACGAAGGCTGTCGCCGATCTTCAATTCGAATTCGTCATACCAGACACTCAGCCCGGTATCCTTGAGCGCGTGGGCTAGTGGGCGGACAACTTGGTCCTTATCTTCACTCGCATGAGAAATAAAGACATCAAACTCGCGATCTGCTACGTCTACATTGGGCGGTGTATTTTCATCACGTTGTACGAGGCTGGGAACTGAAGAAAGTGGCATTTGTCGAAGTGCAGGGAGCGGCCCTGGAAGAACGTTGACCGCCGACCTCACATTGCCCGCATATCCGCCCAGGTCAATGGCCACGTGCCAGTTTCCTGAACGTGGTACCTGTAGCCTTACGGGTGAACTTTTCGCATGGCCGCCGTAGTAAGTACACTTTCTTCCGGCCTTGTAGCTGCTAAAGTTGGAGCTGTCGAGCAGCAAGACGTTCGCGGAGTTCCCCCGGAGAGTCACCTCAACGACCTGTCCTCTTTGGAGGTAACCAAGGTTGTAATGCGTGAAATTCATGACTTTACTTAAACTGACAATCTTTTCTTACCAGTCAATAACTGCTGCATTAGCCATTTCTTTTGCATCTTCAGGAGCTCCGATTTTGTTTCGAGCATTGCTATCTCGCATGTTGCGATGTCGAGAATGTTGGCAATGGCTTTTTGTTCTTCGATTAAAGGGAGCGTGATCTTGAACGGGGCTAGATGCGAGAAGTAGATTCGGACGCGGACGCTGCCGTCGCCGGCTCGTCTGACATAGTTTGCCCACTCGTTGGTGGAGCGATAAAAATCAAAGAAACGCGGATCGAGCCTTTCCTCTTCACACTTGAAAACAACATAGTCACCGCTTACCATTGCCGGTTCGTTGTCGTCCCATCGGGCGAGCGAGCCGATGTTCAAACGCATCGGGTTATAGGCAAAGTAGTTTCGCCTCACGACCTTGCATCGATGGTTGCTCTCTCCCTGCACACGCTCGCGCATCGGGATCATGCCATGGACTTTTGAAACCGCCATCAAGCGATCGTTCAACATCTTTCCGCCATTCCTAAAAACGGACTCGGCAGCAAGGTCGCGAAACGGATATGTCTTCCATTTCTTCCGAAATCCCTTGACGCGTTTTTTGGTGGTTAGGAGGTTTTGCATGAGCCATTTTTTGCGGAGTTCTTTTTGGGCGATAAGGCGGCTGGTTTTGCTGATGAGCTCATCCATCGTCCCCAACACCCGCGCAATCGCCCTCTGCTCCTCCACCGGCGGCAACGGTACGGACAATGAATTTAGGATGCTAAGGTTTAGTCCGCCGCGACCACCATCGCCTGTCGACAAT
>Ga0138256_10006382_pt1 | contig 12468 bp, 12 predicted proteins | sample KNB2016incub_MG_FD_105486 | JGI IMG/M metagenome (GOLD analysis project Ga0138256, IMG submission 105486) | Active sludge microbial communities from wastewater in Klosterneuburg, Austria - KNB2014incub_MG | ecosystem: Engineered > WWTP > Activated sludge > Unclassified | place: Austria... | reverse complement strand
TTTTAAATAGAAATAATGTGATTTTTAAAAGAATCACAAAAAAAGTTATACTTGAAAGAATAAGTAGGATGGTTGATTGGTTTTTTAGAAATAAAAAAGACAATTTGAATGCAGAATACGCCAAAACTGCAATCCCTAAAACGGGAAATAGAAGTTGCCAGTCGTGTTGTATTTCCCAATGTTTCTTAAATTTTTTCACTCAAATATTTTGAAGTGTAAAAATAGTAAAATAGGTTTAAATTCTTGGCACAAATCCAGCTAATCGTTGTTTATAAGTAAGCTGAAAATATATAAAATAATTGTATAGTTTGTAATTTACTTCATAGCCATAATCTATTCCTGGTTGATAATCAATTTGCATTTCGTATAAATCAGGATTATAACTTTGTGGTTGCATTACGCGACTATTCCATTCGTTTACATAAATTAAATTCCGACTTTCCAAATAGGGTTGCGAATAATAGCCTTCTGGTTTTGCAGTACTTGCCAACCAGAAATTAAAACCAGGTTCAATAATAATGATTTCGTATTCTAAAGCGTCGTTTAAAATGCTAACGGTATCGTTAAGTTTTAGGTTTTCTAGGACTTCTTCATTTCTTGAAGTGCTGCTTTTAACGGTATTGCAACTCATTGCAAATACAAAAATCAGTAAAATGTACATGATTGTTTTCACCTGTTTGATTTTTTTATAAAGATACAAAGCAACAATGCATCGAAAAAGTCGCAATGAGTTAACGTGGTGTTTCAATGCGTAAAGTAGCTTGATATTAACCTAAATTTACAAAAAATAGAGATTAAATAGGTGTTTTTCAAATAGTTTTAACAAAAAACGCCAAACTTAATGTTTGACGTTTAATATTTAAATATATTATTTGAATTATTTTTTTCCAAAAAGACCACCTAGTAAACCACCAAGTCCGCCTTGTTTTTTATTACCACCTAAAACCATGCCCGCAACATCGTCAATAATACTACCATCGCCATTGGCATCCAAAATGGATTCTAAAAAGCTTTGTTCATTTTTAGCAGAGCTACCACCAAGTAATCCTCCTAATAAGCCTTCTAAACCATTTGCACTACTTACATTTTGCTGTTTAGCTTGGTTCCCTAAAACACTCATTAAAATAGGTGCTGCAACTTTTAATATTTGCGCTACAGAATTTGCATCCATACCAGTTTTTGCACCTAATGTACTTGTAACAGCTTGTTGTTTGCTACCTAAAACGTGACCTAATATTTTGCTTCCATCATCAAGTATGCTAGAATCAACACCACCACTAAATAAACCACCTAAGTTATCTAAAAGGCTGCCGTCGTGTTTATTGCTTAATGCATTCATTAAACCTTCAGCACCTTGAGGAGTTGCTGCATTTCGTTTCATAGCTTGCATCAACACTGGCAAAGCCATTGTTAATACATCTTGAGTTTTGTTTTGGGGTTGATTGGTCTGACCTGCAACACCACTAATGATGGTTTTACCAAGATCACTGTTTAATAAGTCTAAAATTCCTGACATGTTTTAATATTTATGATTTATAAATTACGTTTTACGAATTCAAAATTTTGAATTTGATAGTTCAAGGTACAAAAAAAGTCCTAACTATAAGGTTAGGACTCTATTAATTCGTTTAGGTCACAAATTTCAGTTTCTTATTTTAAGATACTTATTATTTGAGCAGCTAATTCAGTTCCAATTCTATCTTGTGCTTCTTCTGTAGCAGCACCAATATGAGGTGTTAAAGATAATCCAGAGTTCATTAATAATTGAATTTCTGGTTTTGGTTCATTTTCAAAAACATCTAAAGCTGCTCCAGCAACTTTTCCACTTTCAATAGCACTAACTAAAGCTGCTTCATCAACCACACCACCACGAGCTGCATTAGCAATAAATACGCCTTTTTTCATTATTTCAAATTCTGGCGTTCCAATTACATATTCTTTTTGTGCAGGAACGTGTAATGTGATAAAATCTGCTTGTTTTAAAACATCTTCCTTAGAAATGGTTTTAATATCAAAATTCACTTTTTGTCCGTCAAAAAAGTCTAATTCCAAGCTTGCTTTTTCAATAAACGGATCGAATGCAATCACTTTCATACCAGCACCTAAAGCTACTTTTGCAGTTGCTTGACCAATACGTCCAAATCCTAAAACACCCAATGTTTTTCCTTTTAATTCAGATCCTTTTGCGTATGCTTTTTTCAGTTTACCAAAATTAGCATCACCTTCTAAAGGCATGTCTCTATTTGAATTATGTAAAAAACGCGCTAATCCGTAAAAATGACCGAACACTAATTCGGCAACAGAATGTGATGAAGATGCAGGTGTGTTAATAACATGAACCCCTTTACTTTTTACATAATCCACATCAATATTATCCATACCAACGCCACCACGACCTACAATTTTTATAGTTGGGCAAGAATCAATTAGGTCTTTGCGAACTGTGGTTGCGCTTCGAACTAATAATACGTCAATTTGTTTCTCGTTGATATAATTTGCTAATTGCTCTTGGGCAACTGTAGTAGTAATAACTTCAAAACCTCCTTTTTCAAGGGCGTCTTTTCCGCTTTGTGAAATACCGTCGTTTGCTAATACTTTCATTGTTATAGTTAAAAGTTAAAAGTTAAAAGTTAAAAGTTCTGTGAACCATCAAAATTTCAACTTATAATTAAATTTTTATTTTTTGTCATTGCGAAACTTTTGAAAAAAGTTGTGGCAATCTGTTTCATTATAAAAAGATTACTTCGTCGTTTCTCTCCACGTAATGACGTTTCTATTTTATGCTTTACTTTCTAATTCGCTCATTACTTCAACAAGTGCTTTTACACTTTCAATAGGTAATGCGTTGTACATGGATGCTCTGTATCCACCAACACTTCTGTGTCCGTTTACACCACTAATGCCAGCTTCTTTAAGCATAGTTTCGAAGGTGTCTTTTAAATTTTCATTTTCTAAAGTAAATGTTGCATTCATAAAAGAGCGATCTTCTTTTGCTGCAAAACCTTTAAATAATGGGTTTAAATCAATTTCAGAATACATTACTTGTGCTTTTTTCTCATTAAGTTTTTCAACAGCTTTGATACCACCTAAATTTTTAATCCATTCTAAAGTTAACATTGAAGTGTAAACTGAAAATACTGGAGGTGTATTGTACATACTGCCATTTTCAATATGAATTTTGTAATCCATAATTGATGGAATATTACGCGATACTTTTCCTAAAATATCTTCTTTTATAACAACAAGGGTTGTTCCTGCAGGTCCCATATTTTTTTGAGCACCAGCATAAATTAAATCGAATTTTGAGAAATCTAACACACGAGAAAAAATATCACTACTCATATCGCAAACCATAGGGATTGGTGAGTTAGGGAATGATTTTATTTGTGTTCCGAAAATAGTATTGTTTGAAGTACAGTGAAAATAATCATAATCTTCAGGAATATCATAAACCTTAGGAATGTAATTAAAATTGGCTTCTTTTGAAGATGCTACTTCATAGATGTCGTCTAATTTTTTTGCTTCTTTAATGGCTTTCGAACTCCAAGCTCCTGTATTTAAATAACCGGCTCTTTTTTCTAAAAGATTCATGGCAACCATTAAAAACTGTGTACTAGCACCACCTTGTAAAAATAATGCTTTATAACCTTTACCTTCCAAACCTAAAAGTTCTAAAACTAATGCTCTGGCTTGTTCCATAACATCAATAAAACCTTTACTTCTGTGAGATATTTCTAGAATAGATAATCCTTCATTATTAAAATTAAGGACTGCTTGAGAGGATTTAAGGATTACTTCTTCGGGTAAAACGCTTGGTCCTGCACTAAAGTTATGTTTCTTCATTTTTTGTTGTAGAATTTTAAGATGCAAAGTTGCTAATTAATTAGAAATTTTATATTGAAAATTCAATAATTTTTTTATCAAATTGCTAACAAAAATTCAATAGAATCGACACTATCTGCATAATCCCAAAGATGTGGTTTTTGTGTTGCGCCAAAAGCGATTTCATTTTTTGTAAATCCGTTGGAAACAATGCATTGAATTTGGTTTTTATCAGTTTCTAATTTTTCTTGAAGTTGAACAGTATCATCATAATATTCATAAAATACTGTGGCAATGGGCGATGCGTAGCTTTGATCTTCTTTAATCATTAAAAAACCGTTTTCAAGCATATCGAATTCACTCATCAAATAAACTGCTTTGTTGTAGTCGTAATTATTGGCGTATTTTGCTTTGTTTATGATAGGATGCCAGTGGTACATGGCGTTGAAAAACGCATCGAAATTGTAGTTTTTGGGCGCGAATAGTTTGGAAACATTTCGGCAACCTAAACCGTAATATCTAAAAATATCTTCAGATAAGTTTTTAAGGTCTTCTTCATTTTCATTCCCTGTTAAAACCGCTACAGAGTTTCGATTGTTTCTAATAATGGATGGTTTTCCTTTAAAATAATATTCAAAATAACGCGCCGTATTGTTGCTTCCAGTAGCAATAACGGCATCAAAGTTGGTTATCTTTTCTTCTGTAAAAGCTATTTTTCCTTTAAATTCGGGTTCTACATATTCTAAATATTTTGCTAAATAGGGCAGTAGCTGTTTATCATTTGAGGACTGTTTAACCAACACGTTATGACCACAAACGAGTACCGCCAAAAAATCGTGAAACCCAACAAGAGGAATGTTTCCTGCCATAATGATAACGACTTGTTTTGGATGAGAAATAGCCATTTTATAAGGCTTTAACCATGTTTTTAAATTGGTTTCTGTTAAGGATTCTGCCCAACCAGAAATGGCAAATCGTATGTTTTCGGGGGTAAACCATCCGTTATGTTCTTCGGCCAACTTTAATTGGTGCTTAAAACCATCAAAGAATAGGGCGTTATATTCAACACTTTCTTTTTTTTGAATTTCTTCTTTAGAAAATTGACTTAAAAACTCACCTAATTTTACAAATGCGTTAATTCTTTGCTCTAATTGCATGCTTGATTTGGATATGAATAGTTTTGGCGTTAATTTTGCCATACAGCCTGCCCAAAGGCAGATGCAAATTTAAAAAGAAAAAACGCTATGGCAATAATTATAACAGACGAATGTATAAATTGTGGTGCTTGCGAACCTGAGTGCCCCAACACAGCAATATATGAAGGTGCCGATGATTGGCGCTATAAAGATGGTACCAGTTTAAAAGGTAAAGTGGTATTAACCAATGGCGCTGAAGTTGATGCCGATGAAGCCCAAGAACCAATTAGTGACGAATATTACTATATTGTACCTGATAAATGTACTGAATGCAAAGGATTTCACGACGAACCACAATGTGCTGCGGTTTGCCCTGTAGATTGTTGTATTCCAGATGATAATCATGTTGAAACCGAAGATGAGTTGTTAGCAAAACAACGGTTTATGCACCCTGAAGAATAGTTTCAATTAAATAATAATTATAAATGAATCCTGAGTTTTGGCTCGGGATTTTTTTTTGTAATTAATTTTAATTATGGGCAGGAGCAAATTCAATTAATGTATAAACTGCTTTTTTAGCCATTAGTATGTTCTAATTTATCCTATAATTTTCGCTAAAATCGTTACATTAGCATCACATTATTGAAGTTAAATATTTTGAAGAATGTCTTATTTATTACTATCGTAATCTTTAGAAATACAGTATTCAACCAAAATATATATTAATTAAAAAGTATCTAAAATGAAGTATAGTACAATTGTATTATGGGTGTTAACTATGTTTTTTTCAATTTGTAACGCTCAGAATTTGAAGGTGATGACTTATAATATCCGGTTGGATGTTGCTTCAGATGGAGAAAATGCATGGCCTAACCGAAAAGATTTTTTAAGCTCTCAAGTGCTTTTTTACAGTCCTGATATTTTGGGTGTTCAAGAAGCGCAACCTAATCAAATGGACGATTTAAAAGTTGCTCTAAAAGATTATAAGTATATTGGTTTAGGAAGGGATGGAGGAAATGCAGGGGAACATTCGGCAGTATTTTACAATTCAAAAAAAGTAAAAGTTGAAAATGATGCTACTTTTTGGTTGTCTGAAACACCAAATCAAGTATCAAAAGGATGGGATGGTGCATGCAATAGAGTATGTACTTACGGACTATTTACCATATTGGATAGCAAACAAAAAGTTTGGGTGTTCAATACCCACTTGGATCATGTTGGAGAACAAGCAAGACAGGAAGGCATGCAATTGATACTAAAAAAAATAGACGAAGTAAATAAACAGAATATCCCCGTTATTGTTATGGGTGATTTTAATGTTGAACCAGAAAGCACACTTATCACCGAACTTAAAAAACACATGGTTGACTCGAAACAGCAAGCTAAAATAACGTTTGGTCCCGACGGAACTTTTAACAATTTTAAATATGACGAACCTGTAACAAAAAGAATTGATTATATTATGTTACCAAAAGACAATAAAATGAAGGTTGAAAGATATGGGGTTCTATCTAGTTCGATAAATTTAAAATACCCGTCAGATCATTTTCCAGTTTTTTTAGAACTGAAACTTAACTAAAAAAAGACTGTCTAAAAAAGAAAACAAATATGCGATTGCTTTGTGTTTTGCAATAAATTTTTTAGACAGTCTTATTTTTTAAACCTTAAAGATTGGTATGCTTAAACGAGTTCTTTTAATCTTTTTGCAGCAATTTCAGCAGTAATATCACGTTGGGGCGACCCAAACATTTCATAACCTACCATAAATTTCTTAACCGTTGCACTTCGTAATAACGGCGGATAAAAACTCATATGCCAATGCCAATGCTTATTCGCATTGCCATCAGTTGGTGCTTGGTGAATACCACTCGAATACGGAAACGATGTGTTAAATAATTTATCATAAACTTTCGTAATGACAGCTATGGCTTCGGCAAATTGCAATGTTTCTTGTGGATGCATTTCTAAAATATTGGATTGTGCTCTTTTAGGAACAATCATGGTTTCAAAAGGCCAAACAGCCCAAAACGGCACTAAAACTACAAACGATTCATTTTCAAAAACTATACGTTCTTGTTTTTTAAGTTCTTGGGATAAGTAGTCGCCTAAAAGACTTCTTTTATTTTTTGAATAATACGCTTGTTGTTGTTTGTCTTTTTTGTCAACTTCATTTGGCAAAGTTGATTGACTCCAAATTTGTCCGTGTGGATGCGGATTGCTACAGCCCATGACGGCACCTTTATTTTCAAAAATCTGAACATAATTGATATTCTCGTTTTCACCCAGTTCCTTATATTCATTTTGCCATGCGAAAACCACTTTTTCAATTTCTTCGGGCGTCATGTGTGCAAGACTTTTGGAGTGATCCGGACTAAAACATATCACTTTACAAATACCTGTTTCGCTTTGTGCTTTTAACAACCCTTCATCAACTTTAAAAGATTTTGAATCGTTTTGAAGTGCTGCAAAATCGTTTGTAAATACGAACACATCTTTATAATCGGGGTTTATTTCACCATTCATACGTTTGTTTCCTGCGCATAAATAGCATGAAGGATCGTGCGAAAGTCTTTTTTCAGTTGAAATCTCTTCATTTTGTCCTTGCCAAGGGCGTTTTGCACGATGCGGCGACACTAAAATCCATTCATCTGTTAGAATATTATAGCGTTTATGTGAATAATCTTGTAAATCGGTATTCATTTTTACGTTGATTTTATTAGTTTATAACGTGTGTTCCGTTGGAAAGTTCTACAGCATAAATAGAACAGTCTTTATTAAATTTTTCTTTATATGCTTTGGAAGCGTTTGCTTTGAATGTATCAGCTTCGTTTTTGGCAACCAAATTAATGGTACAACCACCAAAACCACCACCCATCATGCGTGCACCTAAAACATGACCGTTCAATCTAGCTTGTTCAACCAAGAAATCCAATTCCTCACAACTTACTTTATATTGGTTTTGCAACCCATCATGCGAAGCGTAAATGAGTTCTCCAAGTGTTTCCAAATCGTCTGCTTTCATAGCTTGTGAAGCGCGAACCGCACGATCATTTTCTTGAATTACAAATAAGGCTTTTTGGTAATTTTCAGGTGTAATTTTATCTTTTATTCCTTGTAAATCAGATTCTGAAGCATCTCGCAATGCTTTTATTTGCAACATTTCAGAAATGGATTCACAAACAGAGCGTCTGTCATTATAAGCACTATCCGATAAACTGTGTTTTACATTGGTATTAAGTAATATAAGTTCATGGTTTTTAAAATTTATTTCGAAAGGTGTCGATTCTACGGTGCGACAATCCAATAATAACGCATGGTTTTCTATGCCAAACATGCTAGCATATTGGTCCATGATGCCACATTTAACACCTACATAATTGTGCTCCGCTTTTTGTGAAATTAATATCATATCGTGTTTCGATAAGCCTAAATCAAAGAGTTTATTTAAGCCATAAACCACACTATTTTCTAAAGCTGCAGATGATGACATGCCCGCACCACCCGGAATATCGCCAGCAAATGCGATGTTGAAATTTCCAAGAGTTATGTTTAGTTTTTGTATTTCGGCAATAACACCTAAAATATAATTTTCCCAGCTGCCTTGTGCCATGGGATTTAAGTTGTCTAAAGAAAACGCTACCATTTCTTGTTTATCAATTGCAAAAGCTTTTGATGTGTTTGCTTCAGTTTTTTGTATTGCGGCAATAATGCCTTTATTTACGGCGGCCGGAAATACAAAACCATCGTTATAATCGGTGTGCTCACCTATAATATTGATTCTCCCAGGAGAAAAAATTAAGATAGGTTCGGTTTGGAATTTAGAGATGAAACTCTTTTTTACAGTGTTAATTAATGTTGTATTCATTGGTGGTTTTTATTTTTTTTATAGCGAATTTCGCAGAATGAGTGCGTTGCTGTTTTCTATTTGTACGTGTTCTTTGTTACTTATCATGGCTGCTAATTGTTCGCCCATTTTATTAAAATCGGTTGAAATGGTTGTGATGCCGCCTTCCACAAGTTCTTTAAGCAAGGTGTCGTTATATGAAATAACACCTAAATCTTGTGAAAGTATTAATTTTTCCTCTTTAATTTTCTTAATAATTCTTAATAAATTTTTGTCATCTGGAATGATATAAATAGTGCCTTTATTTAAGGTTCTGTTTTCTAATGAAGCTATAATATCATGTTCTATGGCATTAGTTTTACAAAAGTTGATAAATCCTTTACGCATGCCTTCAGGTTGTCTGTCTTCTAAAAAAAGCAAAATTATTTTTTTATACTTTTTAATAAGCGGTAGCGCTTTATTGAGATTTGTGAAGATATCGCTCTCGAAATTTTGATAGATGGCGGAATAGTGTGATAATTCATTATGCATTTGGTCTAAGATGTAAACCTTCTCTTTAGGTAAATTTCCTATAACCAAATGCGTGTTTTTCAGGTTGGCAGGCATGATAACGTAATGGTTGTAAGCACCTGTATTTTCATAAATCAACTTGCTAAACATATCATAATTGAAATGATGAAAATATGTGTCAACTCGTATGTTTTTATCTAAATGGTTTAAAAATGAACTATATAAATCCTCCTTAAATGAATTAAGTTCATCAAATAATAAGAATACTTTTTGGGTAACATCAATAGTGTCATTTAAAAGATAATAGCCTTTTCCAACGGTAGATTGAATGATGCCTCTTGTTTTTAACTCGTTAAATGCCATCAAAACGGTGTCCCTAGAAAGTCTGTGGTTGTCTCTAACACTATTGATGGAAGGTAATTGGTCGCCTTTTTTTAAAGCACCAGAAGCTATTGCTTCTTCAATGGAGGCAATAATTTGTTTGTATTTAGGGATCCCTATTTTTTTATTAATGCTAATCATAATGATAGCACAAATATACATAAATTAACAACTAGTAGGTACTAGTATGTAAATATTTTATTAAGAATAAATATAAATCTTTAATATGAATTGATTAAAAAATAAAATCAACTTAGATAATACTTAAATTTACTAAAAATAACCCATTACGGGTTAGTAAGCGTTTAAAAATAATAATTATTTTGGAATCAGAAGGACATTACATTCATAGAAGTGGTTGGTTAAGAGCCTCCATATTAGGCGCCAACGATGGCATATTATCCACTGCAAGTATTGTAATAGGTGTTGCGGCCGCAAGTCATACACGGGATCCGATTGTACTTGCTGGCGTTGCAGGGTTGGTTGCAGGTGCACTTTCTATGGCAGCAGGTGAATACGTATCGGTAAGTTCACAATCGGATGTTGAGCACGCTGATCTTCAACGGGAAATTAAGGAATTAAAAGCTTCACCAGAACATGAGTTAATTGAACTATCACAAATTTACCAACAACGCGGTTTAGATAAAGCGTTGTCACTAAAAGTTGCAAAACAACTAACAGCACACGACGCTTTGGGCGCGCATGCGCGCGATGAACTTGGCATCAATGAAATTACCCAAGCAAAACCTTTGCAAGCTGCATTAGCTTCTGGTGGTGCATTTTTATTTGGTGGTATTTTACCGGTTTTGGTAGCTTTAATGGCGCCAGTTAAGCAAATGGTTTATTTACAATATATATTCGCTACACTTTTTTTAATTATTTTAGGCGTTACTGCAGCAAAAGCAGGTGGTTCTAACATTAAAAAAGCTATTTTACGGATTACTTTTTGGGGTACGGTTGCCATGGGTATAACCGCTTTAATAGGTTATTTATTTGGTGTTAGTATGGCTTAAATTATTATTTTGCAAGTTGCCCTTTTTCTATAATTAAAACAATTGTTGTTTTGACTAAAAATCATTACTTGAAAGAAAAAAATTTATTTAAAAGAGAGTCTTTAATTAAACAATTAAAAAATGGAACTAATTGGGATGTTATTGTCATTGGAGGTGGCGCAACAGGTTTAGGCATTGCATTAGATAGCACAACACGTGGATTTAAAACGCTTTTGTTAGAACAGGTTGATTTTGCTAAAGGCACTTCTAGCCGAAGTACCAAATTGGTTCATGGCGGTGTCCGTTATCTGGCACAAGGCAATATAGATTTAGTTAAAGAATCGCTCTATGAACGCGGTTTGTTGTTAAAAAACGCATCGCATTTAGTTGGTAATCAGTCTTTTGTTATTCCTTGTTACACATTGTGGGGACGCATTAAATACAGTATCGGACTTAAAATTTATGATGTTTTAGCTGGGAAATTAAGCTTTGGGAAATCCTTTTTCATCACTAAAAACGAAATGCTTTCAAGATTAAAAACTATTAAAACCGAAGGTCTTAAAGGTGGTGTTGTTTATCACGACGGTCAATTTGACGATTCACGATTGGCACTAAATATGGCTCAAACCTGTATTGAAAATGGGGCAACCATTCTAAACCACTTCAAAGTTGAAGAAATACTTAAAAATGAAAATGGAAACGTTAATGGTGTTATTACAAAAGACACAGAAACAGCTATTTCGTATGCCATAAATTCACCTGTTATTATTAATGCTACGGGTGTTTTTACGGATGCTATTTTGAAGATGGATAATTCTGAAGCAAAAAATATAATTAAACCGAGTCAAGGCATTCATCTGGTTCTAGATACCTCTTTTTTACCGGGAAACGATGCGATAATGATACCTAAAACGGCAGATGGCAGGGTATTATTTTTGGTGCCATGGCACAATAAAGTAATTGTTGGAACTACAGATACGTTGCTCGATAGTCATAGTTTAGAACCAATAGCTTTGCCTGAAGAGGTGGATTTTATAATTTCAACCGCAAACAATTATCTCAATAAAAAAGTAAGAAAGGAAGATGTTCTGAGCATTTTTGCTGGATTGCGACCCTTGGCAGCTCCGAAAGACAATTCTGAAAAAACAAAAGAAATTTCTAGAAGTCATAAAATAATTGTTTCAAATTCTGGATTAATTACCATTACTGGCGGTAAATGGACTACCTACCGAAAAATGGCGCAAGACACTATAAATAAAGCAATTTCAATTGGGAAATTACCACAGAAGCCATGCAAAACGAAATCATTTAAAATACACGGAGCGACAGATGATATCGATAAAACAAATCATTTATATATTTATGGAAGTGATAAAGAATCCATTGAAAATTTAATATCGGAGTTTCCAGAACTTGGTAAAAAATTACATGAACGCTTACCGTTTACCAAAGCAGAAATAATTTGGGCTATAAGAAATGAAATGGCAAGAACGGTTGATGATATTTTAGCTAGACGCGTTCGTATGTTGTTTTTAGATGCTAAGGCAACATTAGAAGTGATACCAATGGTAGCAAAAATGTTGGCTGTAGAATTAAATAAAGATGTTTTATGGGAACAAAATCAAATTAAAGAATTTACCCTAATTGCAAAACAGTATGTTTTATATTAAAGCATATTATATTTTGTAATTAGGGTACAATCTTTTTATTAATAAGTTAAACACACATTGCCAATTTTAAACTACGGAATTACAGCCTAAAATAGCTGTTGTCTAAATTCTAA
>Ga0138256_10006381_pt1 | contig 12468 bp, 7 predicted proteins | sample KNB2016incub_MG_FD_105486 | JGI IMG/M metagenome (GOLD analysis project Ga0138256, IMG submission 105486) | Active sludge microbial communities from wastewater in Klosterneuburg, Austria - KNB2014incub_MG | ecosystem: Engineered > WWTP > Activated sludge > Unclassified | place: Austria... | reverse complement strand
GCCCGCGTGCCACACACCTCGCTCGGCGACTGAGCCCGTCGGAGCGTCGGAGCGTCGCGCAGCTTCGAGGCGCGAATCCGCTCTGGTATTTCCCTCATTAAGTTGCCCCCCGCCCCATCTCTCCGTACCAAGGAGAGATGAACGGTAGACTCGGCGGTGGGCGTCTCGGGCGCGGAGAGTTTGCGCGTCTCGCCTATGTCCTCGGTCGCCGGCAGCTGTCCGGCACCCTCATCATCCACGAACGCAGCCTGGAGCACCGCGTCGTCATGCGACGCGGCTACCTGACGTCGATCCACGTGGCCGGCCACTTCGCGCCGCTGGGTCGCATGCTGCGCGACCAGGGCGCCATCACCAGCGACGAGCTCAAGCAGTCGCTGGAGCAGCTGGCCGGCGGCCCCGCGCTGCAGGGTCGCGTGCTGACCGGCATGGGCGCGGTGTCGCCCGACGCCGTGCGCATCGCGCTGGAGCGCCAGGCCGTGGAGCGGCTGGAGCGCCTGGCCGCGATGCCCGAGGCGCAGTTCGTGCTGCGCGAGCCGGTGTCGGCCGACCTGGGCGCCCGCGGCGGGGTGCCGATGGCGCTGGCGCCGTGGGCGTGGGGACACCTGCGCGCGCGCTTTGCGGCCGATCCGCGCGCGGCGCGCCGGCAGTGCCTGGCGCTGGCCCGCGAGGAGGTCCGCCTGGAGGCCGCGCTGGCCCCCGGGCTGGTCGAGGGCGCCAGCGCGCTGGAGCGCCGGCTGGTCGGCCTGCTGGCCGACGCCGGTGGGCCGGTCCGGTTCGACCAGCTGGGCGCGACCGCCGTGGGCGCAGCGCCGGAGGAGCTGCTGGCGGCGATCGCGGTGCTGGCGACGGTGGGCGCGATGGTGCCGGACCGCAGCGCCTGGCGCCGGGCCTTCCAGGCTGGCGACGGCAGCGGGGCGCGCACGGGATATGTGGCGGAGGACAGCCCCGGACCGGGCACCGGCCCCAGCCCAGGCAGGGCCACGGGCGGCGCCGAGCGGCTCGCCGACGGGACGCCGCCGCATGGCACCGTGGTGGCGCCCAGCGCACGCGGCGAGGCCCTGCGCCGGCTCGGCCTGTCGCCCAGCGCCAGCCAGCTCGAGATCAAGCAGGCGTTTCGCCGCCTGGCGCGCACCCTGCACCCCGATACCCACCCGCGGGCTGACGCCCCGACCCGGCGTCGTCTCGAGCAGCGCTTCGCCGAGGTGGCCGGCGCCTACCGCGAAGCCCTCAGCCCGCCCCGCCACTGACGCCCGCGTGATATCGTCGCCGCCGGGGCAGCGTGACCGGGGCACAGGCAGACGATCTGCGGCTGGTGTGCTTCTTCCTCCAGGGGCGGGAGCTCGGCGTCGACATCCGCGCGGTCAAGGAGACCATGGTGCTGAGGCCCATCACGCGGGTGTTCCTGACACCCGACTGGGTCGCCGGCATCATCAACCTGCGCGGTGACGTCGTCGCGGTGATCGATCTGGCCCGCTTCCTGGGCCTGTCACCCACGCGGCCCAGCCAGGACACCCGCATCATCGTGATGCGCGGTGAGGGCAAGACCGCGGGGCTGCTGGTCGACCGGCTGGGCGATGTGCGCAGCGTCGCCCCCGCCGCCATCCAGCCGACACCCAGCGGCGCTGGCAACGGCGAGCCCGGCGCCGACCTGGTGCGGGGTGTGGCCACGGTGGGCGACGACGCCCGGCCGCTGGCGGTGCTCGATCTCGAGCGTCTGTGGAACTCGGAGCGCATCAAGCAGTTCGAGCGGAGGGTCAATGGCGGCTGAAAAGCGCGGCATTCGTGTCCCCATCTGGGCCAAGATCGGGCTGTCCTGCCTGGTCCTCAGCGAGGCCATCGTGGGAGTCATGTACCTGCAGGCCAAGCGCGCGGCGATGGCGGGCCAGGATCGCGGCCCGTTCCTGCAGCGCATGTACGAGCGCACCCAGGAGTACCTGAAGAGCCAGGGCGGCGCGCTCGAGATGGTGGCGCAGATCGTGGCACGCCAGCCCGAGGTGCGGGCTGCGCTCGACAGCGAAGCGGCGCCGGCGCCCGCGACCGGGGTGGGGCCCATGCCGGTGCCTGGCCTCGGCGGCAGCAGCGACGGCGCCGCGGGGGCGGCGCAGGCGCGCCTGCAGAGCGCGCTCGACCTGCTCGGCGCCTCGATGGAGGGCGACTCACCGGTGCACCCCGACCTCATCATCGTGGTCGACCGCGACGGTAACGCCAGCGTGCCCAAGGGCTCGCCCATCGCGGCGGCCGACGTGGCCGCGCTGGTGCCGGCCAAGAACGCGCGCGAGGGGGCCTATTTCGCGCGCGAGCTCATGCTCCACAACGGCATCCTCTACATGGTGGCCGGGGTGCCGGTGCGCGCTGGCGATCGCCTGCTCGGCGGCGTCCTCATCGGCAGCCGCTTCATCCGCGTGCTGGAGGACTACTCGCGCCAGACCGACACCCGCGCCGACATGCGGCAGCAGTTCGCGCTGCTGGGCAAGGACGGCAAGCTGCTGCTGACCACGGTGAAGTTCGAGCGCCCCGAGGCGCGCGCCGAGCTGACCGCCGCGCTGGCGCCCGACAAGTGGGTCAAGGTCAACGAGGGCAAGCGCTACATCCCGGCCATCAAGTTCGGCGGCGGGCTGCACGACTTCACCAGCCCGCCCCCTGGCGTGACCGCGTTCGACGGCCAGATGACCGCCGAGATCGGCAAGCTGTACCTGATGCGCACGCGCAGGGCGCGCGAGGCCGGGATCCCCGGGCTGTGGACCATCACCATCGCGGCCTCGGTGCTGGCGCTGGCCATCTCGATGCTGCTGGCGTGGATCATCACGCGGCCCATCAAGCGCTTCATCCGCGCCACCGAGGACATCATCGCCGAGGGCGGCGACCTGTCGCGGCGGGTCGACATGTCGGGCTCCGACGAGTTGGCCGATCTGGCGCGCAACCTCAACAAGGTGTTCGACAACCTGCACCGGCTGGCGCGCGACGTGTCACAGGCGTCGTCGCAGGTTGGCGCCTCCTCGGCCGAGATCAGCGCGGCCTCCAAGCAGATGCTGGAGGGCGTCAAGGATCAGGCCGTCAAGGTCGAGAGCTCGACCGCCGCGGTGACCGAGCTGTCGTCGTCGATCCAGCAGGTGGCGTCGAACGCCATGGAGGCCACCCGCGCGGCGCAGCAGACCAACACCGCGGTGGCCTCGGCCATCGGCTCGATGAACCAGATCCGCAACGTGGTCGAGGAGGGCTCGGAGAAGATCCGCGACCTCGGCGAGTCGAGCAAGCGCATCGGCAACATCGTCGAGGTCATCCGCCAGATCTCGGAGCAGACCTCGCTGCTGGCGCTCAACGCGTCGATCGAGGCCGCCCACGCCGGCGAGCAGGGCCGCGGCTTCGCGGTGGTCGCCGACGAGGTGTCGTCGCTGGCCCGCCGCGTCGGGCAGAGCGCCAAGGACATCGAGGACCTGATCGCCACCATCAAGGAGCAGACCGCGGCGGCGGTGCGCACCATGCAGCTCGGGACCCAGGCGGTCGAGGCCGGGACGCAGACCGTCACCGCCACGCTGGGCAACCTGAAGCACATCGTCGACGCCGTGCAGGACACCGCCAACGCGGTGCAGGAGCAGGCGCTGGTGTCCGACGAGATCGCCCGCAACATGGACCACGTGCAGAAGATCGCGCAGGAGGTGCTGTCGGCCAGCGAGGAGGCCGTGGTCCAGGGTGAGCAGCTGCACTCGCTGGCGCACAACCTGGAAGAGTCGGTGCGCGGCTTCCGCATCGAGGGCGACGGCGGCGAGGCCGGCATCGAGCGAGACCGCGACGGCGACCACGACGGGCCCGCGGCGCCCCGGCTGCCGCCGCGCCCGACCGCGAGGCCGCGCGCGATGCTCAGCGCCGGCAGCACCAGCGTGGCGCGGACCCGGGTCAAGCCGCGCAGCAAGCCGCCCGCCCCGGCCGCGCCCGCGCCCGCCAGGCGCGAGCCCGACGCCGGTGGCGACGAGGTGACCTGATCGACGCATGGCGGAGCCGCCCGACATCGCGACTGGCCCGCTCGGGCAGGTCGCCGAGCTGATCGCGAGCCACGCCGGTCTGCGCCCGCCGGGCTGGGTGCTGTCGGCGCGCGTCAGCGATCGCCTGCGCGCGCTCGGCGTCGCCGACGTCGGCCGCTACCTGGCCGTGGTCAGCGCGGCCTCCAGCGCGGGCGCCAGCGCGGCGGCGGCGCGCCAGGAGCTCGACGCGCTGGCCGAGGCGCTGCGTGTGGGCGAGACGCGCTTCTTCCGCCACGCCGCCCATGTGCGCGCGCTGGAGCGCGTCGTCGTCCCCGAGCTGGCTGCGCGCCGCGCCAGCCAGCGTCGCGTGCGCGCCTGGAGCGCCGGCTGCGCCAGCGGTGAGGAGGCCTACACCCTGGCCATGGTGCTGGCCGACGGCCTGCCCGGCTTCAGCATCGACGTGCTGGGCAGCGATCTCAGCGACGACGCTCTCGGCGTCGCGCGCGCCGGCCGCTACTCGCAGAGCGCGCTGGCCATGATCCCGCCCGCCACCCGCGCGCGCTGGTTCACCGCCAACCAGGTCTGCCCCGCCCTGGCCGCCCTGGTCCGCTTCGAGCGCAAGAACCTGGTCGAGCCCGACTGGCCGCGCGCGCTCGACGTCATCCTGTGTCGCAACGTCCTCATCTACTTCGACGCCGCCCAGCGCCAGACCGTGATCGAACGGCTGGCCGAGGCGCTGGCCCCCGGCGGCTTCCTCTTCCTGGGCTACTCCGAGACCCTGCGCGGCTTCGAGGAGCGCTTCGACGCCCTGCGTACCGACGACGGCGTGGTCTACCAGAAGCCCGCCCGCGCGCGCACCCCGGCCATCGGCGTCCCGATCACGCCCTCCCCCGCCCTGTCGAAGTCTCAACCGGCGCCCGTGCCGGCGCCCGTGCCAGTCCCTGCGCCATCTGCAGCTGCGCTGCCGTCGGCGTCTGCGCCCCGCACCCGCACCCTCCACCTCGCGGGCGACTACCACGACGCCAGCCGCCTGCAGGCCGAGCTGTCTCCCCTGCTCTCGGTCTCCCTCGAGGGCGACATCATCCACGTCGACCTCGACGGCGCCGACTACCTCGACGACAACGCCGCCCGCGTGCTGCGCCGCGCCACCCTGGCCGCCGCCCAGGCCGGCGTCACCCTGACCCTGGCCGCCTCGCGCTCCGGCCCGCTGCGCTTCAGCGAGCGCCACCTCCTCACCGTGCGGACGCCGCGATGAGCCTCGACGCCGCCGCCCTGTGGGCCGTGTTCCTGGAGGACGGCGCGCGCGAGGCCGCCCGCATGCGCGTGCTCGCCGCCGAGGTCACCCGCCCGCCGCTGTCGCGCGACGGCCTGGCCGAGCTGGCGACCGCGGCGTTCTCGGTCGCGGCCTCCGCCCTCATGGTCGGCGTCGAGGAGATCGCCCGCGTCGCCACCACCCTGGAGACCGCCGCCGAGGTCCTCGCCGAGGGCACCCCGGTCGATCCGCACCTTGGCGGCGCCCTGGCCGGGGCCGCGGTCGCGCTCGACGAGGCCTTCGCCACCCTGGCGCGCCCCGACGCCTCGGGCGCCCGCGTCGCCTCGGCGCCGCTCGACAGCGCGACCAACCGGCTCGCCGAGCTGCTGCCCGCCAGCCCGGAGCGCAGCCGCCCGCTGGTCTCTCTGGCCAGCGTGCATCCGCCAGGTCCCAGCGACACCGGCGCGCCCGCGAGCGCCAGCGCCTTCGCGCCCACCAGCACCGACGCCGCCTCGCACGGCAGCGGGGGCGCCGCGCCCGACGAGGACACCAGCTGGGTGCCGCAGGTCGACGACGACATGATCGACCCCTTCATCGAGGAGGCCAACGAGCGCATCGAGGGGCTGTCGCAGAAGCTCTTGCGCCTCGAGGCCGCCCCCGAGGACGCCGAGCTGGTGCGCGAGATCTTCCGAGATTTACATACTGTCAAGGGATCGTCAGGCTTTGTCGGCCTGCGCAAGATGAACCGCCTGTCGCACGCGGCCGAGGACCTGGTCGGCCTGCTGCGCGACGGCCAGCGCAAGGTCGACCGCGGCGTCATCGACGCCCTGCTCGGCACCCTCGACGGCCTGCGCGACATCCTCGGCCGCGCCATCGCGCGCGCCCCCATCGACACCGATCTGCGCGCCATCCTGCGCCGCCTCAAGGACCCCGCCGCGCCGCCGTCCGCGCTCGACGAGGCCGCCGATGGCGACGCCGACGCGCGCGCCGCCGGGGCGGCCGACGGCGACGGCGACGCCGACGGCCCCGACGCCGGCACCGCCAACCCCGCCCGCGCGCGCGCAGCACACGCCGGCAGCAGCAGCAGCGCCGGTGCCAGCGCGGTCGCCGCCCGCGCCGTGACCCAGAAGCAGACCCTGCGCGTCGACTTCGAGAAGCTCGACCTCCTGATGAACCTGGTCGGCGAGCTGGTGCTGGGCAAGACCGGCCTGCACGCCGCCATCCAGGGCCTGACCTCGCTGGGCCGCGAGCTCGAGAGCGAGCGCCGCCTGGCGCGCAAGCTGGGCGCCCTGGCCGGCCAGCTCGGCTCCGGAGCCAGCTCCGGCGCCAGCGCCAGCGCCGTGACCGGCACCCGCGAGCACCCGGCGCGCCAGGTCATCCGCTCGCTGGGCGAGGAGCTCGGCCGCGTCGAGCGCGTGTTCGCCGAGGTCGCGCAGGATCTGTCCGGCTCCGGCCGCCAGATCGACTACGTCACCGGCGAGCTGCGCGTGCAGGTCATGAAGCTGCGCATGCTGCCCATCGCGCGCATCTTCACCAAGTACCGGCGCACCGTGCGCGAGCTCGGCCAGACCCTGGGCAAGCAGGTCCGTCTGGAGCTGTTCGGCGAGGACACCGAGCTCGACAAGATCCTGGTCGAGCAGCTCGACGATCCGCTGATGCACCTGGTGCGCAACGCCGTCGACCACGGCATCGAGACCCCCGAGCAGCGCGAGCGGGCCGGCAAGCCGCGCGAGGGCGTGCTGGCCCTGCACGCCTACCACCGCGGCAACCAGATGGTGATCGAGATCCGCGACGACGGCGCGGGCATCTCACCCGACAAGCTGCGCGCCAAGGCCATCGAGAAGGGCCTCATCACCGCCGAGCAGGCCGCCGCGCTCGACGACCGCGCCGCGCTCGACATCATCTTCCGCCCCGGCTTCTCGACCGCCGCGCGCATCAGCGAGGTGTCCGGCCGCGGTGTCGGCATGGACGTCGTGCGCGAGGCCATCAGCCGCCTCAAGGGCTCCATCGAGGTCACCTCGCGCCCCGGCCAGGGTTCGACCTTCACGCTGCGCCTGCCGCTGACCCTGGCCATCATCCAGGTCCTGATGGCGCGCGTCGCCGGCGAGAGCTTCGCGCTGCCGCTCGACATCGTGGTGCGCACCGTGATGGTGAACCCGACCGACGTGCAGCGCGTCCTCGGCCAGCGCGTCATCGCGGTCGAGGGTCGCCAGGTCGCGCTGCTCGATCTGGCCGGCGCCCTCGAGCTCTACGTCACAGCGGCCCAGGTCGGCGACCTCATCCCGGTGGTCCTGGTCGAGGTCGGCGGCGAGACCTACGGCCTGGAGTGCGAGCGCCTCGAGGACCGCCGCGAGATCGTCATCAAGCCGCTGGGCGACCTGCTGCAGAACGTCGAGTGTGCCGCCGGCGCCACCCTGCTCGGCGAGCGCTGCGCCATCATCCTCGACGTCCCCGCCGTGGTCGCGCGCGCCGTCCGCCACGGCCGCCGCGCCATCGCCCCGGCCCCGCCCGCGCACACACCCGCGGCCGGCAGCCACGCCGTCGCCGCCGGAGGCAAGCGCCATCGCATCCTCCTGGCCGAGGACTCCGACACCATCCGCGAGGCGCTGCGCCGCCTGCTCGAAGCCGACGGCTTCGCGGTCACCGAGGCCCCCGACGGCGCCGAGGCCCTGGCCCTGGCCGAGCGCGAGCGCTTCGATCTGGTCTCCACCGACGTCATGATGCCCAACCTCGACGGCTACGAGCTGACGCGCCGGCTGCGCGCGCTGCCCGCGTACCGCGACATCCCCATCGTGATGGTCACCAGCCGGGCCGAGAAGATCGACCGCGTGCGCGGCTTCGACGCCGGCGTCGACGACTACATCACCAAGCCGCACGACCGCGAGGAGCTGCTGCGCGCGGTGCACAAGCACCTGCGAGGAGGCCGCTGATGGAGGTCGCCATCCTCGCCCTCGGCCGCGTGCTGCCCGAGCTGCTGTCGCGCCCGCTGCGCGCCGCCGGCCACGAGGTCACCATCTATCGGGACGTGCGCAGCTTCACCGCCGCGGTGCGCGCGCGCCCGCCGCAGGCCGCCATCATCCCGCGTCGGGTGCCGGGCGCCGATGGCCTGGTGCTGACCCTCGACCTCAAGAACGACGCCCGCACCGCGCTGATGGCCACCATCGTGCTGGGCATCGCCGACTCCGACCGCCGCGCCGCGCGCGCCGTCCGCGCCGACGGCTTCCTCAGCCTGCCGTTCTCCGACGCCGACGTGCTGGAGGTGGTGGGCAGCCAGACCCGCGACAAGAAGCTCATCCTGCTGGCCGACGACAGCGCCCTCATCCATCGCCACACCCGCCCCATCCTGGAGGAGGCCGGCTACGAGGTGGTCAGCGCCGCCGACGGCGTCGAGGCCCTCGAGCTGGCGCGCGCGCGCCGCCCCGACCTGGTCATCACCGATGTCGAGATGCCCCGCCTCGACGGCTATGGCGTGTGCCGCGAGCTCAAGACCGGCGAGGGCACCCAGCACGTCCCGGTGGTCATCTGCTCCGCGCTCGGCGAGGCCCAGGATCTCGAGCGCGGCTTCGACGCCGGCGCCGACGACTACCTGGTCAAGCCGGTGGTCGCCGAGGAGCTCTTGTCCCGCCTGCGCCCGCTGATCCGCGGCGCCGCCCCCGGTGGGCGCGAGCGCCTGCTGGTGGTCGACGACTCGCCCGCCATCCGCCACCTGGTGGCCGACTCGCTGGCGCGCCAGGGCTTCTCGATCCTGACCGCCGAGAACGGCGCCATCGGCCTCGACCTCGCGCGCCAGCACACCCCCGAGATGGTCATCACCGACTACGACATGCCGGTGATGACCGGCTTCGAGCTGGTCCATGGCCTCAAGCGCGATCCCGCCACCCGCGACATCCCCGTCATGATGCTGACCGCGCGCGACACCCGGCGCGACCAGGCGCAGATGCGCGCCGTCGGCCTGACCTCGTACCTGGTCAAGCCCTTCAGCGTCGACAAGTGCGTCGCCATGGTCGAGCGCATCCTGGCCGAGCGCCGCCTGACCCGCTACAAGGAGGCCTCGCGGGTCTACATCTCCGAGGGCGCCGCCCGGGCCGCCGAGCAGCGCGCCGCCGGCGATCCCCTGGGCGAGGTGCGCGCCATCGAGCGCGACATGGCGGTGATGTTCTCCGACATCGTCGGCTTCACCATGATGTCCTCGACCATGCCCCCGCGCGAGGTCATCGATCTGCTGAACGACTACTTCGATCGCCTGTGCCCCATCGTGAAGGCGCACGGCGGCGACATCGACAAGTTCATCGGCGACGCCATCATGGGCGTGTTCGATCACATCCCTGGCTCCGACCCGCCATGGCTGCGCGCCACCCGCGCCGCCATGGCCATGCAGGCCGCGCTGACCGACTGGAACCAGGGCCGCACCCGCCCGCTGTCGATGCGCATCGGCATCAACACCGGCCCGGTCGTGCGCGGCGACCTGGGCAGCCGCTTCGTGCGCCGCGACTACACCGTCATCGGTGACACCGTGAACCGCGCCAACCGCTACGAGCAGAGCTGCCCGCACGGCGCCGTCCTCATCAGCGAGTCGACCTACCGCCTGTGCGAGTCGCTCGATCCCGGGCTGCGCGTCGAGCCGCTGCCGGGCGTCAAGCTCAAGGGCATCGATCACCCCGTGACCGCCTACGTCGTCAAGGCCGTCTCTGCCTCGGAGGCAACCTCGTGAAGCGCGTGCGCGTCCTCATCGTCGACGACTCGCTGTTCATGCGCGCCGCGATCAAGAAGATCCTGGCCGCGGATCCCCGCATCGAGGTCGTCGGCGAGGCCAGGGACGGCGCCGAGGCGGTGACCCGCGCCGCCGCGCTGCGCCCCGACGTCATCACCATGGACTTCAACATGCCCAACCTGGATGGCCCCGGCGCGGTGCGGCGGATCCTGGCCACGGCGCCCATCCCGGTCGTCATGCTGTCGGCGCACACCACCGACGGCGCGCGCGAGACCTTCGAGGCCCTCAACGCCGGCGCGGTCGACTTCCTGGCCAAGCCCTCGGGTGAGGTCTCGGCCGACTTCTCGCGCATCAAGGGCAAGCTGCTGGAGAAGGTGCTGGCCGCCGCCGAGGCGCGCCCGCGCGCGCTCGCCCCGCTGCCCGCGCGCACCGCCAAGGTGCGCATGGACTCGATCAACTCGACCTGGCCGCCGACCGGGCCGCGCGTGGTCGTGGTCGCCATCTCGACCGGCGGCCCGGCCGCGCTGGGCCGCTTCCTGCCCGCGCTGCCCGCCGACACCAGGTTCGCGCTGCTCATCGTGCAGCACATGCCCGAGGGCTTCACCGCGCGGCTCGCCGAGCGCCTCGACGCCCTCAGCGCCATCCAGGTCCGCGAGGCCAAGGACGGCGACCGCCCGCGCCAGGGCCGCGCCCTGATCGCCCCCGGGGATCGCCACCTCGAGATCGACAGCTCGGGCTTCATCCGCCTGACCGACGGCCCCGAGGTGCACGGCTGTCGCCCCGCGGCCGACGTGACCATGGCCTCGGCGGCGCGCGCCTTCGGGCGCCGCTCGGTCGGCCTGGTCATGACCGGCATGGGCAAGGACGGCACCGAGGGCCTGGCCGCCATCAAGGCCGCCGGCGGCACCACGTTCGCGCAGGATCAGCACAGCAGTGTGATCTTCGGCATGCCCAAGGTCGCCATCGAGGCCGGGGTGGTCGACGAGGTCGCGGCGCTGGATGATCTGGCGCCGCTGCTGGTCGAACGGCTGTAGCGGCGGCGCCGCCGTGCTAAGCATCGGGCATGGTCGCGCTCCCCGCCCCGGTGTCCGCCCGCATGCAAAGAGGCTGGTCCACGCTGGCGGCCGCGCTGCGTGCGGCGCTGACCGCGGCGGGTGACGAGCGCACCGTGGCCGAGGTGCTCGGCCTCGGCGGCGACGCCTTCCGCATCGTGGTCGGGCGCGAGCTCGAGCTGGGCGGCTGGCACGCCAGCGCCTGGCTGCACGAGCTGCCCGCCATGCTGGCGCGCCTGGGCTGGAGCGCCGACATCGTGTTCGCCGGCCCCGACGATCCGTCACTGCCGGCGGCGCGGGCGCGGGCTGGCGCGCTGATCGACGCCGCGCTGGCGCGCGGCTGGCCGGCGCTCGCGTATGGCGTGCACCTGGGTGAATGGGGGCTCATCACCGGGCGCGGCGCGGGCGGCTTCACCGTGAGCGGCATCCTCGATGGGCGCGGTGGCCCCGGCGTGCTGGCCGAGGCCGACCTCGGCGCCGGCGAGCCCGCGGTGCTGTGCGTGCTGGCGCTGCGCGAGCGGCTGCCGGTGGCGCCCGGCCTGGCGGTGCGCAGCGCGCTGGCCGCGGCGGTGCGCCACCTGCGCGGCGGCACCCTGACCGATCGCACCCACGACGCCGGCCTGGCCGCCTGGGCCACGCTGGAGGAGACGCTGGAGAGCGGCCGCTTCGATCCCCCCGGGCTGGCCTGGACCTTCCAGCAGCTCAGCGAGGCCCGCACCGCCGCGACCGCCTGGCTGGGCAGCGTGCGCGGCCACTTCGGCAGCGCCGCCGCCGCCGCGCTGGAGCGCGCCGAGCGCTCCTGGGGCCGCGCCAGCGAGGCGCTGGCCGACGCCGCCGCGCGGCTGCCCTTCCCGCCCGCGCTGTCGAGCGCCGGCCTCACCACCACCGTGGTCACCCGCCTGCTCGAGCGCGTGCGCGAGGCCGCGCTGGCCGAGGTCGAGGGCGTGCGCGCCTTGGAGGCCGCGCTGGCCGCCGCGCGCGAGGACGATCTGGCCCTGCGCGTGCGCGATCTCGCGCTGGGCGACGCCGGCGCGCTGTTCGCGTGCGTGCGCGACCTGCCGCTCGGCGACCTCGGCCCCGCGACCGAGCAGTGTCGCAAGCGCGCCATCCCCGACGGCCTGCGCGCCAAGGTGCTGGAGAGCGCCGGCAGCGTGGTCGGCCACGTCTACTGCAGCCTGCTCGGCAGCGCACGCGCCCCGCTGCTCGGGCCCGAGGGCGTCGCCCCCGAGCGCGTGCTGGTGCTGCACTGCCCGTGGGTCGACCGCCGTCTGCGCGGGCGCGGCCTGGGGCGGCGCCTGCTCGAGGCCGTGCTCGCCGACGCGCGCGCGCAGCGCCTCTACGGCATCGCCATGATCTCGACCGCCGAGGAGCAGTTCCTGGGCGACACCGTGATGAAGCACCTGGGCTGGGTCGAGGTCGACCGCCGCGAGGACGACGACGCCCGGCTGCTCTGGCTGGCGCTGACCGCAACCAGCGGCGCCCAGCGCCAGCCGG